>Ga0308395_1000806_pt1 | contig 23236 bp, 20 predicted proteins | sample Hotspr20SampleP4_FD_202097 | JGI IMG/M metagenome (GOLD analysis project Ga0308395, IMG submission 202097) | Hot spring phototrophic mat microbial communities from Mushroom Spring, Yellowstone National Park, Wyoming, United States - 20050930_P4 ...
TTATTCAAATAGTCATTAACATCAAACGGCTTAAGCCAGTTCGGTGTACGTCCCACTATTTTCTCTAGCGCTTGCTCAGATAAACCTTTTGGCATAGTTACAATTCGCAGTGAGAAGCCCGCCCAACATGGGATTAGGTTGACGATTGCAACGTAACAGCCTATATCTGGCAACCGTCCACCTAAACAGCAAATTTGTGACAACTGCAAGAATTGTGCTACAATGATGACATCATCCACCTAAACAGCAAAAATCGGGCAATACCACCACCCCCTTTCAAAAGGAGTTCCCTATGGCGAAGAAACTTCTGGACCAACTCCGGGAAGTCCTCCGGCTCAAGCATTATTCCTACCGCACCGAACAGGCCTACGTGGACTGGGTGCGCCGCTTCATCCTCTTCCACGACAAACGCCACCCCGCCGAGATGGGCGCCCCCGAAATCCAGGCCTTCCTGGCCCACCTGGCCGTGGAGGGGAACGTCTCCGCCTCCACCCAGAACCAGGCCCTCAGCGCCATCCTCTTCCTCTACCGCGAAGTCCTCCACAAAGAGATTGACCCCGTCCTTCTCCCCTCGGCCAAACGGCCCCAGCGCCTCCCCACCGTCCTCACCCGGGACGAGGTCCGCCGCCTCCTGGACCACCTGGACGGCGTCTACAAACTGATGGCTCAACTCCTCTACGGCTCCGGCCTGCGCCTGATGGAGTGCGTCCGCCTGCGCATCCAGGACGTGGATTTTGAGTACCGCACCATCACCGTCCGGGACGGCAAGGGCGAGAAGGACCGCATTGTCCCGCTCCCCGAAACGGTCATCCCGGAACTGCGCCGCCAGATAGAGCGAGTCCGTCTGCTCCACGAAGAGGACCTGGCGGCCGGATACGGGGAGGTCTATCTCCCCGACGCGCTGGAGCGAAAGTACCCCCATGCGGCCCGTGAGTTCATCTGGCAGTATCTCTTCCCCGCGGCCCAACGTTCTCTGGACCCCCGCAGCGGTAAGGTCCGCCGCCATCACATAGACCCTTCCGGCCTGCAGCGGACCGTCAAACAGGCCGCTCGGGAAGCGGGCATCCCCAAGCGCGTGACCCCGCACACCCTGCGGCACTCCTTTGCCACCCACCTGCTCCAGGCCGGGTACGACATCCGGACCGTCCAGGAGTTATTGGGCCATAAGGATGTGCGTACGACAATGATTTACACCCACGTCCTCCAGCGCGGCGGCCTGGCGGTGCGCAGCCCGCTGGACTTTTAAAGCATCCGGGCAACAACCTGCCAGGTGGCCTCCGGGCAAGCGCCGTAAAAGACGCTGGCCTGGCAGGGAGCGCCCCCGTAGCGCAGGCCGCCAGGCCTGCATACAGGCGAACAGCCTGCACTACATATCTGCAAACCGATCAGGGCAGTAGGGACGAATCCGGAGCACCGATGGACCTCTGCTGGCGAAGACCGGGGACGGGTGGTGGGGAGATGGGAGAAGACGCCCAGGCGGGATGGAAGGAAGACGGAGGAATTCCGGAGGAACGCCGGGTCCCTTGAATCGCTGGAATCCATCGGTGCTCCTTTCGGGTAGGACACAGGAAACGAAAAAGCGGCCCCGCCGGGACTTGACGGGAGCCGCCTTTTGTGATACGTTACAGGCGACCTTCAGCCGCCCCGACTGAGTGGAGACGGGCCCTCTGGCGGTGCCGTAACCACCGCCGAGGGCGTTTTTGTTTGGAAAGGTGCAATTTTAATTATACCCCAAGATAGGCAATTTGTCAAACGCGGCTGGACGGGGTGTGTCCTAAAATCGTCGGACAACCCCGTTGCAGGATTCCGCTTTGCCTTTGCCCGCCTTTCGCCCGACGCTGAAGCGTCAGGCTGATTCTGCAAAGCCCCTTCGAGGCTCAAAAATCGCCCGCAAGGGCTTCGTCCAATCTGCCCGGTGGGGTAAACCCTCAGGCTGAACTTTGCGAATTTTGAACAATCACGCCCCAGTTTGCATCTTCCCTTCTATGCGCTATAATGGCGTAGCGGTGAGATGACGATGAAGGAAAACATACCTGTGCCCGCAATGACCTGCCCGGCTGCCCGCCGCCGTGCGCAGCCTTTCTGGGCACGGTGTGCCGGACGCCGGTCCTCCCCTCTCTCTCCCAACCCTCTCCCCGGGTGGCTGCGAAGCCGCCGGGGAGGGGGTGAGGTCGGCGAAGGCCGACCAGAGGCCGAAGGCCTGCAGCGGGCGACTTTAGTCGGCACAAGTAGTTACCCTGTGCCCTGCGAAGTCCTGCGGGTGGAAAACCTCACCGTCGCCTACAACGGACGGATGGCCCTGCGCGACGTCACCTTCACCGTCCTGGGCGGCGAGCGGGTGGCCGTCGTCGGGCCCAACGGCGCCGGAAAGTCCACCCTCTTCAAGGCCATCGTCGGCCTGCTCCCCCCAGAGTCCGGGCGGGTGGAGGTCTTCGGGTGCAAACCCCATCAGGAGCGGGTGTCCATCGGCTACGTCCCTCAGCGGGAGGACGTGGACCTCACCTTCCCGGTGACGGTGGGCGACGCGGTGATGATGGGGCGGGTCGCGCACATCGGCTGGCTGCGGCGGCCGTCCCGCCGGGACCGGGAGGCCGTGCGGCGGGCCCTGGAACAGGTCGGGCTGGCGAAACTGGCGAACCGTCCCCTGGGTGAACTCTCCGGCGGGCAGGTGCAGCGCGCCTTCATCGCCCGCGCCCTGGCCCAGGAGGCTCCGTTGCTTCTGATGGACGAACCCTTCGCCGGAGTGGACGCCGCCAGTGAAGAGGCCATCCTGGGGCTCCTGGACCGCCTCCGGGAACAGCGGGTGACCGTCCTGCTGGCGACCCACGACCTCCAGATGGCGGCGGAATGGTCGGACCGGGTGCTCCTGCTCAACGGCGAGGTGATCGCCTACGGCCCGCCCGGGGACGCCCTCTGCCCGGCGACCCTCCGGCGGGTGTACGGCGGACAACTGACCGTCTGGGAGCACGAACGAGGAGCCATACTGTTGGGCGACGGGCACTGTTCGGGAGGACGGCGATGACCGCATGGCTGCTGGAACCGTTGACCTACCCGTTCATGCTCCGGGGACTGTTCGCCGCGGTCATGGTCGGGGCGGTCTGCGCCGTGTTAGGGACCTACGTGGTGCTGAGGGGCATGTCCTTCTTCGGCGACGCTCTGGCCCACGCCATCCTGCCCGGCGTGGCGGTGGCCTACCTGGCCCGGTGGCCCCTCAGCGCGGGCGCGCTGGCTGCCGGACTCCTGGCCGCGGCGGCCATTGGCTACCTCCAGACCCGCGTCCGGGAGGATACCGCCATCGGCATCGTCTTCTCCGGTGCGTTCGCCCTGGGCATCGCCCTGCTCAGCACGGTGCGCACCTACACCGTGGACCTCACCCACTTCCTCTTCGGCAACGTCCTGGGCGTCTCCCCCGCCGACCTGGTCGTGACGGCGGTTCTGAGCGGGGGAGTGTTGTTGCTGACGGTGGCCTTTCACAAAGAGTTGGTGCTGGTCTCCTTTGACCCGGTCCTGGCGACGGTCCTCCGGCTGCCCACCTCGCTTCTCCGGTACCTCCTGCTGTTCCTGCTGGCGGTCACCGTTGTGGCGTCCCTGCAGGTGGTCGGGGTGGCGCTGGTGGTGGCCATGCTGGTCACCCCGCCGGCCACGGCCTACCTGCTGGTGCGGCGGGTCGGGCCGATGATGGGGCTGGCGGCCCTCTTCGGCGTCCTCTCCGCCGTCGCCGGCCTCTACGGTTCGTACTACCTGAACATCCCGTCCGGCCCGGCGATGGTGCTGGTCTGCACCGGGATTTTCCTGCTGGTCCTGCTCTTCTCCCGGCGCGCCCGCCCGCCCCGCCGCGTCCCGTGAAACATCCACGAAGGACACGAAGACACACGAAGGCATCTCTTTCCTCTTGCAATCTTGCATTCTTGCAATCTTGCAATCTTGCATTCTTGCATTCTTGCAATCCTGCAATCCTGCCCTCTTGCATCCTGCATCCTGGAGGAACCATGAGCCCTGTTCGGCCGCAGCGGGGTTTGGCCGACATCCGACCGTATGTGCCGGGCAAACCCATTGAGGAAGTACAGCGAGAATACGGCCTGACCGACATCATCAAACTGGCCTCCAACGAGAACCCTCTGGGGCCGTCCCCCCGGGCCATGCGGGCCCTGGCGGAGGAGGTCCCTCGCCTCCACCTCTACCCCGACGGCGACAGTTACGACCTGCGCCATGCCCTGGCCCGCCACCTGGGCGTCCAGCCGGAACAGGTGACCGTGGGCAACGGCGCCGACGGCGTCATCGTCCAGACCTGCCTGGCCTACCTGGACGACGGGGACGAGGTCATCGTGGGCCGGCCGTCCTTCCCGATTTACGACACCTATACCTATGTGATGCGCGCCCGCCTGGTTCCCGTCCCCCTGCGGGACTACCGGCTGGACCTGGAGGGAATGGCCGCCGCCATCACCGACCGGACCAAACTCATCTTCGTCTGCAACCCCAACAACCCCACCGGCACGATTGTGACCGCCGACGAGGTCTCGGCCTTTATGGCGCGCGTCCCCGACCACGTCCTGGTCGTCTTTGACGAGGCCTACTACGAGTTCGTCCACGCCGACGACTTCCCCGACACCCTGGCCTACGTCCGGGAGGGACGGAAGAACGTGATGACGATTCGCACGTTCTCTAAAATCTACGGCCTGGCGGGGGTGCGTCTGGGCTACGCCGTGGCCGACCCGGAGGTGCTGGCGCCGCTGCTGAAGGTGAAAGAGCCCTTCGCCGTCAACCGGCTGGCCCAGGCGGCGGGCATCGCTGCGCTGGAGGACGACGGCTTTCTGGAGGCGACGATTGCCGCCACCATCAACGGGCGGCAGTTCATCTGTCGGGGAGTCCAACGGCTGGGGCTTTCCTGCATCCCCAGCCACACCAACTTCATCCTGGTGCGGGTGGGCCCCCGGGCGGGGGAGGTGGCCCGGCGCCTGCTGGAGCGCGGCATCATCGTCCGCCCCTGCGACCTCTACGGCCTGCCCGAGTTCCTGCGCATCACCGTGGGCACTCCGAAACAGAACGCCCGCCTCCTCTCCGCCCTGGAGGAAATTCTGGGAGAAGGATGACTCCACTGCAAAAAGGGTTCTTTATCGCAGAGATCGCAGAGTACGCAGAGCAATATTAAAGAAAATCTCTGCGCTCTCTGCGTTCTCTGCGATTAGTTTTTGCAGTGGACTCAAGGATAAATTTCACGTTTCACGTTTCACGTTTCACGTCTCACGTCTCACGTTTCACGTCTCACGCTTCACGCTCCGGAGGCCTGCTATGCCGCTCCCGCTCTCATCCGCGCGCGTCCTGGACCTCTCCCGTCTCCTGCCCGGCCCGTACTGTTCCCTCATCCTGGCGGACTTCGGTGCGGAGGTCATCCGGGTGGAGCCGCCGGGCGGCGGCGACTGGACCCGGTACGTCCCCCCGCTGGCCGCCGACGGTCAGAGCGTCCTCTTCCACGCCGTCAACCGGGGCAAGAAGAGCCTGACGCTGAACCTCAAGGCCGGGGAGGGCCGGGCCGTCTTCCTGCGCCTGGTGCAGACCGCCGACGTGCTCCTGGAGAGTTTCCGGCCCGGGGTTATGGAACGGCTGGGCCTGGGGTACGACCGTCTGGCGGAGGTCAACCCCCGGCTGGTCTACTGCGCGCTCAGCGGCTACGGGCCCCGCGGCCCCTACCGGGACCGGGCCGGGCACGACCTGAACTACATCGGGCTGGCGGGGCTTCTGGACCTGACCGGGCCGCGCGACGGGCCGCCCGTCGTCCCCGGCGCGCCGGTGGCGGACCTGGCCGGGGCGCTCTGGGCCGCCGTGGGCATCCTGCTGGCGCTGCTGGACCGGGAACGGACGGGCCGGGGGCAGCGGGTGGACGCGTCGCTGCTGGGCGGGGCGCTCTCCCTGCTCCCCATCGCCGTCTCCCACCTGCAGGGCGGGCCGCCCATGGCCCGGGGGGCCAGCGACCTGACCGGCGGCGTCGTCTGCTACAACGTCTACGCGGCCGCCGACGGCGGGTACGTGACCCTGTCGGCGCTGGAGCCGGAGTTCTGGGCCGCGTTCTGCCGCGCGGTGGGGCGGGAGGACTGGCTGGGAGAGCAGTTCGCCCCCGCCGTCCCCGGCAACCCGACCTACGAGGGGATGTGCGCGCTGTTCCGTACCCGCACCCGGGCGGAGTGGGCGCAGGTTATGGCCGGGGTGGACGCCTGCTGTGAGCCCGCGTACACTCTGGCGGAGGCGCTGGATTCGCCCCCGGTGCAGGCGCTGGGGATGGTCCCGCCTCCGGGCGGGGCGGGCCTGCTCCCCCCGCTGCTCCTCTCCGCCGCCCCGGCCCCCGGACTCCGCCCCGCGCCCGCTCCGGGGGAGCACACCGCCGACATCCTGACCGAACTGGGGTACGATTCCGAAACCATCGCCCGCTGGCGGTCCGCCGGAGTGATTTGAGGAAAACACCAAGACACAAAGTGTATCTCTTCTTCTGGCCACCTGACAGTTTGGAAAGAGGACACGGATAAACACGGATTTCGTGCCTTTCGCGTCTTTCGTGCCTTTCGCGCCTTTCGCGTCTTTCGTGCCTTTCGTGCCCTTCGTGCGTTTGGAAACAGGACACGGATAAACACGGATTTTATGGATCGGCACGGATAAAAATCCGTGAAAATCCGTACCATCCGTGCCCATCCGTGTCCCATTTAACGGGGAGCACGGGCAAGACAGATATTTACGGGTTGGGAACCTGTGTCCATCCGTAGCATCGGTGTGAATCCGTGTCCTGCCTGAACAGAAGTGTCAAGAGCCAGTCTCTTCTTCGTGTCTTTGTGTCTTCGTGGTGAACTCCGCCATGCGCATCGCTCAGATCAGCGTCCACACCTGTCCGCTGGCGACCCTCGGGGGCAAAGAGACCGGGGGGATGAATGTCTACGTCCGGGACCTGACGCGGGAACTGGCCCGCCGGGGCCACCAGGTGGACGTCTACACCCGGTCCCAGGACCCCACCGTCCCCCGCATCAGCACCGCGCTGGGGCGCGGGGCGCGGGTCATCCACATCCCCGCCGGTCCGGAGCAACCGTACCCCAAACATCGGGTCTACGACCACCTACCGGAGTTTGTGGCGGGGGTGCTGGCCCAGGCGGAGGCCGACGGCATCCGCTACGACGTCATCCACAGCCACTACTGGCTCTCCGGCTGGGCCGCCCGGTCGTTGCGGGACGCCTGGGGCGCGCCCATCGTCCACATGTTCCACACCCTGGGGCACATGAAGAACGCCGTCGCCCGGACGCCCCAGGAACAGGAGCCGCCCCTGCGGATAGAGGTAGAGACGGAGGTCACCCGCTTCGCCGACTGCATCATCGCGGCCACCCCGGTGGAGGAGGAGCAACTGGTCCGTCTGTACGGGGCCGACCCGGCCCGCATCCGGGTCATCCCGCCGGGGGTGGACCTGGAACGGTTCCGTCCCATCCCCGCTGCCCAGGCCAAAGCGCAACTGGCGCTGGACCCGACCTGTCGGAGCATCCTCTTCGTGGGTCGGATTGAGCCGCTGAAGGGGATAGATACGCTGCTGCAGGCCATCGCGTTGATCGCCCGTCGGCACCCCGAACTGGTCTGCCGGATGTGCGTCCCCATCATCGGCGGTAACCCGTACAGCGTGGAGGATAACGACGAGATGGTCCGCCTGCAGGAGTTGCGGGAGGAGTTGGGAATTGGGGACGTGGTGACCTTTCTGGGGGCCCAGGACCAGGATACGCTTCCGTACTACTACTCTGCCGCCGAGATGGTGGTGATGCCCAGCGACTACGAGAGTTTCGGGATGGTGGCGCTGGAGGCGATGGCCTGTGGGACCCCCGTCATCGCTTCGGACGTGGGCGGGCTGGCCTACCTGGTCCGCCACGGGCAGACGGGGTACCGGGTGCCGGCGCGGGATGCGGAGGCGCTGGCGGCGAAAATCGTCCGCCTGCTGACGGATGAGGGGCTTCGGCGCCGGATGGGGCAGCGGGCGGCCTGCTGGGCCGAGGGGTTCGCCTGGCCCCGCATCGCCGACCGGATTGAGGAAGTGTATCGGTCGTTGGTCCGATGAAGCATCCACTGGTCACCGTGGTCATTCCCAACTGGAACGGTGCAGTCCACCTGCCGACCTGTCTGGAAAGCCTTCGCCGCCAGACTTTCCGGGATTTTGAGGTCATCGTTGTGGACAACGGGTCCACCGATGAGTCGCTGGCCCTGCTGGCGCGGGACTATCCCGAGGTGCAGGTGCTGGCCCTGGGGGAGAACCGCGGCTTCGCCGGGGCCTGCAACGCCGGCATCCGGGCCGCGCGCGGCGAGTTCATCGTCCTCCTGAACAACGACACCGAGGCCGACCCCCGCTGGCTGGAGGAGGTGGTGGCGGCCTTCGGGCGGCACCCCGAAGCGGGGTTGGTCGCCTCCAAAATGCGCCTCTTTGACCGCCGGGACGTCCTCCACACCGCCGGGGACTACTATCGGGTGGACGGTCGTCCGGGCAACCGGGGCGTCTGGGAGACCGACCGGGGCCAGTACGACCGGGAGGAGTACGTCTTCAGCGCCTGCGGGGGGAGCGCGGCGTACCGGCGGGCGATGCTGGATGAAATCGGCCTGCTGGATGAGGACTTTTTCTACTCCTGCGAGGACGTGGACTTGGCGTGGCGCGCGCAACTGGCGGGGTGGCGGTGCGTCTACGCGCCGCGCGCCGTCGTCTACCACAAATTGAGCGCCACCGGGGGCGGGGTCACGGCCAGTTTCTACGACGGGCGGAACTTCATCTACCTGCTGGTGAAGGATTATCCGGGCGACCTCTGGCGGCGGTACTGGCGGGCCATCCTGCGGGCGCAGTTCCGTCTGGCGGGGGAGGCGCTGCGGGCCTGGCGGGGGGCGGCGGCGCGGGCCCGCCTGCGGGGCATGCTGGCCGGTCTCCTGGGCATCCCCCGCATGCTCCGCAAACGGCGCACCGTCCAGCAGACCCGTCGGGTGGATACTGCCCACCTGCTGTCTATCTTGAGCGATGGGGATTCGGGGACCCCATCTCAGCCCTGAAACCCGTCCGCCGTCCGACACGAATTGCCATTGGTTTTTTGTCTTTAGCAATTTTTCTCCAGTCAACCCGAAACGACCCAGAGGTGAACCCATGCCCGCGATAGACCTTTCGGACTTTCTCTGCCTTCACTACGAAGAAGTGAACCCGGCCGGCGCGCCGCCCGTCCTCCTGCTGCACGGCCTGGGCTCCGCCGGTGGGGACTGGCTCCTCCAGTTCGGCCCCCTGGCCCGGGCCGGTTACCGGGTGCTGGCCCCCGATATGCGGGGCTTCGGCCGTTCCAGCGCCCCGCCCGAAGTGACCGTCCAGGCCATGGCCGGGGATATGGCGCTGTTCCTGGAACGAATGAGCGCGGTTCCGGCCCACGTCGTGGGCATCTCTATGGGTGGGACCGTGGCCCAGCAACTGGCGCTGGACCACCCTGAAATGGTGCGGCGTCTGGTGCTGGTCAACACCTTCGCCCGCCTGCGCCCCCAGAGCCTGAGCGACTGGCTCTACTTCCTGGCGCGAGCGGTCTTGGCCCGCTTTATCGGCCCCGAGCGGCAGGCCGAAATGGTGGCCCGGCGACTCTTCCCTCACCCCGACCAGCAACGTCTGCGGGAGAACATCGTCCGGCGCATCACTCAGACCAACCCCTGCGCCTACCGGTCCGCTATGCGCTCCCTGATGCGCTTTGACACAACGGGCCGCCTGAGCGAACTGCGGATGCCCGTCCTGGTGATCACGGGCGCGGAGGACACCACCGTACCCCCGCCGGTCCAGCGCGCCCTGGCGCAGGGAATCCCAGAAGCCCGCCACGTCGTCGTGGAGGGGAGCGGTCACGGCATCATCGCGGATAACCCCGATGCGTTCAATCGCATCCTGCTGGAGTTTCTGGCGGAGGGGTAACCGTCAGGCCGATTGAAATCCTTGACTATTCAGGCTTCCTCACCCCCACCCCCGCCACCTGCGGCGGCACCCCCTCCCGGGTAGCGGCGAAGCCGCTGGGGGAGGGGTGAGGCTGAACAGTTACCACCACAAAATCTCCGCGTCCGTAACTGCCCACCATAGACGGCTTGGGCGCCCATTTCCGCCCCCTGCGGAGGGGGCATGCGTCGCCTCTACCCGGCGGTCTATCCGACGTCCTCTGCGCGCTCTGCGGTAAACTGCAAAACTCTGGTCATCTGTGCCGGTCGTGGTATAATAGTGCCGCCATGCACGATTCCCGGCAACGGCCCATCCACGTGGCCATTAACGCCCATTTGCTTTCCGGGGACCCGTCCTACCGGAGCGCGGGGGTCCATCAGTACATCTACCATCTGCTGACCTATCTGCCTCAGGCTGGCTGTCGGGTGACCGCGTTTCTGGGGCCCCGCAGCGGGGGGAGGCCGCCGGCCCTGCGGGCCGTCCACACCCGCTGGCCCACCCACCGGCCCGCGGCGCGGATCCTGTGGGAGCAACTGGCCCAGGGGCGCGCGCTGCGGGCCGCGGGGGCCGACCTGGCCCACGGGCCCGTCTTCGTCGGCCCGCTGCTGGCTCCCTGCCCTGTGGTTGTCACCGTCCACGACCTGAGTTTCCTGCGCTACCCGTACCTTTTCCGTCCTGCCAACCGATTCTACCTGCGCCTGTTTACCCGCCTCTCCGTCCGGCAGGCCCGGCGAGTCATCGCCGTTTCCGCTCATACCGCCGAGGAGACGGTCCGCCTGCTGGGCATCGCGCGGGAGAAAATCCGCGTTGTCTACCACGGAGTGGATCCCATCTTTCGGCCCCTGTCGGCGGAGGAGGTGGCCGCGTTCCGGGCCCGGCGGGGGCTCCCGGCCCGCTTCGTCCTCTTCGTGGGGACGCTGGAGCCGCGCAAGAACCTGGTCCGGCTGGTAGAGGCGTTCGCCCGCTCCGGCGCCGATGCCGAAACCGCCCTGGTGCTGGCCGGCGCCCGGGGCTGGTACGACGACGAGATTTTCGCCACCGTGGAGCGATGGGGGCTCTCCTCCCGCGTCTACTTCCCTGGCTACGTCCCCAACGACGAACTCCCCTTCTGGTACAACGCCGCCCAGGCTTTCGCCTACCCGTCCCTCTACGAGGGCTTTGGCCTGCCGGTACTGGAGGCCCAGGCCTGCGGCATCCCCGTGCTGACATCCTCCGTCTCTGCCCTGCCGGAGGCCGCAGGGGACGGCGCGCTCCTGGTGGACCCGACCGACGTGGAGGCCATCGCCGACGGCCTCCACCGCCTGCTGACCGATGAGACCCTGCGGGAGACGTTGCGGCAACGGGGACTGGAGCACGCGGCCCGCTTCTCCTGGCCCCGTACCGCTGCCGATACGGTTACCGTTTACCAGGAGGCTGTGGGAGGGAGATCATGAGCCGAAACGGCCGTGTGCCCGGGTGGGTGGCCCTGCTGGACGTCGTCACCATCATTGTTGCCTTCCTGGCGGGCTACTGGGTGCGCTATGACCTGCGCTGGTTCCTGGACGTCGCCTACGACGCGCCCCTTTCCGCCTACCTCCCGTTCCTGATCCTCTACGTCATCCTGACGCCGGTCTTTTTCGTGGTAGACGGGGTGTACCGGACCTGGCCCCGCTCCTGGATGGACCAGGTCTACCGGATCACCAACGCCACGGCGAAGGTGACGGTGCTGATGCTGGCGATCACCTTCGTCTTCCGGCCCCGCTATTACTCCCGCGCCATGCTTATAGAGGTCGGCCTGCTGACCATTCTGCTGCTGGCGCTGGTGCGCGGCGCGCAGGGCATCGCCATCGCGTACTTGCGCAGGCGCGGGATCGGCATCAAGCGGGTCGTCATTGTCGGCGCCGGGGAGATTGGGCGGACCGTTATGCGCACCATCGTCGCCCGTCCGGACCTGGGCTACCGCGTCGTCGGCTTTGTGGATGATAACCCCGAGAAGGGGTATACCGACATCGGGCGCTTCAAGGCACTGGGCCCCCTGGATAACCTGCCGGCCATCCTGGACGAAGAACGGCCCGACGAGGTCATCATCACCCTGCCCTGGATGTACCACCGTAAAATCCTGGGCATTGTGCGGGAGTGCGAGAGGCGCCGGGTGCGCCCCCGCATCGTCCCCGACCTGTTCCAGATGAGTCTGACGCAGGTGAACGTGGAGGACCTGGGCGGGGTGCCCCTCATCGGCGTGCGGTCGGTCGCCATCAGCAAGGGGGCCCTTTTCGTAAAGCGGCTGATAGATGTCACGTTGGCGACCATGGGATTGTTGCTGGGCGCCCCGCTCTTCCTGCTCATTGCCCTGGCCATCCGGCTGGATAGTCCCGGTCCCATCATCTTCCGCCAGACGCGGGTGGGATTGCGAGGGCGCCATTTTGAAATGTACAAGTTCCGCTCCATGCACGTGGGGGCCGAGGAGCAGCAGGATATGCTGGCGGAGTTAAACGAAGCGGACGGCCCCATCTTCAAGATTCGGGAGGACCCCCGCCTGACCCGCGTGGGCCGGATTCTGCGCCGCCTCAGCCTGGACGAGTTGCCGCAGTTGGTGAACGTCCTGCGGGGGGAGATGAGTCTGATCGGCCCCCGCCCACCCATTCCGGCAGAAGTGGAGAAGTACCAAGAGTGGCACAAGAAGCGGCTGGAGGCCCCGCCGGGGATGACCGGTCTCTGGCAGGTCAGCGGCCGCAGCCGTCTCTCCTTTGACGAAATGGTGCTCCTGGACATCTACTACATTGAGAACTGGTCCCTCTGGCTGGACTTCAAAATTCTGATGCGCACCATCCCGAAGGTGTTGCTGGGGGAGGGAGCATACTGACAGAGCGCAGGTCGCAAGTCGCAGGGAGCAGGGAGCAGGGGGCAAAGGGCGGGGGTCAGAGCGGAGGCAGAGGTTATCAACGCTTTTTCGTTCGTAGTCAGGCACGAAGCGCCAGCGGAGTGCCGTTCTGGGCCTTTGCAACGCCACTCCGCTGCGCTTCGTGGCTCACTACGAGCATTTTCGGTAACTACTTACCAGGGAGCCTCCGGGCAAGCGCAATCCAAGACGCGGCGAAGGCTTGCCCCTGTAGCGCAGGCCGCCAGGCCTGTATGCAGGCTGACAGCCTGCGCTACGGTATCTGCAAGGAGAGCGGGACGCAGGTATATGGCACACCGTGCCCACAACCCGGAATACGGAGCAGTGCCTGACGTCTATGAATTCGGCGGGGACGGCTCCGTCCTGCATATCGCCCATGCCAACGGCTTTCCGCCGGGCACCTACCGCCCGCTGGCGGCGACCCTCACCGACCGCTACCGGGTCATCGGCCTGCCCGCACGCCCGCTCTGGCCCGGCAGCCGTCCCGAAGAGGTCAACGGCTGGCGCCCCCTGGCCGACGACCTGATTCGGGGACTGGACGGGCTGGGGTTGCGGGGAATCATCGGCGTCGGCCACTCCATGGGGGGCGTGATGACCCTCTGGGCCGCCGTGGACCGCCCCGACCTCTTCCGGGCCGTCGTCCTGATAGACCCGGTCATCCTCCCGCCCCACTGGCTGCGGCTGGCCCAGGTCATGCGCTGGATCGGCCTGACGCCGCGCCCGGCGCTGGTTCGGGGAGCCCTCTACCGTCGGCGCACCTGGCCCGACCGGCAGTCCTGCTACGAGTACTTCCGGACCAAACCCTTTTTCGCCACCTGGCCCGATGAAAGCCTCTGGGCCTATGTGGAGGCCGGTACCCGCCAGCGGCCCGACGGCGGGGTGGAACTGGTCTATCCGCCGGAGTGGGAGGCGCGCATCTTCTCCACCATCCCCACCGACGTCTGGCGGGCCATCCCCCGCCTGCGTGCCCCAACCCTGGTGGTCCGGGGGGAACACTCCCAGACTTTCTTCCCTCAGGCCCAGAAACGAATGGAACGGCTGCTCCCCCATGCCCGCTTCGTCGTCATCCCGGACGCCGGGCACATGGTGCCGCTGGAGCGCCCGGCGGAAGTGGGAGCGGCCATCCGGGAGTTTCTGGATGTATAAACGGACGGGCCAGGCACGCCCAATGTGCCTGGCCCGGTAACCACCTGCCCGGATTGGTTTGGAGGTAACGTGGCGCAGGCTGTCAGCCTGTATGCAGGCCTGGCGGCCTGCGCTACAGAGGCATCCTTTGCCGCGTCCTGGAGGGCGCTCGCCCAGAGGCTCCCTGACAGATAGTTGCCTGGCCCGTCTGTTTCTCCTACCGCCCTGCCCGCACACGCGTCAGGGCCAGAATGGACAGGAAGAACAGCGCCGCGTAGACGGCGAAGATGACCAGGTACCCCAGCCCCGGCTGGAGAGCGTTGAAGAAGTCCGCCATCGGCCCGCCGATGCCCGCGCCCACAATCCCCGCTCCGGCCCCCGCCAGATTGGAGATGCCCAGGTATCGCCCCGCCTCCGCCGAGGGAGCCAGGTCCGTCCCCAGCGCCCAGTTGGAGGCGTAGAAAATCCCCGTCCCCAGGCCAATGATGCAACCACTGATGAGCACCATCGGGATATTTTGGGAGAAGAGGAGCAGGACAGTACCCGCGCCGGCCACGAGCCCCGAAAGCGCTACCAGCCGCTTCCGCCCCACCCGGTCCGCCAGATAGCCGCCGCCCAGCGCGGCGGGGAGTAGAAAGACCGCCACCACCGCCAGGAGAATCGTCGTCATCGTGGCCGCGTTGGGAATGTGGAGGACGTCCCGCAGGAAGTACTGAGCGAAGCCCTGCACCGAGCCGACTGCCGCCAGGAACATCAGCCGGTTGACCACCCACCAGATGAAGGAAGTCTGGCGGGGGGCCTCCCGCCCGATGCCGACCCACGCGCCGAAGTATACACCCAGAAAGATGGACCCGGCCATAGCGATCAGACCGACCAGGACGCCCACGGCCACCCGGCTCCCCAGCGCGGCCCCGGCTGTCGCCGCGCCGGCCGCGTTCACCAGCCAGAGTGCCCCGCGGGTGACCAAGACGAAGATAGCCGTCAGCGCGACCAGCCGCCAGACCCGCTCCCCCACCGGTTCGGTCGGTTTCTCCCGCAGCGGCTCCTCCCGCACACCCAGCACCGTTGCCAACATGGTCGCCGTCAGGGCCAGCCCGACAAACCCCACCACCGGCCAGATTTGCCCCCGGTCTACCAGCGGCCCAACGACGATGACCAGGAAGACGGGCAGGAGTTCCATGACCGCCTTGACGCCGGAGGAGCGGCCCCGCTGGTCTTCCGGCACCAGGTCGGGGATAAGGCCCTGAAGGGCACCATGGGCGAGGTTGGAGGCCATCTGCAGAAGGACGATGCCCGCAATCAGGACGAAAAGGGCGGTGGTGATGCCCAGGGTGGGGAGAAAGAACCCGTCCAGGGCGGAACCGATGAATAGGGGCGACGCGCCGATAATGGCCAGGAAAACCAGGTCCAGCATAGTCCCGGTGAAAATAAAGGGACGACGGCGGCCCCAGCGGGAGGTGTTACGGTCGCTGAACATACCCGCTATGGGCTGGATCAGCATGGCCACTGCCAGGCCGATAACGCGTACCAGCCCCAGGTAGGTGTTCTTCTGCTCTGGCGGCACAAAGAGGGCCACCAGATAGGGCAGGAGGACCGGGGTGATGGTCCCCGAAGCGACGTTCAGCCCCAACCAGTAGATGTTGATGAGGATATGGTCTTTCCAGCGGAGTGGGTGGTTCATGATGCCTCCTCAGGTGAACGTGCCAGGCACTTCCGAAGTGCCTGGCACGTTCTCATGATTTCTTCTCCCCTGTATCCGGCGCCCCGGTCTCCCAGCGCCGCTCTTCTATGATCTGCCGGATTTCCTCCTCCATCTCCTGACCGATGGCCAGCGCGTCCAGCAACTCCTCCTCGGTCTCCCAATCCCCCTCGGGGCGGGTCTCCCAGGCGCCGCGCAGCGCCTCGTTCATCCGTTGCAGGCTGCGCAGGAGGCCGGCCATGATGTCCTCGGCGGTCATCTCGCGGCTGGCCAGTTTCACCCGGGGGCCGCCGAAGAACCCCATCGCCTCCAGGTCCCGCTCTATCTCGGCGACCACCTCCGGGTCGCCCGGCAGGGAGTCGTCAAAATCCTCTATCTCAAAGCGGTCGTCCGCCTCCAGTTGGGCCTGGAACTCCTCCAGTTCCAGGTCCAGCGCCAACCCCTCCCCCTGAAGCATCAGCCAGAGTTTCTTGATGGGGACGTAGAAATCGGGGTCGGTCTCCAGAATCTCCATCAGCCGCTGTTCGGTTTGGGTGTCCATATCGTTTCCTCCTTGTCTGGCGATAAGTAGCAAACGCTACACAATATTTCCCTGGAAAATTGAACCATCCCCCTGCCCCGATTGGTGTGCCGATAACGCGCAGGCTGTCAGCCTGCGTGCAGGCCTGGCGGCCTGCGCTACAGGGGCGTATCTTCGCCAGCGTCTTTTTTATGGCGCTTGCCCAGAGGCCCCCAGGTAGGTAGTTACACGACCAGGCGGAAAGGCCGAAAGCCCAGCCCGACGAAATTGGGACACACCCTCGCCGCCCGCCTCAAATCCCTCCTTTCTCTCCTCTCTCCCCGTTTCGGGGAGGAGAAGGGGGCTGAGGGGATGAGGAGGGGTTCTCCGCTAATGGATAAGCCCCAATAATCTTCCGGCCTCCGCGATCCGCTCCACGGCGCGGGCAATCTCCTCCGGCTCGTGGGCCGCAGTGACCGTGGCCCGCAGGCGCGCCAGTCCTTCGGGCACCGCGGGGGAGATGACGGGCAGAACAAAGATGTCCCGCGCCTGGCACTCCCGCGTCATCATAAACGCCATTTCGTCTGAGCCGCAGATGATGGGGACAATGGCCGTCTCGGTCGCCAGGGTGTTGAAGCCCGCGCTCTGCAGGCCCCGAATGAACTGCGCTGTGTTGGCCCGCAACCGTTCCACGCGCCAGGGCTCATCCAGGATAACCTTGAAGGCCTCGTTGGCAGCGGCGGCCTGGGCCGGAGGCAATGCAGCAGAGAAGATATACCCCCGACAGGCATGTCGCAGGTATGTGATCAGTTCCGCCCTCCCTGCCACATATCCTCCTACAGAGGGGATGGTCTTACTGAGGGTGCCCATCTTGATGTCCACCCCGTCCTCCAGACCGAAGTGCTCTTCAATGCCGCGCCCGGTTTTCCCCAGCACGCCGACGGAGTGGGCCTCGTCTACCATCAACCAGGCGTTGTACTGGCGGCACAATTCTACCATCCGCGGGAGGTCTATGATGTCTCCATCCATGCTGAAGACCGCGTCGGCGACCACCAGTTTCGCGGCACCGGAGGGAACCTCCCGGAGACGGCGCTCCAGATCGTTCATGTCCTTGTGTCGGAAGCGGCGAAATTCGGCCCCGGAGAGCAGACAACCGTCCACGATGGAGGCGTGGTTGAGTTTGTCGCAGATCACATAGTCTCCCCGGCCCACCAGAGTGGAGATGACGGAGAGATTGGTCACATAGCCGGAGGAGAAGGTGACCGCCGCATCGGCGTTTTTGAACGCGGCGATGGTCTCCTCCAGTTCGCGGTGAATGGGGAGGGTGCCGGCCAGGAACCGGACGCCGTGGGTGCCCGTGCCGTACTGCTCTATGGCCCGACGGGCCGCTTCGTTGATGCGCGGATGTCCCAGGAGGCCCAGGTAACTGTACGAGGCGTACATGCCCATTTCCCGGTTCCCCACGCGGACCCACGCGCCGCCCCGGAGTTCATCTACTGGCTGATTGTAGAAATAGAATTTTGAGGCCTTGATCTCCTCCACCCGCTGGCACATGGCCCGAACGCGCCGCGCGATGGCATCATTGGCAGCATAGGAATCCATTGCTCTCCTCCGTACCTGGCTGAATAAGAACAGGTGGAGAGCGGCGGCCCGAAGGGCCGCCGCCCTCCAATGGCCCACTACAGCGAGATGCTCTCCCCCGGCCTCAGCACCACCGGCTCCGCGGAGGTCTCCGCGCGCACGCGCGCCGCCCAGGCGTGGGGGTCCTGACGGATGATGTCAAAGGTGTCGTAGTGGATGGGGATAACTTTGCGCGGCGTCAGCAGTTTCACCGCCCGCAGCGCGTCGTCCGGGCCCATCGTGAAGTTATCGCCGATAGGCAGGACCGCCAGGTCCACTCCCTCCTCGCCGATCAGTTTCATATCGTAGAAGAGGCCGGTGTCGCAGGCCAGGTAAATGTGGGGGCCCTCTGCCGTCTTGATGAAGAAGCCGCAGGGGTTGCCGCCGTCGGAGCCGTCGGGGAGAGCGGAACCATGGTGGGCGATGGTCAGTTTGAGATAACCGAAGGGGTAGGGGAAGCCGCCGCCGATGTGGTGGGGATGGACGCTGGCATGGCCGTGGGCCTGGAACCAGTTGCAGATTTCAAAGTTGCTGATGACGGTGGCCCCGGTGCGGCGGGCGATCTCCAGTGCGTCCCCCACGTGATCGCCGTGGCCGTGGGAGACCAGGATGTAGTCGGGCTGGAGGGCGTCCGGGGAGGCCGCCGCCAGCGGGTTCCCCGTGAGGAAGGGGTCCACCAGCAGGCGGTGGGGCCCCACCTCTATGCCGATGCAGGCGTGACCGTACCAGGTGACGTTAACCATAGCGCCTCCTTTCATTATTTGGGAAAATCGTAACCACGAAGGACACGAAGGACACACAAAGGACGCGAAGGAATTTGGCCGTCAGGGGGCAGTCGTCAGGGGTCAGCCAATCCTTCTAACCCCTAACCCCTGACCCCTAACCCCTAAACTTTGGGCCGCCCAGCCTCTTCCGGCTCAATGCGCACGTGCACCGAAACGATCCGGTCGCTGCTCAGCCGGACCTGGACGGTGTGGTCGCCCAGGTCGCGCAGGGGGTCGGTCAGGATTTTTCGCCGGTCAAAGGGCATCTTCAGTTCCCGCTCCAGCGCCTCGGCGATGTCGGCCGGGGTGACGGAGCCGTAGAGCCGACCGGTCGGGCCCGCTTTCGCCTGAAACGTCAGCGTCAGTTGCTCCATGCGTTCCGCCAGCGCGGCCAGCCGCTGGGCCTGGCGGGTCGCCTGCGCCGCTCTGGCCTGTTTCTGCTCCTGTGCCATGCGGACTCTCCCCTCGGTGGCGGGGACTGCCAGCCCCCGGGGGATCAGATAATTGCGGGCATAGCCGTCGGCGACCTCTTTCACATCGCCCGCGCGCCCCAGATTGGGGACATCCTGAGTCAGTACGATTTTCATCTCCCCCTCCGTCAGGGTTACCGTCAGATAACTCACGGTCCGTCATCTGTGGTCTGTCGTCCGTCGTCTGTGGTCTGTCGTCTGTCGTCTACTTTTCCAGAGCGACGTCCACCGCCTGCGGCCCTCGTCCGGTCGGCTGAATCCGATACCGCACCCGCGCTTTATCGGGGATGGTCTCCGGCGTACCCGGCGCCAGGCCGCTCCGGTGGAAGAATATCTCGTTCCCGCTCCGCTGAATGATGAATCCGTACCCCTTCTCCGGGTCGTACCACTTGACGATGCCCTGGTGGGGGCCAGGGGTCATCTCTTCGGTCCGCAGACAGTCCGGGCAGAGGTCGGGCGGGGTCAGTTCAAACCCCAGCCCGGCCAGCCGCCGCTGTTCCTCTACGGTGAAGACGAATTGCCGACCACATTGACGGCACGAGGCCCAGGTATCCCGGTATGGCATGTGGAGACCTCCTGAAGACGTGAAACGTGAAAAGTGAAACGTGAAAACGTGAAACGTGAAAACGTGAAACGTGAAAAGGTCTTTTACCGCAGAGGCCGCAGAGTACGCAGAGCAATATTTTAAACAGGACTTACGCAGTTGGCGGATAAACTTTGGAATTCGCCACGAATTTCACGAATTGGCACGAATTTTGTTAATTCGTGTAAATTCGTGCAATTCGTGGCAAAAAAGACCAACTGCGTAACTCCTGTTAAGAAAATCACTGCGCTCTCTGCGTTCTCTGCGATGAAAAAGACTACCCCTCGCGGGGTGGTTGACCGACCCGGGGTTCGGGCAGTCCCCGGGACCACCACCAGGCCAGCAGGCAGAGAAGGGCGGAAAGGGCAAACAGCCCGGCGTACCCTAACAGGTCCACCACCAGCCCGCCGAAGCCGGAAATCAGGACGACGATGCCGATCAGGGTGTTGGAAAGCCCCAGGTAGAGGGGCCGATCCGCCTCCGGCACCAGTTCCAGCAGGAAATTGCTGCCCACCAGCATCCCGGCCGGTGCCAGCGCGCCGTTCAACAGAAAGAGCGGAATGGCCAGGTAGGGGAGCCACGGGCCCCGATAGGGGGAGACGGCCACCCATCCCACCAGCCCCAGCGCCAGCAGGGCGGTCAATGCGTTTCCCAGTGAGAACCACAACGTCACCAGCCGGTTTCCCCGCCGGTCGCCCACGGAGCCCCAGGGCAGGTTGGCCACCAGTCCGGCAGCGACCCGCACGGCCACGTAGATGCCCACCATCCCCTCAGGAGCGCCCAGGACGTGGCGGGCATAGACGCCGTAGAAGGGTAGGGCGATCCCCGCCAGCCCCAGCGCCGTCCGCATCCCCATGTACCGCCGGAAGACGGCGTCCGTCCGCAGGAATTGACCGGCCCGCCGCAGTTGCTGCTTCAGCGTCGGCGCGGTGGGGACGGCCGTGCCCGGCGGCTCCCGGATGAGGATGAAGGCCAGCATGGCCGGCGTGACGACGGCGGTGTAAACGGCAAAGAGCAGGGCATGGCCGTGGGGGAAAGCCAGGCGATTGAGCACTTCCCGCGTGACCGCGCCAGCCCCCAGGCCCAGAAGCCCCCCGGTCAGCAACCGCCAGGCGAAGAAACCGCCCCGCCGGTTGGGCGGGATCGTCTTCGCCACCACTTCAAAAAAGCCCAGTCCCCCCAATCCTGCCGCCAGCCGGGCCACGCCGTACAGGATGAAAAAGGCAACCAGCAACAGGGTCGGGTCGTCCACCAGCCAGACGGCCGCCGCCACCAGAAGCCAGGAGAGAACCCGGACCACCGCCGACAGGGTGTAACTGAGCATCTTGCGGGGCATCCGCTGGACCAGGCCGGCGATGAAGACCTGCGGCAGGAACCACCCGGCGTCTCCCAGCGGAGCCACCAACCCAATGAGCAGGTTGGACGAGGTCAGCCGGCTGACGAACCAGGTCAGCACCAGCGGCGGGTCAATGAGCCGCTCGGCGAACTCAAAGAGCGCGCCGTTCACCACCCCCAGGATGAAACTGCGGCAGACTTCCCGTTGGGGCCGTTGAACGGTCATCGGGACGGTGCTTTCCCCCGCTGGACGGCGATGATTTCGGCCAGGATGCTGACCGCGATCTCCCGGGGCGTCTCGGCGCCGATGTCCAGCCCGATGGGCGTGTAGACCCGCTCCAGCCACCCCGGGGGGACGCCCAGTTCCTGGGCCCGCCCGAAGGTGAGGGCGGTCCGGCGGCGGCTGCCCACCAGCCCCACGTATGCCGGGGAACGGCTCGCCAGCTCAGCCAGCACCGCCGCGTCGCCGGTGTAGTGGGAGGTGACCATCACCACGTAGGTGTGGGGATCCACCGGGAAGCGCGCCACCTCTTCGGCCAGGTCGCCGGTGATGCACTGCTCCGCCCAGGGGAACCGTTCCGGCGTCGCCAGGCCGGGCCGTTCGTCCATCACAACGATGCGGTAGCCCAGGAAGGTGCCCAGTTCGGCCACTGCCTGGCCCAGATGTCCGGCGCCCAGGATGAGCAGCGTGGGCCGGGGCGGGAGGACCTCAATCAGGATGCGCATGTCCCCGCCGCAGACGCCCGGGTCGCCGCGCGCCGGGTCCCGCAGCCGGTAGACGACCTCCCGGGAACGGCCCTCGGCGATGGCGGCCCGGGCCTCCTCAATGACCTGCGCCTCCACGCCGCCCCCGCCGACGGTGCCCACCGTCGTCCCGTCGGCCAGGATCAGCATTTTGGCCCCCGCGCCCCGGGGGGCTGAACCATCCACTTCTACCACTGTCGCCACGGCGGCGGGCTTCCCCGCGCGCAGGGCGTCCAGAATGGCCTGATAGACTCGCTCCAGTTCTTCGTACATGGAGTGAAACGTAAAACGTGAAACGTGAAGGGTTAGCGGAGCCCCAGCAGGCGGGCCAGGGGGCCCCGGTCGGGGGCGATGACCCCCTGAGGGCAGATTTCCGCGCAACACATACAGCCGACGCACAGGTCCAACTGGAAACGGGGCGGGCGGCCGGGCGTGATGGCCTCCCGGGGACAGGCCTCGGCACAGTGGCCGCACCCGGCGCAGTCCTCCGGAGTGGTCAGCCGGGGGCGGACCCGCGTGGCCCGCCGCAGCGGCGCCGCCACCCATCCGGGCAGTGGCACCCGCAGGATCCGCTGGACCGCTGGCAGCCGGACCGGGCCGAAATCCAGGGCCCGCCGGTCGCCGACGACCTCTATCCCCTCCAGGTCTCCGACCCCCAGCCCCCGGGCCGCCGCCTCCGCTAAGTGGAGCACCTCGCCCGGGCGACAGCCCATGGCCCGGCTGAGCACCGTATCCAGCGCCACCGGGTCCGCCGACACCGCCAGGCAGCCATATCTTCGCGGCGTCCCACTCGCGCCGGGGCCGTTCCCCTCCTGCCCGATCACCCCGTCCATAATCGCCAGCCCCGGCCGGACCAGTTCCAGGACGTCCGCCAGCGCCCGGCTGAAATCGGGGACGGCAGGGGCCCGGAAGTGGACCTCCCGCTTGCGCGTGCCGGGGATGGCTCCGAAGAGGTTTTTGACCGCGCCGGTGTAGAGGGTGAGGGTGTGCGTCTTCAATTTGGGCAGGGTGATGACCAGGTCGGCGGCGAAGACGGGTCGGGCGATGAAATAGTCCTGCCCCCGCAGGCGGCGCCACTCCGCGCCTTCAAAGGGGACCAGGCGCGCGCCGGTCGCCGCCGCTACCTCCGCCATCCCGGTCCGCCGCCAGAGGGAATCGGGATGGTCCACCGGGCCAGCGGGCGAATCGCCAATCCACACCTCGCCTCCGGCCTCCTGCACCATTTCGGCGACGGCGCGGACGACCGCCGGATGGGTGGTGACGGCGCGGTCCAGGGGGAGCGGGGCGATGAGATTGGGCTTCAGCAGCACCCGCATGCCGGGCCGGACGAAGCGGCCCATGCCGCCCAGGGGGGCCAACGCCGCCTCCAGCGCCCCGCGGACGGCCTCGGGGTCATAGGTTTCGCATACCGTGATAGAAACGATGGGCTTCATCTGGGAAACCGCGCACCTATGAACCGGGTTGGGTATTGCCAATTATACACCGTTCCGCTGGATTGCTCAACAGCATCCATGATAGGGGAAAGGGTTTTGGGGGGGGGGGGGGGGGCGCGCGCGCCGCCCCCAACCGC
>Ga0308395_1000810_pt1 | contig 23139 bp, 24 predicted proteins | sample Hotspr20SampleP4_FD_202097 | JGI IMG/M metagenome (GOLD analysis project Ga0308395, IMG submission 202097) | Hot spring phototrophic mat microbial communities from Mushroom Spring, Yellowstone National Park, Wyoming, United States - 20050930_P4 ...
GCATAAAGCAGAAGATTGGTTCAAGCTTTAAATTGCTGAGGGAGGACTTGGCAAGGAAAGCATCCATTGCTTGTGCTATCCTTTGGAACTTCTGGGTGCTTGCAACTTACTTATTTTTGTTATTTCTGTCTGGTATCTTGCAATATAGCTACGCTAAGGGCTGTGGTAGATTTTTAGAACAGCCTTTTTATGTGCTTGATTTTCGTATGGACGAGGCATATATTTAAGGCTTTATGGTGGAGGGCATTTTCGGAACTTACGAATTCAAACATCACGCCAATAAAGGGAAGGTTAAAAAGGTATTAAGTGTTTTAAGGGAATACAGAAAAACAGCCAAAGCTATAGCTGACTTTCTGTGGAGAGAATTCTTTGAGAAAGGCTACTTTCCACATAAAAAGTCCATAAAAAAGGAACAGATGCAACATATACAAAGTAAGCTATCTGAACGCTATAAGTATGTGTGTTTATGGCAAGTGTATGGAGTGTTAGAAGGCTACATTGCCAACTTACAAAATCAGTTTGCCCGCATTGTTTGGAGATCAACCCTATCACGGGAAGACAAGCTTATCCTCTTGGCACTTAACAATATCAAAGGCTGGTTAAGATACGAAAAAGAGAGTATAACCATCTACGACAATGGGCAGCAGAGGGAAGTTGAAGTGAAAGCTTGGCATAAGCACTTAAAAATCCAAACCCATTGACACACAAGAGTTTTAAGGCTAAAATCTAACCCTGATGTTTGTTAGCTTACAGTTCAAGCTTGAACTGAAAAAGGAAGACAAAGAAAAACTCATCCAGCTTATGCGTAAGCAATCTTCAGCCATCCGTGTGGCATACAACATGCTAAAAGAGTTGGAAAAAGAGAAAACAAAAAACCCACATGCCCAAATATATCAAAGACTGAGACAGCTATTTCCTGAACTGCCAACAAAATATATTGACTCAGCCATATACAAAGCTAAACAGTATCCTACCGATAAACCAGTAGTCTTTGGAGGCAAAAGACTTTTTGAAAAGCTTTGCAAAAATCACCTTACAGGAAAATTGAGAGAAAGACTTAAAAAGCAATGGAGGGAACAAAGGCAAGGAACCCTTATAAGCATTGGGTCAAAATCAAAAGAAGATAAAGGAAACAGGCTACTTAGATTTGAGGACAAAGAAGGACAGCTGCACCTCAGGATTACCATAGGAAACAGGGAGTTCATCTACGCCAAAGTGCTAAGGGAACCAAGCAATAGCAAAGACAAGTGGCTTACCTTTATGGCTATGCTTTTGGAAAGCTGGCAAACAAAAAACTACTTTGCCTATACCGTGGAGTTAAAGCTAAGAGATGGAGAAGTTTATGGAAGCGTATCCTTTGAGATCCCAACGCCCAAAGTGAAATACACAAAAGGGAACGGAGTAATAGCCGTAGATACTAACGCATCACCCATACACTTAGCCGTAGCAGAGGTATCAAAGACTGGAGAATTGGTAAGCTATCAGACTATTAGCCTACATCACCTTTTAGGACTTTCCAAAAACACCAAAGATCATCAGGAGTGGATATTAGCCAACAGGATAGTGGATTTAGCCATTCAGAAAGGTAAAGCTATAGCGGTAGAAAACCTAAAGAAACTCAAAAAAGGAGTGCGTGGAGATGGAAAAGCTGAGTTAAGAAAAAGACTTCATCAGTGGAACGCCAAAAAGTTTTTGCAAAAGCTAAAGAGGGTAGCAATGTTAAAGGGAGTGGAGGTAGTAGAGGTCAATCCCGCCTATACATCAGTTATAGGTATGCTAAAGTATGCACCACAACTAAGCATAGATAAAGACATTGCTGGTGCTTATGTAATAGGGAGAAGGGCACTGGGATTTAAAGAGGACATGCCTGAGAATTACGAAAAGCTTTTGAAGGACAAAGCATATTTGGAGTTTGCCCTAAAGAGGTATGAAGAGAGAGAAGAGGAACTTAAAGAACTTTTAGAGAAGGAAAGCAATGAATACAAGAGAAACACACTAAAAAGCGAACTAAGGAGTGTAGAGTATGCAAAGGAGCTATTAACCAATCTCATACAAAGCCTTCAGAGCGAGTCAAGTTCCTGTGAGGGAGCCGATGGAAGGAATCCCGAACAGGGAAGGGTAGCAAAAACTACCCTTCAAAGTGCTTGGCAAGTTCTGAAGGTAGCCCTCCTCTTCCCTATCCTTGGACGAATCCTTCCAAGGGATTTGTCCCCTATGAAGCCAGTATTGGTGGAAGGGGCGTGGGATAGGGTGAGGTATTCTAAAGGGTTAGTCCCTTTAGAGGCTGGAGGGACGGTCCCGATAAGGGATTCTTAGAACAGCCTCTAAGCACTTGGCTAAGAAGATTTTTAAACACTTGCTTAGCAAAAACAGGAGACCAAGGTTTGAAGGCATTTCTCTTCACTTAGATGGGAAAGTGGCTGAACTTGAACCAAAGAGAGAAAACAAAGCTAAAGCTTTTGATTATTGGCTAAAGCTTTCAACCTTAGATAAAGGCAAACCCGTGCTTATTCCACTTGAGAAAAATCCTTACGCCGAGAGTTTAGAAGGAGGGTTTAGGAATTTCTACCAACTACTGGAAAAAAACGGAGATATTAAGGTTAAAGTGGTGAAAGAACTCAAAAAGAGAAACTATGTTCCTGCCACAGACACTATAGCTATAGACTTAGGGCTAAATCCATTGATTGCCACGAACAACGGAGATTTAATGGGCAGGCGGTTTTTTGATTTTCTGAAGAGGATGGACGAGAGGATTGTTAAACGTATGGCACAGGTTCAGAGAAATGGTGGATTGCCAAGCAAAGATACCAAGTATAGGGAGTATGTGAGAAGGTTAAGGGAATTTCTCAAAAACGAAATAAACAGAGTGTTAAACAGACTTATAAACCTTTACAAGCCAATGAAACTCGTCGTAGAAAGACTTGACTTCAGAAGTCCTGAACTATCCAAGAGAATGAACAGGCTTATTCAAAACTTTGGCAAGCGTTATATGAAGGAGAAGTTGGAACGGATGCATCAGCTTTATGGTATAGAGATAGTGGAAATCAATCCTGCCTATTCAAGTCAAGAGTGTAGTAGTTGTGGGTATGTGGATAGAGAAAACAGGAAAAGCACGCAAGAGTTTGAGTGTAAGTGCTGTGGCAATAAAATAAACGCACAAGTAAATGGTGCTAAAAATCTCCTTGAGAGAAGTTCTCTCAGGGAGTTTCATCCACACCTGCCGAAAAAGCAAGTCCTTAAGGTGCTGATAAAAAGGCACCTTGAGAGACTAAAGGGGTGCAAGAGTGCTCCCTTGGATATTCTCAAAGGTAATCCATACTACAAGGATTATCTTGAGAATATCCTAAACCCTCGGCAGAGCCTACTTGGGTATGTATAGACAGGTATCTCAATACTTGGTATATTTGTCTATACAGAGGGGAACTCTATTTCATCCAGAAGGGCTTGCAAACTATGGACTTGCTTAACTCCCTCTATTGGGTGGGTTTTGTAGCCTATGACCTTTTTTCCGAGAATTAGGGCGTAGGCGATCTCGGAGAGGGTTCCCCAGTGTCCTCCTATGGCAACCACAAACTCTCCACTGGCTACTACTATAGGATTTCTGTTCCAACCCATGCCCGTGTTGATCTTTATATCCACATAAGGGTTTGCGTCTTCGCCGGTGTAGGTGGTTAAAATGCCTACCGTTATGCCTCCCTCCTCCTTTGCACCCTTGCAAACCGCCTCCATAACTCCGCCCCTTCCACCGCAGACCACAACAACACCCTTTTTAGCCAAATGCTTTCCCACCCGATAGGCTATCTCATACTCCTCCTCGTTAGCTTGGGAGGAGCCTATTACCGCCACGCACTTACGCATTCTTTATGTATTTTATCCTCATACCCAGTTCCTCCACTGCTTGTTTGAACTCTTTGAACTTAAAGACCCTCCTATCACAGAGAATTATGGTCCCTCCGTCCTGTTTGCTTCTCATTAGCCTTCCTATGCCCTGCTTGAACTTTATTAGGGCTTTCCTCTTTTGGTATTCAAAGGGCTCCTCTCCGATCTCTCGCAGATATCTGATCCTGTGATAAGTCAGAGGGTCCTCTGGGCTGTCAAAGGGCAGTTTTGCCATCAAAAGTCCCTTTCTTCCCTTAACATCCACTCCAAACCACAAACTATCAAGCCCAACCAGTGCCTTTATGTCTCCCCTTCTTAGGGCTTCCACCAAAAAGGAGAGCCTGTCTTCCCCCTGAAGGGCTAAGCCTTCCTCTCCCTTAAAGAGTTCAATCTGTTCCTTGTTGGTAAGGAGCACCAAAACCTTGTCGTAAAGAGTTCTGAGCCTTTTGTAGGCAAGCTGTAGGCAATCTTCCCATTCCTTCTTCTCCTTTGGGCTTACCCCATAGACCACAAACTCTACCTTTTCGTAAGGAAAGCTGTGGGGAAGTTCATAGTAGTTGCCCACTATGCCCATAGTGTAATAGAGGTCCTCCGGGTCTGCGGTGGCGGAGGTTATAACCACTCCCTTATAACCATTCAGGTCAAAGTATCCGGCGGGAAATACAGGAAACCTCTCCAGTCGGTAGTTAAAAGTCCTTAGCCTACCGCTCCACCTTCTACTTACCGCAAAGCCAAGGTCTGCGGGACGCTCTTTCATGCTTTTGTAAAAGTCCTTTAACCTTTGGAGACGCCTTTCCAAAAGTTCGTAGCTCTTTAGCTTCTTTATGAGCTTTTCCTCCTCCTCTGAGGGTTCTTCAAAGCGAACTTTAAGCTGAAAATACTCCTCCCAGTCCAAAAGTCTTGAACGCCTCAGATACTCCGCAAGCCTTTCGCTTACCCACATGGAAGAGAGCAAAAAGTTATTGACCTCTGAGGTCAGCTTTTCCTTTATTCTCTTATGATAGAGGTTCAAGGGCTTTAGGATGCTATCCTCAAAGTCCTTCACATAGGGTCCCAAGTCCTGCAGGGGCACCTGTTCTTGTTCTGATTTAAAAAGCCCAGAGAAGTTCCTATCAAAAAAACCCTCCACATCCACATTGTTTGCTTCGGGTAAAAATTGTCGGACCCTTTCTATGATCTCCACCCTTAAGGTGTAGGTGGATATGCCATCAGTTAGAGAGGAGGTTATGTATTTGTCCAGCTCGTGGGCTTCGTCTATCACCAAAAGGCGTTCCTGTGGGTCCTCAAAGTCCTTTAAAGCCAAGAGGGCGTGGTTGATGATAAGAATTCTTGCCTTCTTTTCCCTTCTTTTGAGCTTTGTCCAATAGTAGCACTCATCCCTATATTTGCATATGCTTCTGTAATGGGGCGTGCAGTAGTCATCATCCACGCACACCTTAGACCAAAACTCAGGGTCTACCCGTGCAAACTCCACATCTCCGTCCCATTGGCTGTCTAAGAGGTCCTCAAGTTCCGCGGGCACTTGGTCAGAGGGCATAGCCTTTAGCCGATCCAGACAAAGATAGTTGGACTTACCCTTGAGCACTAAATAATCCACATCCTCCCCCGTGAGGTAAGAGTAATAATTCCTGAGGGTTTCAATGTCCCTTCTCAGTTGCTCTTGCAAGAGCTTTGTGCCAGTGGATATGATGGCTTTTTCGCCCCTTTCTATTATGGGTATGAGGTAGCCATAAGTTTTGCCGGTGCCCGTGGGTGCCTGGACTATGCTTATAGAACCCTCCTCTATGGTTTTATGCACTATGCTGAAAAACTCTTCCTGCGCTTTTCTTGGCTCTAAGCCCTTTTTGAGTAAAAACTGGTAGAGCTGGGAAGACATCAACCCGGAGGCCAAGCCATCTTCCTGCCCCCTATGAGGTGCAGGTGCAAATGAAAGACACTCTGACCCGCATCCTCACCCACATTAAACACCAACCTGTAGCCACCCTTTAGGTCCTCCCCTTTTGCCAAACCAAGCTCCTCTCCGAGCTTTCTTGCCACGTAGAACATATGTCCCACCACGGGCTCGTCCTCGGGTTCTAAGGTCTGAACACCAAAGATGTGCTTTTTGGGAACTATCAGTATGTGAGTGGGTGCAACGGGGTTAATGTCATGAAAGGCATAGACCAACTCATCCTCATAAACACCCTTTGAGGGGATCTCTTTGCTTACGATCTTGCAAAAGATACACTCCTTCATCCTTTACCTCCTATGTTGAATCTGTATTTGGGTGCCTACTCCAATATTCACATTGGAACCATTCGTTCCCACTCCAACCGAAACCCATGCACAGGAGCTCAGGCTAATCAAGCAGACGCCTAAGGAAAAGGTCCGTTTTAACCACTGGAAGACCCATGACCGTGTAGAATTCTCCTCGGATCTTTTCCACAAACTTGGCACCGTGCCCCTGCACCGCATAGGCTCCCGCCTTATCCATAGGTTCCCCTGTTTTAATGTATTCATTTACTTCTCCTTCGTCAATGTTTCTAAATTTAACCCAAGCGGTGTCGTGAAAAAGCACCCTTCCCTTGGGGGATATTATGGCTACCGCGGTGATCACTTTGTGCCACCTTCCAGAAAGGCTCAAAAGCATAGCCTTTGCGTGCTCTTCATCTCTTGGCTTTCCCAAGAGTTTATTGCCCAAAACCACCACCGTGTCTGCCCCCAAGACGGTGGCAAACTTGTACTCCTTCCAGACCTTAAGGGCTTTATCGTATGCGTTCCTTCTGGCTACTATCAGCGGTTCTCCCTCGTTGCGCTCCTGTGCCAAAGAGGGCACCACAAAGAAATGGTAGCCAAGCATTCTGAGGATCTCCACCCTCCTTTTAGACTGGGAGGCAAGAATAAAAAACCTCACAGGAATATTTTACAACCTTTTAAACCAAAGGTAAGCCCCAAAAAACCAAAGGAGAGAAAAGAGAAAGCCCAAGGTGTTCATGTAAATGAGTCCCTGCTTTAAAACAAAACCACCCCAAAGCCCGCCCAAAAAGGCACCCACAAACTGTGTGGTGTTAAAAAAGCCAAGGGAAAGTCCCCGTATATCCCTGTGGGTAAGCCGTGTCAGTAAAGAGGGAATAATGGGCTCCAAAAGATGAAAGCCCAATAAAAAGAAAAAAACCAAAAGGACCAAAGCCACAAAGGAGTTTTTAAGAAGAGACATCAGAAAACCAAAGGTTATGAGCAGGACACCCAGCAAGAATACCTCTCGGAACTTTTTCCTACTTTCTGCATAAACTATGGAGGGCACCATAAGGGCTAAAGAGAGCAAAAGGGCTGGTAAATAAACCTTCCAGTGCTGAACCTTTGGAAATTGGTATTCATAAACTAACTGGTAGGGCACCACTGTGAAAACTACCACTAAAAAGGCATGCAGTAGGGCTATGGAAAGGTTCAAAAAGGCTTGGTTTTTGTCCTTTAAAACAAGGGAGAAGTTCCTAAGGGTAGGCTCTATTTCCCTGTGATGGGTTTTGGGCTCGGGTATAAAAAGGGCAACATACAGGGTAGCCAAAAGGCTAAGGAAGGCTGTTAGGTAAAAGATAAAGGGCACTCCCAAGGTGCCTGCCACGATGGGGGCAAACACAATGCTAAGGGTAAAAACTAAGCTTATGGACGCACCTATGAAGGCAAAGGCTAGGGTTCGCACCTCCTCCCTTGTTAGGTCTGCAGAGAGGGCAGTCATGGCTGAAGATACCGCACCAAAGCCCTGGATGAACCTTGCCAACACCATAAACCAAATATCCTTTGCCATCCCACCCATCAAACTGCCCAATATGTAGGTTGCCATCCCAAAGATTATTACAGGCTTTCTCCCCAGCTTATCCGATAGATAACCAAAGGGAATCTGCAAAGAGGCCTGAGAAAAGCCATACACACCTATGGCGAGCCCTATCAGAAAGGGCGTGGCACCCTCAAGGGTTTTCAGGTAGGGCGAAAGGACGGGCAGTAGCAAAAAGAGTCCCAACATCCGAACAGCTACAGCAAAGGAAATGCCAAAGATAACTCTCTTCTCTTCTTTTGTTAGCCCTTTAAGCATTCCTTATAATTTTAGCAAATACCTCGCCTGTTATATTGATTTTATTAGAGATATAAAACGCGAATATAACTCTTAAAATTGAAAAAAAAGTAAAGAGTTTGCGATGTTTATATACGTTGAAACTTCCCTATCAAGCTTAATCTTTTCAACTGCTTTAAATAAAAAGAATGGTATAAGAATAGCTTTAATTAGCAAGTTTAAAAAGCTTGAAATATATAATTCAAACTCAGAAGATACAATCCCAATAAATAAAACAGACATTGAAAGAAACGCTGATTGAAGCTGATAGATCTTTATAGAAAGATTCAGTCTATTACTTGATAGTTGAGCTACTGCAAGCAAAAGAGACATAGCCCCGAAGAATTCAACAAGAAATTTAACCATTTTGTTGTATTGTAGCACACGTTCATTAGATGTGTCATGTAAAAGGGAGGCTGTTTAATGATTAGATAGACTTTTAGGCAACCCTGAATATCTGAGATAAAGGAAAAGGGACAAAACCAAGTAAAGCGCCAACATAGTCCCCCCTCAGCATCATAAAACTCAAGCTAAGCTTCTGTTTAATACTACTAAATATCTGCTCTATCATGTATATCCTTTTCCCATACTTTTCCCAGTTATCCTTAGATAGTCTTGCTAAGACTTAAAAGAGCCTGTTTATGACTTTGGTGATGAGATTTTCTATGATCCCACCCAGCACGAAAGACTCAACCAGTATGGTTCTGTCTTTCTCTGTCAAAAATTGGTCCCTCTCCCTCTTTCTTTTCCTTTCGCCTTTGCGCAGACAGCGTTCATAAAAACTTTTCCTATCTTCCAACTCTTTTATAAGCCTTTCCACTTTTGCCCCTGCCATAGTTTTAATATTAAACCTTTTCTGTTAAGAAATGGTTAAGCAAAACCTTTTCCCAAAATTCTTAAGGTATTTTTGTCCCTCGCCTAACTTTAAGCATTCCTTATAATTTTAGCAGATGGCACGCCAGATTCCAGAGGGTGAAAGATTTTTTAACTTTGAGGATGCCCAAAAGCTGAAAAGGTCCTTTCTCTTGGCATGCGAGCTCTTTGAGGACTATCAGTTCGTCCAGCTTCCCACCTTGGAGGTTTATTCGCCAGAAAGTTGGGGACTTTCTCCCTTTTTGCTTGGCACACAGACGGATGGCAATATACTCGCCCTAAGGTCCGATTGGACGCTAAGCCTTATGAGATTCTTAAACAGCCTGCGGGAGGTTCAACTACCTCTGCGGGTCTTCTACTGGGGTCCGGTCTTTTCCCCAAAAGAGATGGAAAGGTTCCAAATGGGCATAGAGCTCATAGGGGTGCCCTTCCCAGAAGGGGAGTATGAAGTAGTAAAAAGACTGGTGGAGTATTTAAAGGCTATGGGTTTGGAGGGGCTCTCGGTGATCTTGGGGCATACACAGATAGTTAAAGGACTGTGCAAAGATGAAGACGCCAAGGAAAGGCTAAGGAAGAAGAACTTCTACGGACTAAGGGAAGAAGACCCATTGTATCACCTTCTAAGGGCTTACGGTGGAGAGGATGTTCTTGAGGAGTTTTCCGAGAGGTTTAAGGAGTATTCTTCCCAGTGTGAAGAGTTAAGGCATCTTGGAAGTCTTCTCCGAGAAGCAGGTGTAAAGGTGCTTTATGACCTTTCGGAGATTAGGCTTCAAGAGTATTACACGGGCATAGTTTTTGAAGTCTTTCATCCAGAGGTTGGCTATCCTGTTGCGGGGGGTGGGCGGTACGATGAGTTGTTTCTCAGTTCCAAGGCGGTGGGCGGTGCGGTCTATTTGGATCTTCTATTGGAAGTTTTATAATCTTTTTGATACATCGGGTGAGAAACTCAAGAAAGCCAAAAATTTCTTGAGAAAAAGCCCTTGACAGGGAGAAATCTATAATATCCCAAAAACCCACAAAGGCGTTCACGAATGGAACTAAAAAGCATCCTATTCTTTTTTCTTTGTTCATTCATCATATCAGTCCTTTCTCTTCTGCATAAATTCCATACTTTTTGTCAGTTTTAGCGATGTGGTTGTATAGCCAACCCAATGCGTAGGATAGGGCTTCCCTAAAGGCTTTTGGGTCCCCTTTTTCTATGTATGGAGCTAAGTTGTAGATTTCTCTGCGGAACATATCATGCACTTTTCTATGGTTGTCTAATTCAGGATAACCTATTTTTTCCATAAACTTTTCCTCTTCGGAAAGATGATACTCTGTGTAAGACAGAATCTCTCCTTTGAAAAGCTCAAGGGCTTCTTCCTTTTTTCCCTCTCTTAGGAGCTCGTAAACATTATTTAATAGCTCTACCAATCTCATATGTTGTTTGTCCATTTCTTCAAAATGTGTGAGAAGGTTGTCGTCAAACTCTATCATACTTATTCCTCCTGTTGCCAATATTATAATTATATACCAAAAATTCGCCGGGTGAGAAATTCAAAGAGGCTGGAAATCTCTTGAGAAAAAAATCTTGGCAAGGAGGAAAGGGATTACCTTACTTGCTCACTTTTATGCCTACGTTGTGGGCTACAGCTTTTTTTAGGATAAAGTCATGTATGGAACTAATTTTTCACCCGAGGTTTCTACTGGAAGTTTTATAATATTTCTTATGTTTTTGGACTTTGAAAGGGAACTGGCGGAGCTCCACCAAAAGATAAATCAGTTAAAAAGGCTGTATCAGTTGGGAGAGAAGGAAAAGGAAAAAGAGCTCAGAAAATTGCAGAGGGAGTTTAGGAAAAAGGCAAAGGAGATATACTCCAAGCTTGACCCTTGGGAAAGGGTGCAGTTGGCAAGGCATCCCCAAAGACCCCACACCATAGACTACATAGGACTGATCTTTAAGGACTTTATAGAACTTCACGGAGACAGGAGGTTTGGAGACGATAAGGCAATAATTGCAGGCTTTGGCTATTTAGATGACTTGCCCGTTGCCATCATAGGGCACGAAAAGGGTAGAACTACAAAAGAAAAGATGGAGAGAAACTTTGGCATGCCACACCCGGAGGGCTACCGAAAGGCAATAAGGGTGGCAAAGCTGGCAGAACACTACTGCCTTCCGGTGATCACCTTTGTGGATACGCCCGGGGCTTACCCGGGCATAGGGGCTGAGGAGAGGGGACAGTCTGAAGCAATAGCGGACAGCCTATACACCTTTGGATATCTGAAGGTGCCGGTGATCGCGGTGGTCATAGGAGAGGGTGGCTCTGGCGGTGCCTTGGCTCTGGGGGTGGCAAACGTGGTTTTGATGCTCCAAAATTCCGTATACTCGGTTATATCTCCCGAGGGATGTGCGGCGATCCTGTGGAAAGACCAATCAAAGGTAAAGGATGCCTCAAGGGCTCTAAAGCTAACCGCCAAAGACCTATTAGGGCTAAAAGTCATAGACGCCATAGTTCCTGAGCCCCTTGGCTCCGCCCACTGGGATCCCGTCCGGACCGCAAGGATTTTAAAACGTTGTATAAAAAAATACCTTAAAATTCTGCTGGCTATGAGTGCCCAAGAGCTTGTAAATGAACGCATAAAGAAGTTTGAAAGGATGAGCTTTTTTGTGGAAAGATGAAAAACTTAATCATTCACGGACACTTTTACCAACCCTTTAGGGAAAATCCCTACTTGGGAGAGATCCCATTGGAAGAAAGCGCCCATCCCTTTGAAGACTGGAACGAGAGAATATACAGAGAATGCTATTTACCCGTAGCCTATGCTCATTACAGAGAAGATGGGACAACCAAAGACATCATCAACTGCTACAAGCATCTCAGCTTTAACATGGGATGGACCTTAACCCATCGGTTGGAGAAAAAGCATCCCGAGCTTTTGGAAAGGGTAAAGGAGGGAAGAGGACACGCCCTGGCAAGCACCTTTAACCATACTATCCTTCCGTTGGACCCTTTGGAGGACAGAGAGGTTCAGATAGTTTGGGGTATAAGGGCTTATGAGAGGTTCTTTGGCAGAAAACCTTTGGGATTCTGGCTTCCTGAGTTGGCGGTGGATGAGGAAACTTTGAGGCTTTTGAAAAAACACGGTATAGAGTTTATAATCCTCGCACCCCATCAGGTAAAGGGCAATGCCAAATACCTTTGGGTGGAAGACTTAGCAGTTTTTGTCTATGATGGAGAGCTTTCCCATGGTGTATCCTTTGGAGAGTTTTTGGTGTTTGCGGAAAAACTGCATCAACTTATGAAAAACAAAGAACCACCGGTGGTTATTGCCACCGACGGAGAGACCTTTGGACACCACAAAAAGTTTGGCGAGCTTGCCCTTGCCTACCTTTTCAAAAAATATCCCGATGACTTTACAACCTTGGAGGACTACTACAGAGCCCAAAAGCCAAACCAAAGAGGAGAGCTTGTGCCTTATACCTCTTGGAGCTGTGTGCATGGTGTTGAAAGGTGGAGGTCTAACTGCGGCTGTTCGGTGGGAGGGCTTCCGGGCTGGCATCAAGAGTGGAGGGCACCCCTCAGGGAAGGCTTAGAGAACCTGCGGACTATGGTAAAGGAAAAGGCTTATTCAACCCTTGAGAAATACCTAAGGGAACCAAAGCTTGCCCTCTTGGATTATGTGTATGTGATATTGGAGAACTATTCGCAGTCCGCAAAGAAGGACTTTCTGAGAAAACATGCCAAAAGGCGTCTGTCCGCAAAGGAGACCGTTGAAGTTTTCAAGTCCCTTTCTGCCATCAAATACATGCACTTTGCCTTTTCCTCTGACGGTTGGTTTTTTGCGGACATATCCGGCATAGAAACGGTTAAAAATCTCCTGTTTGCCAAAAGGGCAATAGATCTGTTGGAACTTAAAGATGGTGAGAAGGTGCTAAAGGAATACCTACAGCAGGCACCGAGCAATGTTTTAGCTTACGGGAATGGGCTCGGCGTTTGGGAAAAACTGGTCAAACCTCAGGTTTATGAGCCCAAAACCATAGCTAAAACCGCTGTGTTTTTACATCTTTCGGAGGAAAAAACCCTTGGGCGGTGGGAATACAAAGTTCAAGAGAAAAAGGAAGGCTTTTCTGTGAAGCTAAAAGACCCAGAGACGGAGGAAACTTTCTCCTTTGAAATTGAGTGGGAGGAGTTGAACCTTGAGGAGGTGCCGGATAGGTTCTTAGGAAGAATACTGAAAAGCTGGATGGAATCCTTTGAGGAGGGTTACCTTAGCTTTTTATCCGATTACATGCACCTTTTGGAGGAGGTAGCTTACTATTCCAAATCCGGAAGCTTTGAGTTTTTGGAGGATGTGAAAGACCACACGGAGCTCCTCCTGAGGTTAAAGTTAAAAGAACTTCTAACAAAGGGCGGAGATGTAAAGGCTATAAAGGAACTTTTTAATAGGGCACAACAGCTTGGCTTGGACCTAAAAGCGCACCGTTTGGCTAAACATTTTGTAGAGCTTTGCATTATCAAGCTGGAAGAGGAGGAACTTTTGGAGATTTTGGAGTTGATAAAAGACTACAACACTAAGGTGGGAAGGTTTGAGTTTATGATAGACCTGTGGGAGGTGCAAAACAGAGTTTGGGAAAGAAGACGTTCAATAAAGAACAGAAAAATCTTTGAACTGCTCAATCTTCAACCATACGCCACAGAATGACGACCTCTCCCTTCATCTCTCCTCTTTTACTCAGCTCCTCCAAAACTTCTACCACTCTGCCCCTTATGTGCTCCTCGTGCAGTTTAGTTAGCTCTCTTGCTACGCATACGGTGGTGTTGTCTCCATACACTTCTTTTATGGCTTCCAAGGACTTTAGCACTCTGTTGGGAGATTCAAAGGCTATTATAGTGCTGTCTTTGTATGCCTTTAGTTCCTCCAAGAAGTTATTCAAACCCTTCTTTGGCAGAAAGCCCACAAAGGTAAAGCGGTCTGTGGGTAATCCGGAGCCCACTAAGGCGGTTAAAACCGCACTGGGACCTGGGATCACCTCCACCGGTATACCCTTTTCAATGCACGCCCTTATGAGCTTGTATCCGGGGTCCGAGATAGAGGGCGTGCCCGCATCCGTCACTAAGGCAACATCTTCCTTCTCAAGGAGTTTGATGATCTTTGGCACCTGCACGCTTTCCTTTGGCTCATAATAAGACAGGAGCTTTTTACCCTCTATCTTGTAGTGATTGAGAAGAATAGAGGTTCTGCGAGTATCCTCACAGGCTATAAAATTGACAGATTGAAGCACCTCCAAGGCTCTAAAGGTTATATCTTTGAGGTTCCCTATAGGTGTTCCTACCACATAAAGCTTTCCCATCTCACTTCACCAAAAGGAGGGGTATGTTAGCATGGTGCGTAACAAAGGTTGTTACACTTCCCAAGAAGAGCTCCTTTATCCTTCCCTTGGAGAAGGCTCCAATTAGCATCAGGTCCATATCCTTAGAATATTCTACCAGTTTTTCCTCCGGAATGCCAGAGAGTCTAACATAACGCACACCCTCTCCCACCTCTGCGGAGAGATCACCTTCTCCCACATGGACCGCATACACTTCTCCATCAAAGAGCTTTCCTAATAGCTTGCCCATATGTAGGGCTCTTTTGGAGGGCTCACTGCCATCGGACGCTACGCAGATTTTCTTTATGTCTTTTTTTTGTTCCACCGCCACAAAGACGGGACACGGAGACCTTCGGGCTACGACTTCGGTGGTTGAACCCAAAAGAAAACCAGACACCGGCTTGTGAGATTTCTTTCCCAGCATGATCAAGTCTTCTGGGTCCGCCTGGGCTAAGATCACATGGTAGGGCTTGCCGGTGCTCTGATAGGAGGAAACCTTTACACCTTTGCTCCTACCCAAAGCTAAAAACTCATCCAAAAGAACGCTTGCCTGCTCTTCAAAGAACTCTTTGAGCTTTCCCGATATGCCCGCATAATAGTTAAAGCCCAAAACACCCGCTATATCTTCCAAAAATCCCTCCTCCAAAATCCTTTCATCTATTACATGGATGCCTACCACCGGCACATCCAACCTTTTACCAAACTCAAAGGCGTAATGGACCGCACTCCAACTGGTGGGAGAGCCATCCAATCCCACTAATATTCGGTTAAACATCTAAGTTTTTGACCTCCCTGGCGTAGGCGGTTATAAACTCCCTCCTTGGCTCCACTTCTTCCCCCATGAGTATGTTAAAGATCCTGTCTGCCTCCACCGCATCCTCTATAGAAACCTTCAAAAGCCTACGGGTTGCAGGGTTCATGGTGGTCTCCCAAAGCTGTTCCGGGTTCATCTCACCCAAACCCTTGTATCTCTGAATTTCAAAGCTACCCTTTACAAGCTCCATAACTCCGTCAAAGAGAGAGTGAATGTTGTCTATGGTTTTGCTTCTCTTATCAAAGGTCGCCTCCACGGGTGCCTTTATCGGAGTGCCTTCCAACAGATGTTTGTATGTAAGAGAGGAGAGTAGGTCCGCATCCACTATGACCCTTTTACCTATGGCTTTGTCAATGAACACCAGTTCATAAGCAGATTCAACCTCGTTAAACCTTGTGGATACTTCATAATTTTTGAGGTGTTCTTTCAACATCGGTATCTTTTCCTCCAGCAGGCTCGGACCCCTCAGGTCTTCCTCTCTGAGTTTAGCCCTTAGCAAGCCTTCCAAAATCTCCTCACCCTTTCTCTTTACTAAGAGTCTGTATCCTTCCTCCGTTTCCTTCAGGGTTTTCAAAAGCTCCAAGAGTTTTTCTCCTCTATACTCCTTTCCTTCCGCACCCTTCAGAAGGACATCCCTCTTTATATGTTCCATCAAAAAGCTTTCCAACTCCCTGTCATCCTTGAGATAGGCGGTCATTTTCCCCTTTTTGACCCTGTAGAGAGGAGGTTGGGCTATGTAAAGATGACCCGCTTCTATTATTTTGGGCAGATACCTATAAAAGAAGGTCAAAAGCAGGGTTCTAATGTGGGAACCGTCCACGTCTGCATCCGTCATGAGTATTACCTTGTGATACCTAAGTTTAGAAAGGTCCATATCTTCTCCTATCCCCGTGCCCAAGGAGCTAACTATCGCCTTTATCTCCTCGTTGGATAGAATTTTGTCAAGCCTTGCCTTTTCCACATTGAGGATTTTACCCCTTAAAGGAAGGATCGCCTGAAACCTCCTGTCCCTTCCCTGTTTGGCGGAACCTCCTGCAGATTCGCCCTCCACTATAAAGAGCTCGCATTTTTCTGGGTCCTTCTCGGAGCAGTCCGACAACTTACCGGGCAGTGTGGTATCCTCCAGGGGAGATTTTCTCCTGACCAGTTCCTTCGCCTTCTTTGCCGCCTCCCTTGCCAGCGCCGCCTCAATTGCCTTTTCCACTATGAGCCGGAGGATATCCCTATTGTCCTCAAAGAAATCAGAAAGCTGTTCATAAACTATGGATTCTGTTATGTTCTTTACGTTTTGATTTCCCAGTTTTGTTTTAGTTTGTCCCTCAAACTGAGGCTCCGGCACCTTGCAGGAGATTACCGCCACCAAACCCTCCCTCAGGTCATCCCCCGTAATGGTTTCTTTTAATTCCTTTTGAATTTTTAAGCTGGGCAGAGCCCTCATAACTGCCTTGGTAAGCCCAGACCTAAAACCCGTTACGTGGGTGCCTCCCTCTACAGTCTTTATGTTATTTACAAAACTCTCTGTGAGCTCCTTGTAGTCCCTTGTGTAAGAGAAGGCTATATCCACCAAAACCCCTTCCTGCTCTCCCTTTATCCTTATAACCTTTTCAAAGAGACGCTCCTTCCCCTGGGCTAAATAGGAAACCAGCTCCTCTATGCCCCTGGTGAAGTGGTAAAAGACCTCCCTGCCAGACCTTTCGTCCTTTAAAAAGAACTTACACTCCGGGTTTAAATAAGCAAGCTCCCTTACGCGTTTTTCTACTATATCAAATTTGATCTTAGTGGTCTCAAAAATTTCAGGGTCTGGCTTAAAGGTTATCTTGGTGCCCCTCTTTGTGGTGGAACCAACCACCTGCACTTCATTAACTGGCACACCCCTTATATACTCCTGCTTGTATATCTTTCCGTCTCTGTAAACCTCCACCACCAGCCACTCGGAGAGGGCATTGACCACAGACGCACCCACTCCGTGAAGTCCCCCCGAGTATTTGTATGCTTTCTTGTCAAATTTTCCACCCGCACCCAGTATGGTAAAGACCATCTGCACCGCAGGGATACCTACCTCAGGATGGATATCCACCGGTATGCCCCTTCCGTTGTCCTCTATGGTTATAGAGTTGTCCTCGTGGATAGTAATAGAGATCCTGTCCGCATAGCCAGCCATATGCTCATCCACTGCGTTGTCCAGGATCTCCCAGATAAGGTGGTGCAAACCCCTCTCTCCCACATCTCCTATGTACATAGAGGGTCTTATTCTGACGTGTTCTAAACCGGTTATTGCCTTTATATCTTCCGCTTTGTATTCTTCGGAGAGGAGCTTTTCTTCACCCATGGTGTTTTTTTAAACACCCCCGGCGGGATTTGAACCCGCGTTCTCCGCCTTGAAAGGGCGGTGTCCTGGACCTGGCTAGACGACGGGGGCATAAGTGACATTTTTTATTATACCAAACATCTTTGGGACAGTCAAGGGGTAAAAGGAGGCTTATTTTTAGAACAGCCTCCAACAAAAGCTTGACAAAAACTTACTAAAGATTATTATTAACATCCATATCAATCTTGGAGGTAAAGGATGTTTAGTCAAAACATGCTGTCTGCCAAGGCTTTGGAGTATTTGAATAGGGCAAAGGAGCTGGCAAAGGCTCAGGGAGATACCAAGGTTGACACAGACCACCTGCTCTTTGTGATGCTCTCCGATAAAAAGTCTGCCCTGAGGAAGTATTTGGAAAAAAGAGGCATAGAACCGAAGGAGTTTTTAAGGAGGGCGGGAGATTATCTGCAGAGGGTGAGATCCCAGCTTGAAAAGGTGGCAGACCAAGAGGCTAAGCATCTAATAGACCTAAGAAGCAAGATAATGCAGAGAAAGTCCGACATAGGACAGGTGCAAATAGAACTTGACAAAATAAAAAGGGCAAAGGAAGAGCTCAAGAGGGAAATAGAAAGGGCAAGAAGATACGGAGATTACTGGACCCTAAGGGAGCTTGAAATAGAGTATTCAAGGCTTGAACGCCTACAAGCCCAATACAGGAGTCAATTGGAGGGGGTAGAAAGAAGCCTCTCGGAAGTTTTCAAACGGGAGGATGTAAGGGCTTTTCTTGAAAACAAGCTCTCCATAGATGGGCTCGTCCGAAAAGCCTTAGAAAACTCTCCTGTTTTGGAACAGTTAAGGGATGTAGGGCTATCTCCTGAAAGGTTCATAGATTTGGTGGCAAAAAAGGTCTTTGGTAAGAGTCCCACTTTTGATTATTCTCAAAATCTAATAAAGGTTATGGAAAGGTCCCAGGACAGGGCGGTGGCAGAGGGTTCTCCACAGGTGGAACCATACCACATAGCGGGCGCCCTGTTGGAGGTGGAGGGGTCCATAGGTAATAAACTATTAAAGGAAAGCATAGGAGGTGAAAAGATGAAGGATGTAAGCCAAGAGCTAAAAGAGGAAGAAATGTCTCCTCTGGAGAGGTTTGGCACCAACCTTACCCAGCTCGCCAGAGAGGGAAAACTGGACCCCGTCATAGGCAGGGAAAGGGAGATCAATCAGGTTATAGAGGTTCTTCTCAGAAAGTCCAAAAACAACCCAGTGCTTGTGGGAGACCCAGGCGTTGGTAAAACCGCCATAGTGGAAGGTTTAGCCCAGAGGATCGTCAATAAGGAAGTTCCTCCCGAGTTGCAAGACAGAGAGATCATAGCCATAGACATGGGTTCCTTGGTGGCTGGTTCCAAATACAGGGGTGAGTTTGAAGAGAGGCTAAAAGCCCTTTTAGAGGAGGTAAAGCAAAGGTCCAACGTGATCCTTTTCATAGACGAAATTCATACTGTAGTGGGTGCAGGAAAGGCTGAGGGCTCCTTGGACGCGGGCAACATGCTAAAGCCTGCCCTGGCAAGGGGAGAGATAAGGCTCATAGGTGCCACCACGGTAGATGAATACAGAAAGCACATAGAAAAAGACCCAGCCTTAGAAAGAAGGTTCCAGCCCATATATGTGGATGAACCCAGCGAGGAGGAAACAATAGAAATCCTAAAGGGACTACGCCCAAGGCTTGAAAACCATCACAAGGTTAAAATCTCCGACTCTGCCATAGAATCTGCGGTAAAGCTAACCAAGAGGTTCGTAACCTTTAGAAAGCTCCCCGACAAGGCAATAGATGCCTTAGACCAAGCCTGTGCAAGGAAAAAGCTCTCGGTGGTTTCTGTCCCGCCGGAGGTTCAAGAGCTAGAAAGGAAAATAAAAGCTTTGGACGAAGAAATTCAAAAAGCCTTCCTTGAGGGCAACTACGAAAAGGAAGCCCAGCTCAAAATAAAAAAGGCTCAGCTTGAGAAGGAAAAGCAAGAACTTTTAGCAAGGATAGGTTCCACCGATGTGAAGATTCAAGAAATCAAAAGGCGTATGGAAGAGTTAGACAGGGAGATCATAAAGGCTTCTGAAAGGGGAGATTACGAGAGGGAGGCAAACCTAAAGATTGAAAAAATAAAGCTTGAGAAGGAGCTTAGAGAATTAGAAGCTAAAAAGAGCCAAGAGCTGGTGGTTGCTGAAGAGGACGTTGCCCAAGTGGTTTCCGAATGGACAGGCATACCTCTTTCCAAGCTAAGGGAAGAAGAGATGGAAAAGCTCTTGAAGTTGGAAGAGGAGCTTCACAAGAGGGTTATAGACCAAGAGCATGCAGTAAGGGCTGTGGCGGAAGCTATAAGAAGGGCAAGGGCGGGTCTGAAGGACCCCAAGAGACCCATTGCCAGCTTTCTCTTTTTGGGACCTACGGGAGTGGGTAAGACAGAGCTTTCCAAAGCTTTGGCAGAGCTTCTCTTTGGCGAAGAGGACGCCCTAATAAGGCTTGACATGTCCGAGTTCAAAGAGGAACACAGCGTAGCCAAGCTCATAGGTGCTCCTCCCGGATATGTGGGCTACGAGGAGGGTGGAAAGCTTACAGAAGCAGTAAGAAGAAAGCCCTACTCGGTGATCCTCTTGGATGAGGTGGAAAAGGCGCACCCTCGGGTTTTTGACTTGTTCCTGCAGGTTTTAGACGACGGAAGGCTAACGGATTCTCACGGCAGAACGGTAGATTTTAGAAACACGGTGATAATCATGACCTCCAACATAGGCTCCCAGTATTTGCTCAGCATACCCTTTGACGGAGACGAAAAGGCTATAGAGAGGGAGTTTGAAAGGGCAAAGGAAAAGGTCCTTGAGGAGCTAAAATACCACTTCAGACCGGAATTTCTCAACAGAATAGACGAGGTGATCGTCTTTAAACCTCTAACCATGAAGGAACTGCTTCAGATCGTGGATCTTCTGGTCCATAGCGTCAATAAGCGCCTTGCAGATAAAAACATACACCTTGAGCTTACAGAACAAGCAAGAGAGCAACTTGTAAAGCTTGGCTACGAACCCGCATACGGTGCAAGACCTCTCAAAAGGACTATTCAAAGATACTTGGAAAATCCATTGGCGGATAAGATCATAAGAGGAGAGGTCAAGGAAGGAGACAAGGTGCGCGTGGATTATTCCGATGGGAACTTTGTCTTTGTTAAAGTATAATATTGCCCATGTATGATGTGATCATCGTGGGCGGAGGAACAAGTGGTTTAGCCTGTGCCCTCACCTTAGCCTCTTCAAGGGGAAGGAATTGGGACTGGGCAGAAGGTAGAACTTATTTGGTTTTCGACAGGGGCAAAACAGACCTAAATAAGGCATATCTGAAAAATGTCCCGGGCGTCCAACCTATACTCGGCACTCAGCTTTTGGAGGTTATAAAGGGACAGATAAAGGACTGGGGCGGTGTTGAGTTCTCCGAGGAAAAAGTAGTTGAGATAAAAAAAGAGGGAGAAATTTACAAGGTATACACAGAAACAGGCAAAGAGTATAGCGCCAAGTATGTGGTTTTGGCTGGGGGCTTTAAGGAATTTTCCATAAAGGGCTTGGAGCTTGAAGCGGTGGAAAATCCCAAATCTCCAAAACCGGGAAGGGTTATGATAAAGCATAAAGATTTTGAGGTGATGCCCAACCTGTTTGTGGTGGGCACGTTGGCTGGCCTTAGCTCCCACTTTACCTCCTGTGCGGGTTCTGGCGTAGAGGTTGCCATAGAGATCCTGTCTCGTATGGCGGGCAAAAGGATCGTGATCCACGACGTGCCGCAGGATTGAAAAGATTACTTCCTCTTCTTCTAACTTTAATATTCCTTTCCCTCCTTTTTTACTTTCTTCCGCCCAAGGAAATTCTCTCCCTCCTTGCGGAGGTTTCCTTAAAGGACTTCCTTTTGGCGAGCCTTTTTTATGGGCTGAGCCATCTTAGCAGGAGCCTGAGGTGGAGGCTTCTTCTTAAGGAGCTTTCTCTCTTCCAGTGCTTTTTAATAAACAGTGCAAATGTATTTTTGAACAACCTATTGCCTGCGAGGACTGGAGAGTTAAGCTGGTTTTACTACTCAAAACGCTTGGGTGTGAGCCTTCAAAGGTCTGTGGGAATTTTTCTGTGGGGTAGGATTTTGGACCTTATTGCACTCTTTGTGCTTTTAACCTTTTTTTATGCCCTTCATAGAGGAGATTTCAGATTTTACCTATTATCCCTTTTTTTATTTTTCCTCTCCCTGTTTATTCACATTCCAGTATCTAAGTTCAAAAACTTTAAGGGTGACCTTTTAACCTCTACCCTGGCATCTTCCCTCTCTGTGATCTCAAGCCTTCTAAAGTTTTTAAGCTTAATTTTGCTTCTTGGCTTGGTTCCATCGGTGGAGCTCTTTTTGGGCTTTTTGGGAGGAGAGCTAAGCTCAGTTTTGCCCATTCACAGCTTTGGAGGTTTTGGCACCTACGAGCTGAGCTTTTCCTTACCTCAAAAGTTCTTTGGAGAATCCCTAAAGGAAGGTATAAAGGTAGCATTCATCTTTCATAGTTTTTTACTCCTTTCCTCCGCCCTTTATGGGCTTATAGCCCTGTATTTTTTACACAGAAGATAACCTTATATAGTTGCTTTATATCTGATAAACTTTACGCACACTCCTTTATCCCAAGTTTTTTGTAAAGGGTAATAACAGGGCACCAGTTGGTAAAGGCAGATTGTATTTGGTTTAAGGACATAAACAGCAAAAAGAACTTCCAAAACCAATGAACATTGGAAGGAAGTATGCCAACTATAAGCACCAAAAGCAGAAAGGCACCAGATGTAAGCCTAAGAGCCCTATCCATCGTCATGGTAAAACCTCCTTAATAAGGATATGCTAATATAATTATTCTAATATACACCTTGGGTGAGAAATTTAGAAAAGCTGGAAAAATCTTCTGACAAAGAGCCCTTATTGGGCAGAGGTTTATGATACCCTCAAATCCCACTAGAGATACGAGTATGCCAACTTTTTAGCTCCATGATGGTATAAATGACAATAAAGGAGGCGAACCATCTATAGACGGTTTCATACTTAGCATTCCAAGGAAACCTCTTGTAAAACCTCTTTATTCTGTGCTTGATGTAGAAAAACCACCTCTCTACCACATTCCTATTCCCAAAAGTCTCATGTTCCCATTCCATTGGAAGCCCTTTGACTGCACTTACATACCAAGGTCCCTTGTCAGTGGTGCATCCCTTTGCCTTTGTGTTGTAAAGAACCAATTTAGCGGTCCAGGCGTCCCTTCTTCTTGAAAGATGCGCAAACACAGGCAAACCTTTCTCGTCTACCGCAAGCCACAGGTAGTAAGTCCTATCCCTTGCTTTTATCTTTGTCTCATCCACATAGACCCAAATAGCAATTGTGTATATTGCCTGAAGGGCTTTTCCTACCGCATGGAACCATTCTCTGATTGTTTCTATGCTTACTTCATAACCCTTGTGAAGTAGGAACTCCCTTACTGCTCTTAGAGAAAGTCCCTTAAAGTAGAGAAGCACAGCTTCTGCTTTTAGGCTTACAGGAAACCTGTGCCACTTAAAAACTCTGTTTAGTATTTCTTCTATTACTTGCAGTGCCTTCATATTTCTAAGCGTATCAGAACTGCTTCAGGTCCTAACCATTAACCAGTCCAATCTGTGGATACCAAAAGTTGATATCTTCCGCTATTTAGTGAAGTCCCACTAACTTTAGAAACTCTTCCCAACTACTGCGTGTGTATTTTAGCTTATCTATCCTAACCAAGTGCCTTTCTTCTCTTACTACTCCCAAATATTCAAGT
>Ga0308395_1000811_pt1 | contig 23117 bp, 16 predicted proteins | sample Hotspr20SampleP4_FD_202097 | JGI IMG/M metagenome (GOLD analysis project Ga0308395, IMG submission 202097) | Hot spring phototrophic mat microbial communities from Mushroom Spring, Yellowstone National Park, Wyoming, United States - 20050930_P4 ...
AAGACTGGCAGCGTCGCTTGGCTTGGTGCGCGGAAGAGCTCCATGCAGCGCCGTGTTTCGCTGTTGGCGTTCGGGCTTAAGGCGAGGAACAGGTGCAGGTCGCTTTGCTTATAGGACAAGCGCAGGTTCAAGCCGTAGAGGATCGCGCCGTTTTCGTCATCGACAAACGGGTCGCCCAAGTCCTCGTTTGTTTTGTTATATAGATCTAAAAACGATTGTTCAGATTTCTTACAAATGGTACTGAGCAGCGCTTGGTAGTGTGGCCAAGGCATCAGCGCCAGGAGGATCAGGTTGCTGGACGACCTGTCCACGAGCGGCACAGTCGTTAAGTAGGCATAGTACATCACTCTGTATTATACTTGCTCCGACGATAAAACCAAGCCGCTTAGCCCATGCCGAGCGCCTGTTCCTGACGCAGGGAGCGCACGATGTGCGGCACGATGTGCGGCAGGTAGGGTGGGTTTTTAAGCGCGCCGATGATTTCTGTGAGGCCAGGGAGTGCCTTCTTGATCAGCTCGGCCAAGGCCGGCGTCTGCGACTGATAGGACGCCAAGGTGGCGAGGCAGGCATTCAGGTCGGCGACGGCTTGGGCATCGATCCGCCGGTCGAGGAGCGCCTGGGCCTTATCGAGGGCAGCCTCTGCGAGCAGTGCGTGCGGGTAATGGCGCAGGGCAGCTTCGGCGAGGTCAGTCACCTCGTGGATAGAAGCCGCGTATTGGCCGAGGGCGATGAAGATCGCCTGCCGCGCGATTTGGTCTCCGATCTCTATCCACAAGTATTGCGTGTCTATTTGATCCTCAAATACCGCATCGATGTGCGTTTTAATGTGTGAGAGGGCGTCGCGGCATTTGTCAGGCAAATGGGCGAGCTCGAGGGCAGCGCTGCGATAGTACAGCGAAGCGGCGTGGTAAGCGAGGGGATGGGCGGTCGCCAGCGCGTCGATCCTTTGGGCAGCTGTGGCGAAGGCTGTCAGGTGGTGATCGACGGCGGACGACCAATTTTCGGGCGGCGGCTGTAAGTTGAAGGCTTCGGACAGTTCGCGGAGGGCGGTTTCGTGGTCGTCGTTGAGGCGTTCTTGGAGCTTGAGGAGCTTGAAATACCCCAGGTCGATTCGCATTTCGCCTTGGCTTGTTGTCTGATACAGCGAGCGGAGGGCGTTGTCGCACAGCCCGCGCAGGTCATCCGGGTCATTGAGCCGATTTTCGAAGAAGGGGAACTTGTTGAGGATGGCCGAGCGGGTCGCCTGGCTGAGGTCCTTGAAGGCCTCGCCAGGGTCTTGGGCTTCCATCACTTCGTACGCTTCGGACAGCGTCTCCAGCTCTTGGGCTGGGAGGCTGGCCTTCAGGGTGGCGATGCAGGCGCTGACCCGACGTTTGAGGGCTTGGGCAAAACCGCGCGACATCTGGGTATGCTGCGCTCGTGTGGAGAGGCCTTCGATGAGGGCCTGCAGGGCTTCTCTTTGGGTTGAGGAGAGCCCGTATGGGTTTAGAGCGGTGCGCTGTTGGAACAGTTTGGCGGCTTGTTGAATGACTTCGGAGTCCGAGATGGTGTGCAGTATGGAGAGGAGGCGACCCAGCTTGGTGCGCAGCTCTGCGAAGCGCTCACGGTCTGTGATAGCGACTTTGATCGCTGCGTCGCGTGCTATTGGGGGTGGTGGAGTTGCTGCGTTTGGGGGTGGGGGAGCTGCGTCAAGCGGCTTGGTTTTTTGATATTGCTCGTAATACGCTTTTGTCTTTAATATTACTTTTTCAATTATAACATGAAGTGGTATATTACTAATGATAGATTCTTTTTCTATGATACCATGTCTCTCTAGTATATTTTTTAATGTATCTTTTGTTATCATTTGCTTTCTAAAAACTTTATATATACTAGGGACATTTTCATTTTCTGTCTTTTTACAAAAACTTGATGAAACTATATAAAAATTATATACATTCCCAACATCGGCGCCATCATCTTTTGCATGATATGCTTCGCCTAGGCGGCGAAAGATGTTGAGTGCGCTGCTGTTGACGAAGGCATCGAGGATGAGGTTGACGTTGTAGCGGATCGCGTTTTGGAGGTCGGGAGGGGCGTCGGTGACGACTTTGTCCTGCATATAGGCGCGCATGATGTCGCAGTGCCCGTAGACGATGTGCAGCAGCTCATGCATGAGGACGACGTAAATTACGTCAAGGGTATTAAAATTCAAGATAAAGGCCGCAAGATTAGACATATTATAAACTATCTTCCCATCACTAGTTGCATAAGCAACATAGCCATCGCCTGGCCTGTCAACTTGTATTAAAGATATATTTCTTAGCTTATTATAAATATCTTGATTAAACATGAGCGACGTGCCGCGCGCCGTTGGGGCGTGGGAGACCGCCTTGCACAGGTCGATGAAAACGAGCTGCATGAGCTCGTGGAACTCGCCGCACGTCCGGTATAGGTCGCCGAGGACGATGAATGAGCGGTTTACCGGCTGGCTTGGGCGCTTGGCAGTTTGATGGATGAGCTTCAGGATGCCGTCGAGGCTGAGGAAGCGTGAGATGTTGGCGTCGTAGCGTGCGACGTCGTGATCGAGGATGTAGTCGATCGGGAAATATGCAAGGAGCGGGGGTAGCGGTTTGTCCTTCATTGGGCGATCTGCGCGCCGCGCATTGCGAGCTGTTGCTGGCGGCACTGCTCAAGGAGTTGGAATGCTTTTGATGCTGCTGTGACGACGTCGTCGTGCTGATAGAACGCGTGCAGGGTGCGGATCCACGCGATGCGGTCGCGCAGGCTGCTTTCCAAGCGGTCGGCGAGGTCGTCTTTGATGGCAGCGATGAACCCTAGCTCGTCTCCCGCGCTGAACAGCCTGAAGACGGGGTCGGTGTTTAGGATGTCTTGGTAGACCGAATTGAGGTTTTCCACGGTGAGAGCGGTCTTTTTCCCATTCGGCTTAGGGATCAGGAGCACGGAGGTGTGCATCTCGTAGTATAGGTTCATGTATATAACGGAAGCGTAGTACAGGTGGGCCGGCACGAACAGGCAATAGGCGTAGTGCTGAAGGCGCGACCAGCCGGGGATGTACTGGTTTGCGTTGACGTGTAGCCTTGAGTTACCCTGATTGGCGAGCACTGTGTGGGTGATTGGATCGCGAGACCTGTCCATGATGTACCCTGCGAAGTCGTGCAGGAAGGCATAGCGTTCGGGGTTTTCCGCGACAAGCCGTTCAGCGAAATTGAAGAACAAAGACTCCATTTTCGCCAATTCATCTCTGCTCGCGTGAACTAATATCTTTTCAAGGAACTTATACCTGTACGAATTGTAAGCTCCTCCTTTATACGCCTTGCACTCGCCGCTCAGGATATGGTTGAGCAGGAAGATATCAAAGATGGCGCGCTCGAAGCCGTTGAGCCTGGCGAGCTTTGCCTGGATCCACGTGTCTGGGTCTTCCAGCCTGATCTGTGTTAGCAATTTAAACAGGCGACTGATGATATCGCGCTGCTTATGCTGCTCGTCGTGGTAAGGTCGACCGAGGTCGGCATCGGCGACCATCTTTGGGTTTTCCGCGACTTGGTAGATGATGTCAGCGCAGGTGTTGGCGTGAACGGGGTCGTCATTGATGTTCACCGGCAAGGGCCGCAGGCCAGCCACGTATTCGTCGGCGAGTAGCTCGGGGACTTTCTTTGCGAAGAACGACGATATGGATGTCCACAGGTTCAAGAATTCCTTGCGGAATTCCGTCGGCATGCCGGCGGCGATCAAGATCGCGTCCACAATATCGTCGATGTTCCTGTCGTTGATGTATGGCTGCCATTCCGGCGACGAGCGGGCAGCCAAAACGATAGCGATCGGGAACAGGACGTTCTCGATCAGGCTGCGGCTGTCGGGGACAGCGTCTTCGGTGACTTTTGAGAGGCTATTAAAATATGTCCTAAAAGCTCCGTATATAACACCATTAACTATATCCAGATAATCACTAAAATTTTCAAGGCGAGGGAAATCTGGAAATTCCCAGCGCTGGCTGCTGTTTAAAGATCGATTGAAAGAGTGAATACTCCCAGAATATCCATCTTTGCCATTCACATCGGCTACAATTATATTTTCAAGAGAAATTATAGTTTTTAATACATCTTTTTCTCTATCCCCCTCTTCCTCATCTGCCAACATCCCATCGGCGACCAGGTTGAAGGTCTGCTGGGACACGAAGGATTTGAATGCCTCCGCGTTGTATCGCCAGCTGACGGTCAAGAAGCGACTGCGGAACTGGTGCGGGAGGTCATCAGCGAGCGATGATTCTTCTGCCCTGTTGCCGGCGCCGACGAAGACCGGGTAAACGTTACGGAAGGTGTGCTTGCTGAAGGTGCCGCTGGTGATCGCGCTGAGGAGGGTGGCCTGAGTCTTCGGCGAGGCGTTGGTGATCTCGTCGAGCACGATCACGACGACGGGCTTGCGGTAGCCGGGCTGTTTTGCGCATTCCTCTAGGCTCAGGTCGTATTGGATGAGGTCGTGGACGACGGGGTGTGTGATGCTGTAGATTTGCCCGTCCGGGCCTGGTGCGGACAGCGGCTCGATGTCTTGAGGTTCAAGGTTTGCTGCGTTCAAGTAGACCACGCGCCCGTGCTCTTGGCGCGCCGGGTCTTGGAAGGACTTGCTGAGCGCGTCGAAGAAGCTGGTCTTGCCGGTGCCGCTTGGCCCAAGCAACAGCACGCGCACGCCGGCGCGGATCAGCAAGGCGATCACCGCCGGCGGTATCTCCGGGAAATTTTCAGACGTATCCATAGCTCAAGATGGGATTTTTAAATTCCTCTTTTGGTACCTCCCCCCTTTCCTTTTTATACTCATTTACTTCTTCAATTTTTCTCGTTTTTCCCATTTTTTCGCGCTCTATTTGAATAGATTTTTCGTATTTTTCTACTATATCTGCGCTTGACTGTTCGAGTAGAGGGGCGAAAAATTTACAATTGAACATCGCTTGCGCCGCTGTGGGGCCGACGGCGGCGTAGGTGAGCATCTCCCTGAACCATGGCGGGCTGTCGATTGCGATGGCGATCCCGAGCGCGTCGTATAGCATGTGTCGTCCGCTTGGCGTATCGATGCCTTGTCCGCGTGCCAGCCTCGTTGGCAGGTCGATGTCATATTCAGAGCGATTTAAAATCTCAAATTTGCACAAATCTGGGTTATTATTAAGTGAGATGCGCGCGGTATCCCAAACATACGCTCTGCATTTTATAATCTTTTTTATATCCGGCAACTTCGAGTATTTAAAAGCGTTATGGCCGGCGACGAATGTGTACGGCTCACAGCCGGCGAGGAATCCTTGGCGTTTTTTGTGGTCGCGAATTCGCTTGACCAGCGCATCCGAGACGGTATAGTATTCGTCGGGCGTCGTGTGGGAAAGGGTGAAGACCAAAAAGCGGCGATGGGCGGGCACGGCCAGCACCGAGCTGAGGACGTTTGTCTCCGACGGGGGGTTGCCGGTGGCGACAATAGTGAGCGGGTTCTGGATTGTGTAATTGAGGATCGTACGGTGCGAGACCAAGGACAAGATCGCCCTCTGCACATGGTACGGCGCGGTGAGGAACTCATCCAACAGTAAGATGACGGTGTCATGCCCTGGTTGCGCCTTGCGGCGTATGGCTTCGAGGTGTTTGCTATGCGCGCGGTCCTGAGTGTATAGGGCGAGGATGGTGGGATCGATGACGATTTTTCCGCGGGCGTGTTTTTCATGCGTCCTGGTGATGTTCTGGGAGAGCTCGTCCAGTGAAAAGCTAGCGCCATCCGGCCCCCAGGTGACGCCGTTTACTGCTGCGCTGTCGAGGGCGTGCGACGCGTTGAGGGAAAAGACGCGCTTCGCCAACGTTTTGTCGTTGTTGGGATAGGCTTCATTTAAGAACGCCTCTAAGCCTGTCACCGCGCGCGTCTTGCCGACCCCGGCTGGGCCTAAGAGCATAATGTTGAAGCCGCCATGGACCATGAGCGCCGAGATATAGTAGATGATGTCGGCATTCGATATCCTACTTGGTTGAACGGCCATCAGTTTTATTATATCAGCAGCCCGGCAGTGCGCATGTCATAGGGTGCATTCACAGCCAGGGGCAAGACCTTCCGTCGCCCACCCTCTGCAATCATTCACATTCGCTGGGCACAGATAGGGAGGTCGCGCTAGCGGCATAGCTACGCGCAGCACGCTCGGCAGCGCCAATTTTAATTTTTGTACTTATACCTACTTTTTATATATTTTTTATTATATACATCTAAGGATCACTGAGCGCACCCTTCATCTAAATCTGAACTATGGGCATTACCGACAGGCCAGCGCGCCGATGGCACAGCGATCGCCGTATTGTGCGTCCGCTGCCGACAGGCAAAGCGGTTCTGGGATCGCGCTGCCCAGCCAGCTCTTGCAGGATGGTGCATCGCCGTGCGCGCGGAAGCGCAGCGGGAAAAGCCCAGCGCAAGAGCCGTCGTCGCTGACCGAGAAGGTCGGATAGATGGCTTCTCCTAGGCAATTCATCTTGTTTTCGCGCAACCACGTCCCGAACAGATTGACGCTGGCGCTGAAGTCGTCGACGTAGAGGCCAACTCGATGGTTGCGGATCGTCACGTGGTTCAGCTGCGCGCTGGCTTGATGGCCGACCTTGACGCCGTAGGTGCCGTTCTGCTTAATGAGGACGTGCAGGAGATAGGCGCCTGTTTCGCGCACCACCAAGCCAGCGAGTCCGTTTGCAGCGATCGTCCCGTTAGCGAGTTGGTGTGGTCGGCGCGATTCGGCGATGTACATTCCGTAATGCTTGTCCGCGGTGACGAGGAAGCCATTGGCCTTGAGCTCACCTGCGAAGGCTGCGATGCCGCCTCCGGCGTTGGCGCTGATGACGACGTTGCTGAGGATGACGGATGAGCGGTAGGCTGCGATGCCGCCGCCGTGGTAGCGCGCGCGGTTGATTCGAATCGCGCTCCCCTCGACGCGGAGTTCAGAGTTTTCGGCGCAGATCCCGCCGCCGTTCCCCGGTGCAGCGCCGCCTTCGATGACGCTTGACGCGAGGGTGAGCTGGCCGTCGCGGACGCGCACCAGCCCGCTGTTTGTGCATCCGTCTTCTGGTTCGACGTGCGCCTCATGACCTCGCCCGTCCCCGGCGATGACGAGGTTGGTGATGGTTACGGTGGCGCTGATGATGTCGATGAGCCTCCCGCTCCCCCGCAGCGCTGCACGCTCGCTGCCGACGATCTTGACGGGATATGGCAGGTTGTGGAGGCGGAAGGGTTGGGAGAGGGTGATGGGGGCGTTGACGACGACTTGTAGATGGGCTGGTGCGTCAGCGAGGCTGCAGACGACCTCCGGCAAGTCACACAGGGCGTGGGTGACCGTGAGGAGTGTGCTTACAAGGAGCGTGGACATCTTGGTTAGTTATATTAAAATAATAAATATGTTTGTGAGTATATCACATTCCCATCACCAGTCCCTTTCCCTGCATTCGCTTGCGCCAGTAGTAGACTGTCCGCGTTGAACAGCCGAGCGCTTCGGCGATTGCCTTCACCTGTTCCCCCCGTTCCAAAGCAGCCAAGACTGCCTCTTTAAAGTTGGGCTTGTTTATTGTTTTTTCGTCTTTTTTTTGTAAATATTCAGGCTTTACTTCGCAGGTGTAGGTCCAGACCTTATCGCTCTTCCGCACCTCGGATGTTTGGAGGATGCCGGTGAGCAGGCGGGTCAGGCGGCTGCTTGCGTAGGTTTGTTCCTCGCGCAGGGGTGGGGCGACGACGAAAGTTACCGCTTTGCGCGCGCGAGTAACCCCGACGTAGAGCAGCCGAGCGGCCTCGGCGAGGGACTCGACCTGGGCGGCTTGGATAGCCGAGGGGAGGTCATGTTGTCCTGTGCGCTCGATGGCGCGCAGGGCGAGGTCAAAACATGCTGCGTGGTCCTCCGGCTGCTGGGCGACGGTCTCGAAGGAGGCCTCGTCCGCGTAGAGCAGGGCGACGTAGTCGTATTCTTGTCCCTTGGCCTTGTGTACTGTCGTCACGGTGACCGTGCCGCGCTCGGCCTCGTGGGTGCGGTACCGGTCGCTCCGCGGGAGCCTGTCGACGATTGAGTACCAGTCCTTGAAGACCTGCTTGAGGCTGCCTGGGTCGACGAAGGGTCGCCCCTGGCGGCAGCTGGCGAGGACGTCACGCAACATCCCGAAGTAGCCCTGCTTGCTGGAGAAGAAACGCTGGAGGACATACAAGCCGTAGTCCTCGACGAACAAGCAGGCGACTCGGCGCAGCTCTGCGATGATCGCGAGCGCCTGCTGGTCGCGCTCGGTCAGCTCTGCTGCTTGGTTTGCCAACGCCTTGGCGACCTGCGCGGCATTCACCTCCATGTCGATTGCGGCGAAACCGGCGCGGATGTCCTCGGTGCTGAGGTCTGGGCTGCCGAGCCCCATCACCATGGCGAGGCGCTGGCCGAGGTTGATCATATCGACGTCGGCGCGCAGGTCGAAGCGGAGATGGGGGAGGAGCCAAGCGGCGTCCTTGTGCCTGCGCTCGGTGAGGTATTGGGCGTAGAGGAAGCCGACGGCGTTGCGCCGGACGAGCAGCCCCAGGCGGGCGGACGGCTCTGCCAAGAGCAAGTCGCTCAACCAAGAGGTGACGACGTCGAACGCTGTCTTCTCGGCGTCTTTCGGGATGACGCGGCTGATCGAGATCGGCGGGACGTGCGTGGATGGTTCTGGGTTGCCGCCGTTCGGGGCTGGCTCTATCGGCGGCTGTGTTGACAACGAGGCCGTGCGGACGGCCTCGACCGGGTGGTTGGTGCTGCACCAAGCGGCGAGCGCGTTGGCGAGGTCGATGATCTGTTGGGTAGAGCGCGGGCTGTGGGGCATGATGGCGCGCTTGAAACGGATCTGCGGGAGGTTTGAGGCGAGCGAGCGCGCCGTCGAGAGGGTGAACGAGCCCATGATCGACTGGTTATCGTCGCCCACCCTGACCCAGCTGCGTTTCGTCACCCAACGCGCCAGCGCGCCGAGCATGGCGGCTTGCTCAGGCGTGCTGTCCTGTGCTTCGTCCTCGAGGATGCATTCCCATCCCTTGGCGAACTCCCTTGCCTGGCGTGGATTGGCCTCGATCGCGCGCAGGGCGGCGGCGATGATCTGGTCCGGGCTGATCAGGCCGCGGGCGCGCATCTCGGCGTCGTAAGCGGCGTAGATCGCTGCGAGGGTCTGGTGGAGGGGGGTGTCGAGGGCTGGCAGGCGCCCGAGGGCAGCGAGCTGCATGGCGCGCTTGATCGCTGGGAAGGCGTTTCCGCGCCCGCGCCACCACAAGTTCTCGACTTGGAGTGGGTTGAGCGGCCTGGTTTGCTGCAGGCCCATGGCGGAGGCGCAGAGCTCAATGGCCTGGGCAGCGCTGCGGCGGTCTTCGGCGATGACGACTTCGATGGCGTTGCGCAATAAGCTGTCGCTGGTTGATTCCTCGGCGACTTGGGCATATGCCTCGTAGCTGCCGGCTGGGGCGATGTAGTCAAGGATCAGGCGGGCGAAGCCGTGGATGGTGCCGGCCCAGGCGCGCTGGTCGATCAGCGCGCGCGCGGCGCTCTCGTCCAGCCCAAGCTCGTCTTGTAGGCGCGCTTTGAGGCGTTCGACGGCGTTTTGGGCGGCGGCATTGGTGTAGGTGACGAGCGCGGCGCGCCGATTCGTCGGTGGTCCTTTGAGGCGATGGGCGAGGATGCTGACGAGGAAGGTCGTCTTGCCTGCGCCTGGGCGGGCTTCGACGAGCAGTGGGCCACCTTCGTAGAAAGACGCGTCGTTCGGATTTGCAATGCGATATGGCTTTCTTGCCACGTGTTTTATTATATGTCTCAAGGGGCTGAGGGGAAGAAGCGGGGGATTTTAAGCAGGCGTGCCTACTTAAAACAAAAAATTAGCTTTCCTTTATTAAATCATAATTTTCAATTATAAAATATACCAAATCACGCAGTTGATTCGGTTCGCTATAACCCTGCAGGCGGTATTGATCGATGAAGAGTATCGGGACGAAGCGGTGGGCGTATTCTCGGCGCTGTCTGACGTCGGCCTCGACGGCGCGCTTGGCTGCGTCGCTGGCGGCGCATTCGGCAAGTGCCTGATAGGGGATGCCGATCTGTGTGAAGAGCGACCTCGCGTAGTTGTCCTCGCCGGCGCGTTGCGGGTCAAACGCGCTGATGAACTGTGCCAGGTGCGTCGCGTGGTTGCGCATCAGGCACTCGCTGTACAGCGCCCAGCGCAGGTCGGTTTCTTGAAAAGCCGGCGCCCAGCGCAGGTGAAGTTCGTAGGACTCTTGGCGCTTTTGGCTGAGGTTGTCGAGGATCATCCGTAGCGATTGGAACATCTGCCAGCATGGCAGGCAGGTTGGGGAGATGTAGAGGACGAAGACCCGCCTGACGTCGCCTTTTCCGAGGGTCTCTCCCATGTAGGGGCGGTAATGCTCGTCGCGCAAGGTCGCGGCTGGGACGATTGCGCGCATGGTCTCGCGCTGTAGATATTGATCTTGGAGCTTTTCGAGGGCTGACCACGCGGCTGCTGCGGCGCGCGCCCGCTGGTCCGCTTCGACGCGCAGGGCAAAGCCGGCGACCCAGCACAGGAGGGCGAGGGTGAGGAGTGGATAGGCCAAGCGGGGCATTTACTGCTTCCTGATGGTTCCGCTCATGGCGATGCCGTGACTGATGCTCGGCGCGCCGTAGCTTGGGCAGAGCGCCTCGTTGGTCAGCATGATGCGCTTGACATAGCCGACGATGGGGCGTTGGAAGCGGATGATGTATGGCCCATCGCGGCGCACGGCCTTGACCGGCTGGCCGGGCATGATGGCGATCTTCACCCATGGTCCGTGCAGGCCGAGCACGCGCACGGGGGAGCCACAGAGCAGGTAGCCGAGCGGCATGGCGCGCTCGTCGGGCGCGCTGCGAACGAGCGTCTCGTGAACGCCGACGGCCATGGTTGGCTGGATGAGGGTTTGGGCGTGCGCGTTGCCCGTGAACACGGCAAGGGCGCTGAGCAAGGCTATGAAGAAACGCATATGTGGATTATACATATACTACTCCCTCGTTCAAACGACGGCGATCAGATGGACATGCGTTAGGGGGGGCAATGAGCGATCAGCCCACATCTTTGCTGGCAGGAAAGGATCCGTCCAAGAGCAACTTCTTACAACCATAGAGCTAGAAAATTATATAAAACAAAAATAGTTTATAAAATATAATTTTACACGCAAATTATAAAATATTAATTTTAATTAGCAAGGACAATCAGCCTACTGGCAGATGAACGCGCTACGAGAGGATGGTCATAATCTCGCTGATGCATAACACGGGCGAAAAGTTTTTCCAGTGAGGCAGTTCAGACGTGGCAGCACAGATCGAGTAAACTATCCATTAGGACTCTTTATGCTGTCAACACAAGTTATCTTGACCTCGTGCAACTGACGTTACTCATGAGTCGCGGGCAGCATAATCGTAGAACTCCTCAATCGGCGCTGCGCTGTCGCCCTTTGTATTCCGGTTTGATCTGGCCGAGCTGGGTCATGAAGCGTACACCGCCCAGCTCAACCGTGCCGTAGAGCGAAAGTTGCTCGGCACGCTGGTGTATTCTGGACAGGTGGCCTTGAGACGTGCGTATAGGTTATCCACCACGAAGCCAACATGGTGCACCCGCGATGGCAGGCCGTCGCTGAGCAGATGCCCAAGCTTGGCCTTGAAGAAGAACAGCGCGTTCACGCCAGTTGTGGTCACCAGCAGATGCTCATCGTTGCGCACGCACTTCATCTTCAAGCCGTCCTGGAAGAAGCGTCGGCTGGCTTCGTGGTCAGTCGTGGCTAGGGCGACGTGATAGAAGCCGAAGTTCGTCGTTCCGCTCATTGAGCAGCATGACCTCCAAGAGGAAGTTGCAGTGCCCATAGTGGTTGTGGCTCTCATAATGTCCAGGAAGATCAGCTCGCCGGTCTGCATGGTGATGCGCAGCCGCTGGCAATGGGTGATTTCTTATGGCAGCAAGGCGTGCAACGCCTAATGAAGAACATTCTCACAGGGCATGTGGCCGTCGAAGATACGGCCAGGCGAAACGATTCTGGCATCGCTCTTCTCCCTGAATTAGGACTGAGCAGCGACGAAGCCGCGCACGATGCCGGCTGTCACTGCCGCTTCTTGGATAAAGTGCGCTGTATTAAGCACAGTGACGTAGCGCGCACCGCGGGCCGGGTTGACGATGTTGGGCAACGGCTCATGCTAGCCACCGATGACGATGGTCGGTGCGGTGATCTCTGCCAGACGATCGGGGAAGTGAATCCCGCGCGTTCAAGCATTAACGAATCCTTCCTTACACCAGGTCAGCGAACCGGGCAGCAGTGCATCGAGCACATCCTGGGGCATCTCGCCATACCAGCCCAGCTTCAGGATTTGGGTGCGGCCCTGAGCTTTACCCTCACCGTCTGCGCGCGGAGAAACAAAGCGCGCGCAGCGTCGTTGACCGGCGGGACCGTAGCCGGCGCTGGCCCGATCAGCGCCAGCGACTTGACGTCCGCAATGAGTTCAGCGGCCAGCCACTGCGCAATCACGCCGCCGGTCGAGTGGCCCACGATGGTGAAATCTTTCAACCCCTTGCCGCGGGTCGTGGCCAGGGCGTCCTGCGCAACGTATTCGTCCGCGGGCATCCATGAGCGTCCACAGGCCCTCAAATCTGGCGCGATGATACGATATTCATCGGCTGGGAACCACCTGAGCATGTATTGCCAATACTCAGCGTCAGAATTTGTTACCAGAACATGACTTCCGTTACGTGTAGTACGCGATCTACGTCCTATCTGGGCTGTTTGCGAACTTCGCCTCGTTCCCAGCAAGCACATCATCCTTGCCTTCATGACAAAACCTCCATACACAGCACACTCCAAACCATGCTGTCATCGTGGGTCGAGAAGTTGAGCAGGGGATAAAAAAGCGCCCTGCTTTGAGCAGGGCGCGGTGTGGAGATGCCGGGAATCGAGAAGTGTGCTTGCCGCGAATGTCTACGAGCGTATACGTCCAGCATCCCCGGGGATGGGGTTATCTGGGCGCTAGTTCGTGTGTTTTGGCGATCAGCCCGCGTTGAACCGCCTACGAACCTCGGCGGGGCGCGCTATCACGCCGCTGTATCTCCCACCGGCGCGGGGAGATAGGCGTCGCCGCGGACGTTATGCCGCGGATGCGACCCTCAGCCGCTTATGCAGCCAGAGGAACCGCATTCCAGTTGATCTCCTTCGCACTTCTGTGCGATGCGCTTTTTAACGAGAGTCGCATCTCGGCTCGCCACAATACAATCCGTCAAGGCCTGTCATCCCCGAGCTGGCATAATTCTAGCACAGGTCTGAGGTTTTCTATGTCGGCGAAGGCACTGCCATTGCCCAGCTTCTACGGTTCACATTCACTGGGAAGTTAGAGTGTTGCCCCTGTTGGTGAATGCACTCAGAGCATGCGCCTCGGCATATCAGATGATTCGAAAAGGCATGTGCGGTGTCAAGTCCTCCTGTGTCATATCCTCCATCTGAGGCATGTTATCGCTGCTGGCCGGCTTGCGATGCCATCTTCGAAGAGCGCACCTAGAAAACCGTGACCCAACGTCTTGCCGATGCCAATAGCAGGGTTGTCACTTTGTCCTTCATCTTGGCTATTTCACAGAGGATTGTCTTGCGCCGGCGAAGCAGCGCAACCGGCGTTCTTCAGCTTGCGCCCACTGCATCGCGTTGTGAACGCACCAGAAGATTAGCGCATCAGAGCACGGGAGCGCTCGATTCGCGGCGATGATGACTTGCTAAGCCTATGCCTCTGTCGTCTTGGGGGCAACAAAGACGAAAGTGTCGTGGAACGGCCAAGGCCGGCGCGGGCTTGGTCATATCCTTCCATGCTTGTTGGAGGACAGATTTTCACTCTTAGTTGGAACTTTGTCAGGCGGCTGTGTGCTGGGATGGGTGCATTCACCAATAGGGGCAACGCGATTTCTGGACGCCCCGCTTCTGGGCTGCAGAAGACGCCGGTAGGGGCGCTGTGCTTTCTATATCATCTTTCCGCGTTCTCCGCGTGAGAATCACCCTGGCAGTGAATGCACCCGCTGGGATGAGATTGAGTCATCCCATGTTATGTTTACAAGGCATGCCAGCCCTATTGCAAGCACTTCGCTGAGTTAACCATCGATCCAAGCGCGTAGAAGCTGACCTGCGCCTACTGGGACATGTCATCAAGGGCTGATGTTACGGCAACTTTCACTTTGGCAATGCATGATCTTCGATTTTCGTAGTCGATCTGGCATTGCGAGCGCTTATCGTTCTTGTTGACGATGAGGGGCACGCATTCACTTCCGATATCTGCACACATATCAGAAGTTGAATCGAGCTCAGAGAAATGCCATGGGAAAAGCACCATCGGCGGACTGGCGTTTGCCGAGCGAGATGGATGCACTGTTCAGCCTCCTTCCTGGGAGATTTTGAGCAATTTAAACAAGCCGCGTGCTGTGGATTGCACGTCGTTAACGCATACGAATTTATCGGCGGTGTCCAGGAACTTACGCATTTGTGGATTAAGCTCGCTTCTGTTATCTTGCAGCAAGAGATATGCCCCGCCGCCGGTGATGATGTAGTGCGTGATGCGATGTTTGAGTTGTGCCCAGTGTGGCTCGATCAGGCCAGTCAGCCTAGATTCCCAAGCGAGGCGCAATTCTGGACGGTGCTCGAATGCCTTGGTGCGGATTTGTCGGTCGACCTCGCCGAAGGCATAGCCCGGCAGCCCGTACATCTGGATATAGTGCTTGACTCCGAATTCCAGTGAAAACGATGCGCGCGCGATGGGCTTGCCGCGGTCACTGATCATGATCTCAGTCGTGCTCAGCCCGATGTTGATCACGCCGATGGTAGCATCGTAGAACTCTTGGCGAATTTCGTCGTCTTGGATCGCCCAGTCGTAGAGTGCGCCGACGGCCTGTGGGAAGGCCAGTGGGCGGTGGATGTGGAAGCTGATTTGCTCGTATTGCTCGTGCGCGCCTCGGATTTTGACGGTGTGAGCCCCTTCGAGCCAATGGACGATCGTCTTGAGGTTATCTCCCCACGCGCTCAGGGGCAAGCCGATGGCGCACAGCAGGTTGAATTTTTTATTTTTATCCTGAATAATTTTACACTCGCGCAGGTGGGCGAAGAGGGCACCGTAGAGGATGGCGCGCATGGTGGGATAGTCGCCGAAGCGGTCGGTGCTGACGTTTTCGAGTGGGAAACCATACTCATAGGCATCTTCGCCGACGCAAAAGGTTGACTTGCCGATGGCGACTTCGAAGTATTGCGTGGTGTATCCGGAGAAGGCGCTGAAGGGCTGGTCTTTCGATTTCGCTGCTGGTTGTGGGGATTGGAGCAAGCCGACGCGGGCTGGGGTGATGGTCTCGCCGTGGGCTGAGGTGATCTTCAGGCTGCTTGCGCCGAGGTCAATGCCGCATAGGATTGGCTCTGTCATCCCGAGGTATTATACCAGAGCGGTGTAGGGATATAATATAGGTATGGTGGAGTCGCAGAGTGAATTTCTGAGTCGTATGACGCCGGCGGAGGACGTCGTTGAGGCGTTGATGGCGGATCTTTTGAGCACAGGGCAGGAGGTTTTAGCGATTGCCGAGCCGAGCGCGGATGCACCTAACCTCGAAGAGGGGGATGACATCATGTTCGAGCATTTGCTCAGCGCCGACGAAAGGAGAATTTTTGATAAATATTCAGAGACAATAAGAGAATTAAAGAAAAATTGTAAAAATAATAACTTGGATTTTGAAAAGATATTGGACGATGCAATTGACAATGCAATAATTTACGAAGATATAGAAAAATTAACAGAAAAAACTATGGAAAAGATTGAAGATAAAAGATCCTCAAAAAGAAATAAAATCAAAGATGAAATAGGAAAAAATTTAAAAGAAAAATTTTCACAAACAAGTAACATACCAAGTTTTTTTAAAGTTGGCGGAAAAGAAAAAGAAGAATATGGCTTATCTTCTAAAAATAAAAAAAACAATAAAGACGGAAGAGGGAATAATGAATCAGAAAGAAATCTCACATTAGATGAGAAAAAATTAATAAATAATATGATTGAAGAATATATGGGAATTAGAAATTCAACATATCACAGAAGAAAATCTTTTTACAGAAGTAATATTGAAGAAATTATAGAAAATATAGAGAAAAAATCGCAAAATTCTTTAAATCAGGCAAAAGAAGATAAAAATAAAATAAGTCAAGACGAATTATTAGAAGATTTTGAGAATTTTTGTCGAGATGTTATAAGTAAAATAAGAGAAAAACAAAAAGATCATTCTAGTTATAACTCGGAATTCTTTACTGAGGACCTCATCCACGAAAACTTTTCCGAAAGTTGCCCCCCTGGGGACATCGTCATCGATGACGAGAAACCAGCTTCCAAAAGCTTCAGGAAGCAAATGGAAAAAGTGGAAGAGCAAATCGCCAATATCACCGGCGAGTCAACGTCAACGCGGACACAAGGGACCACTCCGGGCGGGGAGGAGACAATTATAAATGCAAGGTTCGGGATACACACAAGGATGAAGCTGATTTTTGAGTCTCTCAGATCCAAGCTCGACGGTACGACGAGATCTAGGCTGACGAGCCACGCAGAGCGCAGCAAAATTCCCCCGATCTCAGCACTTGGCCGCGTCTCCGACATCCCATTGCCTGGCCGCGAGCCGATAGCGAGCTACAGCGTCCTCGTCTTAGACACCAGCGGCAGCATCAACGAAGGTGACCTATCATGCTACGCCATCCCGGCGATTTGCTCGCTGTTCGCCTCCAACAGCACGCACATCATCCTTATCCAGTACGACGCCGACCTGCAGCGCGAGTGCCTCATCGAGCCGGAGCAACGCCATAACCTCATGAAAGCCCTCGAATCGTACAAGGGGCGCGGTGGCACAGCGATGGAAAACGCCTTGTTATATGTAGATAAAAAATTTATAAAGGGAAAAATAAATGAAAAACGTGAATTTAAAGAATTAAAAGATAAGATTAATTATAGCAAAGTCAACACCTTCCTCGAACAGAATAGACAACAGCCGGACAAGATAGTCGTGATCACGGACGGGGTAACGGGCTACGATGCCCCCGGCCTCGAGGGATGGATCAAGACCGGCATCCCCCTGGTCATTGTGAGGTTCTACGAGCATGGCAACTGGCCAGAGAAGATCCCCCACTACCGCGTCGACATCAGTGACGTCGCAAATATCACATACAGTCGTTATGACCCCCGAGGGCAAGCCATGTCGCTATAATAGCTCATGCAGATAGCACAAGCCCTTAGCATCATCGCCGCCCTCGGCGGCCTTCTGTTCCCAACGCACACGATCTACTTTGCTGCTATATCAATAATCTCTGCGCTAATATCAATACCAAGCGCCCCACTTCGCCTCCTCCTTCTCGCCCTTGCCGTCCCATATTTCACCTGTGATCTTCCCGATTACACCGCTGCACTGGTCGCGTTCAGCGCGCTGCCGTGGACGAAGGGGAGGCTGCAAAAGGCCTTGCTTGCAGCAGTCGGCGTGAACGGGGGGGCATTGCTTGTTGGGCTGTGGTGGCCTAGCGCGCTGCTTGTGTTTTGCGCAGTCCTCTGCGTTGCCTGTGGGCTAGTGAAGGCGAAAACAGGCGCGCAATTCGGCCAACGTCGCACTGTTGACGCGAGTGCGCCGCACGCCGAGCAGGAGCGCGATGGCGTCTTGGCGCGTCCGTATGCCGGCGCGTCTTAAGTGCTGGCGCGCGTAGCTGGTCAGCGGCAAGCTATCCAACTCATCTCCCTCTGGGGGATCGAAGCTCGCTTGGTAAGCTGCCAACGCACGCGGGATCTCGTCTTGGGGAAGATAGCCGGGGGTGTGGCGGATGTCTAGGATCAGGTGAAGGCAGCCCATCCCCCTTTTTATTTGCCAGCGCACCTCCCGCAACGGTCCGTGGCCGCGCTGGCGTGCGAGCTTCACAGCGATTTGCGCGGGTCCATCCGCGAAGCGGACGCTGCATATCTTGGTGTAATTGACGATATAGAGCGCTGCGTTTGGGGTAGCGAGATATCCTTGTCCGTCAAAGTCCAGCGAGAACGATTGTGGTGCGTCGTCCGCCCACCAAGCGCAGGCATTGAGGCGCTTAATCGTTTCGGAGTGGTCATCGGCGTGCGCGAGATATCCTTCCTGTGACTCCAAGACAAGCCGCGCGCAACAAGCGACTCGCAGCGCCTCGACCATCGTCGGGGCATTCATGGCGTAGCGCGTGTGGTCGCTTGCGATTATCTGCCAATCCCCAAGCCATGGCTGCTTGACCTGGGCTGGGCTCAGGTCAAACAGGCTGAGCTGTGATGGCTCGTTCATTGGAGGTCGACGGTAATCCCGATGCTCTCGAGGATGGCGCGGAGCTGCTCAAGACGGTATGCTTTCGGTGGATCCAAATCACCGCGCTCGACGAGCTGGACGTAGGCTTGCGAGGGGGAAGCGGTGTAATCCGATCGGAAGCTGATGACCTCGTTCAAGTTCTGGGTCGCCCCATGGGCGAGGTAGCTCCAGACCTCCATTTCTCCGAGCCTCTGTCCGCCTTTATGCTTGCGCCCGCGCAGGGGCTGCATATGAGCGACGCTGTATGGGCCGGTAGCGCGCATCGAGAGCTTATCGATAGCGAGGTGGTTGAGGCGCATGACTGAGACCGGGCCCACGACGAGCGGTGCGTCGAAGAATTCGCCGCCGCTGCCGTCGCGGACGAGCATCTTGCCGCCGATGGGCGACGGCCAGCCGACGAGCGCCTCGGCCATGCTGGCCCAGGCGACCCATCCCTCCAAGCTCGCTTCCTCTGGGCGCGGGACGTTTAGGAAATCTGCGTAGGCACGGCAGCTGGTGACGATCCGCGCCATCGCCTCGGCGTTTTCCAGCTTCCGCGCCTTTTGTTCCTCTCGGAGGGATTGGGGCGCATATGGGGCAACCTCTTCCCATGCGATCCGATGGATCAGCTCGCGCAGGGCGGGGTGATAGGTCTGGCTGGCCAGTTCCGGATGCGCCCCCATCCAGCAGCGCCACGCTTCGGCAAGCTCGGCGTAGACGGCGGGGCGATGTTCTGGTCCGTCGTGGTCGATGAGATAGGTCCGTCCGAGCACGTAGCCGGCCAAGCCGAGGTGTGCCTCGAACAGCTGACCGAGGTTGAGGCGTGCGAGTGGGGAAAGGGTCGAGGTGCAGATGTCGATGATGTGCCCGTTTGGGAGGCAGGGCATGCTGGGGTCTGGCTCGATTCGGACGATCACGCCCTTGTTGCCGTGTCCGCCGCACAGCTTATCGCCCATTCGCGCTTCCATCATGCAGGCGATCTCGCAGGTTGGCTCTTCCTCGCTGGAGTCGATGGCTGAGAGCCAGCCCACGCTGCCGCGGTGGAGGAAGGTCAACTTTCCTTGTGCGCCGATTAGCTCATAGACCCGGTTCGGATGGACCGCGTCGCCGACCTCTAGGGATTCAAGTTCCGCGTTGACCTTCGGTGTGACGAGCGCATAGCGATACGTCTTCAGGACGCACGTGCGCGGGCTGCGGGCGAAGCCCTCGCTGACGAGGAAGCCGTCTTCAAACGTTGCGCCTGGGATAGCCAAGTACGCGACCATGGCAGTCGTCTTGACCTGCGCGAGCGCAGCGTCAAACTGAGTATCTTGCGGCGCTGTGCAGCAAACAAGGCTAGGAGCTGATCGCCCGATGCGCAGCGCTTGGCGCGCCATATTCGCTGCCATCAGCGCGCGCGTTGGGTCATCATAGATGACGAACGGCAGGCGGTTGGCCGTTCGACAAAACATATCGCGGTATGCGCAATGCGCAGGCAGATCTGAGAAGGGTGGATAGTAGAAAGACGATGGGTCATCCTCATGCGCGGCGGCGATGTAACCCAGCGGGGTAAGTCGTGCACTTTCCGCAAGTGCGACCAGTCGCCCGACGTTCTCCCCCTCTGCTGTGCTGATCGGACAGAGCCTGCCGAGGTCGCTGAGGTGGACGTCGCGCAGGATCCGCTTGATAGCGAGGCTGTGCTTGCCGCGCCTGAAGGCGATGGCGCGCTCTAGCTCAAGGTCGGCGAGTGGGCAATTGCCGGCGTATTGGTTGTTGTGATACAGTTTCTTCCACAGCCTCTCAGCTTGCTTTTCGGGAAAGGCCGGCCCATATCGCTCAAAGAGCGCATAGTCAAAGCTGCTGACGCGCCAGCGGCGCAGGTCGCGCGGTCCCAGTGACTGAAATGCACGACACATTGCTATGAGTCCATCGGGCTGGGCGAGGGCTTGTGCCCAAAATCCACCTGGGAAATCGACATTCAAATCAAGATTTAGCCACAAGCTTATCTCGTGGACGTCGTAAGGGTGTGGGCAGATGAGACGCGCGTTGCCCAGTTGTGCGATGGCCTCACGGAGGTTGTATGCCTTCTTGCCGATGACGGCCTGATCTGGCACGAGGAAGTAGAAGGTTGGGCCGTAGCATGGCTTAAACGCGAGTCGTCCTTCTTCTGAGGCGACCCAGTCGCGAGGCGCGAAGAAGAGCGCCTGTTGGCCGCGCATCGAGGGAGGTGGCTGCGCTGCCGGTGGCGGCGCGTGTGCCAAGTCGATGTACTCGCCGATGGTCACGCCTTGGCGAAGCGCGTGGAGGATGCCGAAGAGGCGGTCCCAGGCGAGGTCGTGGAACTCACGGGGTTGCATAGTAGCGTTGAGCTTGGGCGGAGAGCATCGCGCGCAGGAAGTCGTTGCGGGCGCGGACGCCGCGGACATCGTAGTCGCTCCCGATCAGCCAGATGCGCTTTGCCTGCTTGCCGATGGCATGGAGGAGGTGCAGGTAATCCTCGACGGTGCGGGTCGCGCCGCGCGGGTCGCGCAGCAGGCTGTCGTGATCGGCACCGAGGACGATCACGTCGTCGAAGGGATCGGTAACGCTGATGAAATGGTGGACGGTGAACATGGGCGACGCGCTGCTTTGGAACAAGGGCTGAAGCGGACCGCCGATCAAGCCGCGGCTCATGCGCTCACCGGAGAGCAATTCCCAGAACGCGCGCTGAAAGGCGTATGGCGGGACGTCGAGGCCGATGAAGCGGAACATCGCTTCGGCGTCCCTGATCATGTTGAGGAAGGCGAAGCTCTGTACGCGGTAGTGTTCGTGGTTGGTGAAGCGCAAGCCATGGGGGTCGGAGACCCTGAAAAGGAATTCGGCAAAACGGTCATAGAGACTTTGGTGCTCGCTTGTCTTGTAGCTGATCAGGGACTTGGCAAGTTCGACAGCCCGCTCGGAGAGCGCGCCCGGAGGTGGTTGGGTGTAGGTGATGACGGCGCGCGCAATCGCGCCGACTTCGCCGATTGACATCTCTTGCGGAGCTGCCCAGTGCAGCGCCTGGGCATAGATCTTGTGCCAGTGTTGGTAAGCGCTATAGTCAACATGGCGCATGGGGATATGGATGGGCGAGGGATGGGCAAGGACGTAGAGGGCGCGGATGAGCGGTGAGGACCACAGGCTGCGATGAGGTGGATTGGTTGCGATGTCACGCTCGCCATCGCTCAGCAGCGCCTCGGTCACTGCGTCGTAGTATGGGACGAGGACGCAAACCTTTCCGCTGCCTTCTTGAAGGATCTCCCGTGCGCGCTTGACGGCATCGTAATAGTCGCACTCATACGTATAGTGAATTTGCGCTTGCGTGTGGTAGTCTCGTTTTAGGATGAATCCCTTTTTTTCGATAAACTCGACAAATTTGTGTAGAGAATTTTCTTCTAGGTCGGATTGGTGTGCGATCAGCCGACCGGTGGGGCGGAGCGTTGATTCGATGTGCGCGAGGCCCTCAGCGGGGCTATCCATCAGCGTGAGGTAACTCAATGGGCTGCCGGCTGGGTCGTACTCCCAGGTTGTCTGTGCGCCGGCCTTGTCGGCGATCTCGGCGATAGGCCCAAGCAGCGGCAGCGGATATCGCTCAACTTCGACAAAGTGAACATCCTTGCCAAAGCCGCAGGCGCGCCAGAGATAGTCGACAGTGGGTTGGCCGAGCCTGTTAATGTGGTGAATGAGGCGATACATAAGTGGCTGGTAGAGCACACCAGCTTGCTCCATGTGTTTGTCGAGGACATCAAGGACTGCGTTGACCGCGCTCACCTGCTCGCTCGCCATGTCTGGATTGCTGAAAATTCCTGCAAGCAAAGGATCATCTGGGGCAAGGGGAAGACTGGTGCCATGCCAAGCCGCGGCGCGTTTGTGGTGTTCAAGCAGCCGGACGATGAGTTTGGGCGAGACAAACGCTTCGATCTTTTGGTCTGTGCAGGCAAGCGCGAGCAGTGCCAACTCGGCGTAGTGTTCGTCAAAGACCCCATGACGGATTTGTGGGCAAAGCTGAAGCGTTGATGCTTGGTCAATCAGCCGACGCATCCACTGGTGGATGCTCATGGCGCGTCGGATGCCCTCGCTGGGCGCAGGGGTAGTGCTATGGATGATGAGCGGAGAAGCCGTCATATATGATATTATACAACCGCCCTGCATTTTAGGGAGGCAGTAGGCGTCGCAGAATGATCGTAATTTTGCGCTTTTAATAATTTAAAATATAAATTATTTTTTAATAAACAAAAAGTTATATCCAATCAGGTTAGCTACTTGATTGACGAAGACGATCAAACAGTGGTAAGGCGATGGCAGCGCAGCTGGTGGAACTTGACGAGCAATGTGACAAGCCGGCGCGGAAAATGCCATTGTCATCGGATGGGTAATCTGCGAGATTAGGCAGATGGCGTTGTCGTTGCGAGAGATGCAGTTTCTGTTTTTACAATGTAGATGTCCTTTCTGATTAGATTACGCACGATGAGGGAGGCAGTGGGCCAAGGTGATTTGTTTGAGGTAAACATGCATGTGCGCGCTAGGCGGAGGATCGAGTTTGGAGACTTTCAAACCCCCATCGCGCTGGCCAGGGCGATTTGTTCGCTCGTCGCGCGCAGCGGGTTCTCTCCGGCCTCGATCCTCGAACCAACGTGTGGGACAGGCGCGTTTCTCACCGCTGCGCTAGAAACGTTCCCGGCGGTCTCGCGCGTGCTTGGGTTTGAGATCAACGCGGAATACGTGGCCCAAGCGCGACGCGCCGTCGCCGGCTTCTCCCCCCGCGCGCGCATCGAGATTCAACAGTCCGAC
>Ga0308395_1000815_pt1 | contig 22973 bp, 9 predicted proteins | sample Hotspr20SampleP4_FD_202097 | JGI IMG/M metagenome (GOLD analysis project Ga0308395, IMG submission 202097) | Hot spring phototrophic mat microbial communities from Mushroom Spring, Yellowstone National Park, Wyoming, United States - 20050930_P4 ...
TCGCGAGGGCTTCGGCTTTCAACAATTTCGGCTCACGGTAGAGCACTGAAACCCTTCTTACGTTGCCGGGCCGGTGCGATATGCACAAGCTTTCAACAATTTCGGCTCACGGTAGAGCACTGAAACTCACCGCAGACGGTCGCGAAGGGAACACCGACGTTCTGGCTTTCAACAATTTCGGCTCACGGTAGAGCACTGAAACTCGACGGACAAAGAAAGTACCGACAGACGCTCTTCGGCTTTCAACAATTTCGGCTCACGGTAGAGCACTGAAACCAAAGTCCACTGGTCGAAGTGGACAACTGAGGATGACGAGCTTTCAACAATTTCGGCTCACGGTAGAGCACTGAAACTTGTCAACCCCACCAATCGTAGCGCCTCCACTGTGGCTTTCAACAATTTCGGCTCACGGTAGAGCACTGAAACCTTGTACACAAAACATATACGCACGCCTGGAAAATCGAGGCTTTCAACAATTTCGGCTCACGGTAGAGCACTGAAACTTCTCAAGAATGCCCGCGTCATCTAAATAACATACAGCTTTCAACAATTTCGGCTCACGGTAGAGCACTGAAACTATTTCTTAACACAAAAAGGAGGTTGTGATGAAGACGCTTTCAACAATTTCGGCTCACGGTAGAGCACTGAAACCGTCAAATCTGTCGTTATTTTACGCATACTATCCCGCTTTCAACAATTTCGGCTCACGGTAGAGCACTGAAACTGTCAAGGGGGCAACGCGGTGATAATGGCCCGCGCGCTTTCAACAATTTCGGCTCACGGTAGAGCACTGAAACGCACACTGCTAGTTGTGACATTACTGTATACAACCAGGCTTTCAACAATTTCGGCTCACGGTAGAGCACTGAAACGTGACCCCGCGCTGGTGACTGCCGGTAGATGCTCGCTGCTTTCAACAATTTCGGCTCACGGTAGAGCACTGAAACACGGTTTTAATATCGATAACGGTCGGCGTTCCGTCATGCTTTCAACAATTTCGGCTCACGGTAGAGCACTGAAACTGGGCGCCGGAGGCGCCGGGATCCTCATACACCGTGCTTTCAACAATTTCGGCTCACGGTAGAGCACTGAAACGGGTGCGAGTCGCGCGTTGGCGAACCGGCCGAGTGGGCTTTCAACAATTTCGGCTCACGGTAGAGCACTGAAACACGACCCAGCCGTAGCAAGACGAGGCGGTAACGTTGCTTTCAACAATTTCGGCTCACGGTAGAGCACTGAAACCGTCGCTCTCACCGACCGCACCAAGCCAAGCCGTCGGCTTTCAACAATTTCGGCTCACGGTAGAGCACTGAAACATTCACCCGACCTGACGTCGAACGATGCGTTTCCAAAGCTTTCAACAATTTCGGCTCACGGTAGAGCACTGAAACATACAGTGGCTTGCGGGTAAAAGATTCCACGCTCAGCTTTCAACAATTTCGGCTCACGGTAGAGCACTGAAACGTGCTTAACGTACCGCACCCGCAATTGCGGGTGCGACGCTTTCAACAATTTCGGCTCACGGTAGAGCACTGAAACTCGCGAAACAACGCATCGAGATGGTCGAGCAACAAGGCTTTCAACAATTTCGGCTCACGGTAGAGCACTGAAACTGCTGGAGGGGGATGTGGACGCTATCCATGTCGATTTCTGCTTTCAACAATTTCGGCTCACGGTAGAGCACTGAAACGCTTTGATGCGACAACGGCGCGGATGGAGTCAACGAGCTTTCAACAATTTCGGCTCACGGTAGAGCACTGAAACCCCTGTGGGAGCTGGTGACCGACGCCACCCTCTCCGAGCTTTCAACAATTTCGGCTCACGGTAGAGCACTGAAACTCGCTGCCATGGATGCGGGATGGGGCACCGGGCACGAGCTTTCAACAATTTCGGCTCACGGTAGAGCACTGAAACCTGGGAAGTGCAGCAGCTCATTGCTGCGTTCGCGCCTATGCTTTCAACAATTTCGGCTCACGGTAGAGCACTGAAACCTCGCTTGCGAGATCAAGCGCGTTGAGCGCATCTTCGCTTTCAACAATTTCGGCTCACGGTAGAGCACTGAAACCGCGCCGCGCTCGCGGTTGTGCTATCAGCAGTGTCCTTTCAACAATTTCGGCTCACGGTAGAGCACTGAAACGCGCGCTGTAGCGCATTCTCCCCGCTGACGTTACATGCTTTCAACAATTTCGGCTCACGGTAGAGCACTGAAACTACTGCTTCCGCGATATTTTTAATTGCTGCCCAAGGCTTTCAACAATTTCGGCTCACGGTAGAGCACTGAAACCCGTTTGGATCGCACATCCGTTCTGGCGGTCGCGGCGCTTTCAACAATTTCGGCTCACGGTAGAGCACTGAAACGTAGTGGGTATGACTCGCGAGGGGATTTGTGGGAATAGCTTTCAACAATTTCGGCTCACGGTAGAGCACTGAAACCACAATTTCACCGATGCAAGCGCGCACCCCGCGAAACTTTCAACAATTTCGGCTCACGGTAGAGCACTGAAACCCAACGCGCGGTGATCTCTGCCGTCTGCGAACTCGAAGCTTTCAACAATTTCGGCTCACGGTAGAGCACTGAAACTCGCGAAAGAGTTTTACGACTACAAAACCAAAATAGGCTTTCAACAATTTCGGCTCACGGTAGAGCACTGAAACCGCATCTTCAAATGTATCGAAGATGCGTTCGATGCGTGCTTTCAACAATTTCGGCTCACGGTAGAGCACTGAAACACAGACGCTCTTCGTTTGTAATTGTTGCGTAATGTTGCTTTCAACAATTTCGGCTCACGGTAGAGCACTGAAACGACGAGGTTGCGCGGCATTTAGACTTTCCGCCCGCGCTTTCAACAATTTCGGCTCACGGTAGAGCACTGAAACTTCTCGTCATCCAACACCAACTGCGCGTCAACCTCAGCTTTCAACAATTTCGGCTCACGGTAGAGCACTGAAACCTTTGTTTTCATCCGCGACCGGCGCTCGTAACACGCGCCGCTTTCAACAATTTCGGCTCACGGTAGAGCACTGAAACCGACGGGTTTCTGCTGATCGAGTAAGAAAAAATCGGCTTTCAACAATTTCGGCTCACGGTAGAGCACTGAAACTTCTTGTGCATCGATATGAATGGTCAAATCACGACGGGCTTTCAACAATTTCGGCTCACGGTAGAGCACTGAAACGGTCATCGCGACAACGGTGACGGCAATGATGCTGATCGCGCTTTCAACAATTTCGGCTCACGGTAGAGCACTGAAACACGGGGAATAGATGAAAACGTCGATGTCGACCAGACGGCTTTCAACAATTTCGGCTCACGGTAGAGCACTGAAACAGTTAGCTGCAGAAATTGCGGCGCGTCTGCGCGACGGCTTTCAACAATTTCGGCTCACGGTAGAGCACTGAAACACGCACTCAAACGTGACGCGCGTGAGACGTGTGAGCTTTCAACAATTTCGGCTCACGGTAGAGCACTGAAACACGGGCCGGGGGTGCCGGGGGTGTGGGTTGCCGTCAGGCTTTCAACAATTTCGGCTCACGGTAGAGCACTGAAACCAGTCGCATTTCTGATCAATACAATACGTCGCGGGTGCTTTCAACAATTTCGGCTCACGGTAGAGCACTGAAACCGCGTATGTGGAGTGGCGTGGACTCCAACTGCGACGCTTTCAACAATTTCGGCTCACGGTAGAGCACTGAAACGTCAAGCAGACAGAGCACATCTTCAATAAGCTCGACCGCTTTCAACAATTTCGGCTCACGGTAGAGCACTGAAACCTGTTTCAGCACGACGATCCGGTCGGGCTGCTCTCGGGCTTTCAACAATTTCGGCTCACGGTAGAGCACTGAAACGCCAGAACTCCTGCCACAGCGCGGGATCGGTGATAGGCTTTCAACAATTTCGGCTCACGGTAGAGCACTGAAACACAGCGCGGTATAGTATAGACACAGAAAGCAATCACTGGCTTTCAACAATTTCGGCTCACGGTAGAGCACTGAAACGCGCATCCGCGCTGTCGGTGTGGCGTTCGGTTGGTGAGCTTTCAACAATTTCGGCTCACGGTAGAGCACTGAAACCCGTAAAGTTTACGACGAGACCCTAATTCTATACCGGCTTTCAACAATTTCGGCTCACGGTAGAGCACTGAAACTTCTTTATTTACCAACCGTCACAACACTCATCTTTCCTTTCAACAATTTCGGCTCACGGTAGAGCACTGAAACGCGCGATGACACCGTCATCAAAGCAGCCGTCCGGCGCGGCTTTCAACAATTTCGGCTCACGGTAGAGCACTGAAACCGACAAAAAGCATCGGTTTCTGCCGGAAGTCGGCCCGGGCTTTCAACAATTTCGGCTCACGGTAGAGCACTGAAACAGCCGCGAGGCGGATCGTTGCGTGCACAACATCCGAGCTTTCAACAATTTCGGCTCACGGTAGAGCACTGAAACGTCGCGGTGTTTTCAACGCTAATCAGATTAACAGAAGCTTTCAACAATTTCGGCTCACGGTAGAGCACTGAAACAGACGGGTAACATTAATTTGTACGTTGGCGCGAAATAACTTTCAACAATTTCGGCTCACGGTAGAGCACTGAAACCGCGGCGGTGTGTTTGAAGTGGGGGTTTGTGTTGGAGCTTTCAACAATTTCGGCTCACGGTAGAGCACTGAAACGTTGGAGGCATATAATCGAAGAGATGAATCTAGGCGCTTTCAACAATTTCGGCTCACGGTAGAGCACTGAAACCGACCGGCGGCGACAAGCTGATCGAACAGCATCGGCGCTTTCAACAATTTCGGCTCACGGTAGAGCACTGAAACAGCTGTGCGGCCAGTGCCGCCAGCGGATCGCCAGAACTTTCAACAATTTCGGCTCACGGTAGAGCACTGAAACGCGCTTGTTGCGCGCTAAATTGCGTTGTTGAGCCAAGGCTTTCAACAATTTCGGCTCACGGTAGAGCACTGAAACGCGCTGCTTCCGCTGCATCAACGACCGACGCCCACCGGCTTTCAACAATTTCGGCTCACGGTAGAGCACTGAAACGAGGTGTGCTTAAGACTGATTGTTGTATATCCCTCAGGCTTTCAACAATTTCGGCTCACGGTAGAGCACTGAAACGTCGATAAAAAATCGCAGTTGGAGTCCACGCCACTCCACTTTCAACAATTTCGGCTCACGGTAGAGCACTGAAACCGAGTGACCACGACGCAACAACGTCAAGTACTCGAGCTTTCAACAATTTCGGCTCACGGTAGAGCACTGAAACCGAGATGCTGCGACTTGGGAGAGGAGGAGGCAAGTGAGCTTTCAACAATTTCGGCTCACGGTAGAGCACTGAAACCACGAGGGGGGGGGGAGAAAGAAAGCGAGGCAAGCAAGCTTTCAACAATTTCGGCTCACGGTAGAGCACTGAAACGTACTTGACGTAGCGCACCCGCAATCCCGGATGCGAGAGCTTTCAACAATTTCGGCTCACGGTAGAGCACTGAAACGTTGGAGGCATATAATCGAAGAGATGAATCTAGGCCATGCTTTCAACAATTTCGGCTCACGGTAGAGCACTGAAACCAATGTTCGGCTGCCCGATGCTGTTGGCTTCAGCGATGCTTTCAACAATTTCGGCTCACGGTAGAGCACTGAAACCGCTGGCGGTGAGGATCGCGGTCGCGGTTGGTACTGGGCTTTCAACAATTTCGGCTCACGGTAGAGCACTGAAACACGGTTTTGATGTCAATCACCGTCGGCGCTCCGTCATGCTTTCAACAATTTCGGCTCACGGTAGAGCACTGAAACAAACCGTCGCGCGGAGGCTGGCGTCGCGATAAACACGCTTTCAACAATTTCGGCTCACGGTAGAGCACTGAAACGCGTCGGGAGAGGATGACTGGCGCTATAGCGTCAAAGCTTTCAACAATTTCGGCTCACGGTAGAGCACTGAAACCGATTGCGGATCGAGCGCGATAAACACTGTCGCGTCAGCTTTCAACAATTTCGGCTCACGGTAGAGCACTGAAACCGCTGGCCAGCTCCAACCAGCGCGCTTTGTCAATCTTAGCTTTCAACAATTTCGGCTCACGGTAGAGCACTGAAACCTCGCGGGCTTGGCGTATACACTCGCAGTACTGCTGCGCTTTCAACAATTTCGGCTCACGGTAGAGCACTGAAACATCATAATTTGACCACTCCACCCAGTGGAAAACAATAGCTTTCAACAATTTCGGCTCACGGTAGAGCACTGAAACACGCCGCGCCCGTCACATCAACCCGCGCAAATAGAGCTTTCAACAATTTCGGCTCACGGTAGAGCACTGAAACCTTTGTGAAAAGGAGGGATAGATGCGTATCTTAAACGCTTTCAACAATTTCGGCTCACGGTAGAGCACTGAAACCGCAGTTTATTCAAGCAGCGATCAACGCGCTGGTGGCGCTTTCAACAATTTCGGCTCACGGTAGAGCACTGAAACCACAGCTCGGATTCGTCGGTGTCACAACAGAGGGCTTTCAACAATTTCGGCTCACGGTAGAGCACTGAAACTCAGTTTGTCAAGAACGTATGGTAATATTGCCGGTGGCTTTCAACAATTTCGGCTCACGGTAGAGCACTGAAACCAGCGGTGTAGGGGTTGGGGTTGGTAGGTAGGTTAGGCTTTCAACAATTTCGGCTCACGGTAGAGCACTGAAACCGCTGTCGCTGCGGAGTGCGATTGGTGCGAAGAGATGCTTTCAACAATTTCGGCTCACGGTAGAGCACTGAAACTTGGTGTTGCAGACCAACGCGGCGGAGCTTGCACTGCCGGGCTTTCAACAATTTCGGCTCACGGTAGAGCACTGAAACGTCTTCAACGCCCGCAGCCCAGTTCGCGTAGATCGCGAAGCTTTCAACAATTTCGGCTCACGGTAGAGCACTGAAACTCGTGTTATCGTATTCTTCACGGCTACGTATCCCGAGCTTTCAACAATTTCGGCTCACGGTAGAGCACTGAAACCACGATTAAAAGTATCGATAGACCAGCAATAGCCCCAGCTTTCAACAATTTCGGCTCACGGTAGAGCACTGAAACGCCAACCGTCGCGGATGGTGGATTAGTGTTGCTGCGCTTTCAACAATTTCGGCTCACGGTAGAGCACTGAAACACTTCCTCTGCCGCGACGCGGGAAGGCGATTGAATGCGCTTTCAACAATTTCGGCTCACGGTAGAGCACTGAAACCGCTGCGCGGCGACTGGAGCGGGGCTTGGACAGCAAGCTTTCAACAATTTCGGCTCACGGTAGAGCACTGAAACGCTCGTACAACGCGCGCAACACTGCACAGCGAGCTGCTTTCAACAATTTCGGCTCACGGTAGAGCACTGAAACCGCTGCTGCGACGCGAGCGCTGGCTGGCGTTTCTTCGGCTTTCAACAATTTCGGCTCACGGTAGAGCACTGAAACAGGCCGTCGCGGTTGACGGCCCCAACGCCTCGCTCAAGCTTTCAACAATTTCGGCTCACGGTAGAGCACTGAAACGATCGAGTGGTGCGGTCGAGTGATCGGGTATCGCGGCTTTCAACAATTTCGGCTCACGGTAGAGCACTGAAACGCGCTGATGCTGACAAAGCTGAAGAGTACTTCAAGCTTTCAACAATTTCGGCTCACGGTAGAGCACTGAAACTTCTTTGTGCGATAAACCCAGAACGCGGTTCCGCGATGCTTTCAACAATTTCGGCTCACGGTAGAGCACTGAAACACGCGATGCGCGGGAAAAGTCGCAAATTATGCAGGAGCTTTCAACAATTTCGGCTCACGGTAGAGCACTGAAACGCTCGGGTCAGCCTCGCGGCATCGTTGGCCATCCGGCTTTCAACAATTTCGGCTCACGGTAGAGCACTGAAACACGCGCGCGCTTTGCTGACGAGTGCGATCAGCAGAGCTTTCAACAATTTCGGCTCACGGTAGAGCACTGAAACATGTTGTTTGTCTCGGCACTGCTGCGTCGGCTCGGTAGCTTTCAACAATTTCGGCTCACGGTAGAGCACTGAAACACTTGTCCTATTACGCGATGGTCGAGCGGGCCGGGGCTTTCAACAATTTCGGCTCACGGTAGAGCACTGAAACCGATGAGCAACGCTTCGAGGTAACTGTGAATCGCGTCGGCTTTCAACAATTTCGGCTCACGGTAGAGCACTGAAACTTCGGGTATACCGAACAGCGGAGAACACCATCGTCAGCTTTCAACAATTTCGGCTCACGGTAGAGCACTGAAACGGCGCGCTGCGCGTTCCGTCATCGCTGATCGTAACAGCTTTCAACAATTTCGGCTCACGGTAGAGCACTGAAACAGGGTCATCACGCGGTCGGCTACAATAACGTCCCACGCTTTCAACAATTTCGGCTCACGGTAGAGCACTGAAACGCGCGCTTGTGCTTTTGTCGAGCGCGCACACAGCAGGCTTTCAACAATTTCGGCTCACGGTAGAGCACTGAAACCTCCAGCCGCTTGCCGGTGGGGGTTTGCATTGAAGCTTTCAACAATTTCGGCTCACGGTAGAGCACTGAAACGCGCGGTCAGCTCGCGATTGAGCACCGTCGCAGCGTCGGCTTTCAACAATTTCGGCTCACGGTAGAGCACTGAAACCGCGATCTGCGTAAAAATCTTCAAAACACCCGCTTGGCTTTCAACAATTTCGGCTCACGGTAGAGCACTGAAACGCTTGGCGACCACGATGGTCCCGGCGGCGACGATCGCTTTCAACAATTTCGGCTCACGGTAGAGCACTGAAACCCCGTATGCGTCATTGACGACACGCCAACGCTCCGTGCTTTCAACAATTTCGGCTCACGGTAGAGCACTGAAACTCGACAAAAAAGCGTAGTTGGAGTCCACGCCACTCCACGCTTTCAACAATTTCGGCTCACGGTAGAGCACTGAAACCGATGATGCTCATCGCGGCAGTGGCGTTTCTGATCAACGCTTTCAACAATTTCGGCTCACGGTAGAGCACTGAAACGCGACGAGGTAGATTGCCCACATGAGTTGGGGGAAGGCTTTCAACAATTTCGGCTCACGGTAGAGCACTGAAACTCTACGGCCCGCCGGCTGGGTGGTACGTCATCAGCGGCTTTCAACAATTTCGGCTCACGGTAGAGCACTGAAACTGAGAAATTTACGCTGAAGGAGTGGCGAGAGCGGAGCTTTCAACAATTTCGGCTCACGGTAGAGCACTGAAACACACACTGCTGTATGTCGCGAACGGACAATCACTAGGCTTTCAACAATTTCGGCTCACGGTAGAGCACTGAAACACGCGGGACGCGGCTTGACGGGACGCAGGTTGGCTACGCTTTCAACAATTTCGGCTCACGGTAGAGCACTGAAACACGCTCGACCGGCGACAATCCGCGCCTCGATCCGGCGCTTTCAACAATTTCGGCTCACGGTAGAGCACTGAAACTCCGCGCTCGTTCGATGCTGCGCGGTACCGGCTCGGGGCTTTCAACAATTTCGGCTCACGGTAGAGCACTGAAACCAACTCGACCATCATCCGCGTCGCGTCTTTCGTTGTCGCTTTCAACAATTTCGGCTCACGGTAGAGCACTGAAACCGTCAGATGCCCAACGCGGCCCGTCCGCGTAAGCAGGCTTTCAACAATTTCGGCTCACGGTAGAGCACTGAAACTCATCCTCGCGCTTCCGGTGTAAGCTGCCGCAGATCGCTTTCAACAATTTCGGCTCACGGTAGAGCACTGAAACGTCGGGTGAGGCGTATGTCGGCGGCAGCAGCGACTAGCTTTCAACAATTTCGGCTCACGGTAGAGCACTGAAACTACTACGAGAACGGCAAGTGGATTACCAACGCACAGCGCTTTCAACAATTTCGGCTCACGGTAGAGCACTGAAACACGCGCAGCGCGCCGGAAGGCGCGTATGTGGTGGAGCTTTCAACAATTTCGGCTCACGGTAGAGCACTGAAACCGCTGTCGCTGCGGAGTGCGATTGGTGCGAAGAGATGCTTTCAACAATTTCGGCTCACGGTAGAGCACTGAAACCGAATAGCTTGGGATGTGATTATAGCCGACCGCGCGGCTTTCAACAATTTCGGCTCACGGTAGAGCACTGAAACACTGGCGCTTGAGGAAGCGCACGTGCTCGCTAAACGGCTTTCAACAATTTCGGCTCACGGTAGAGCACTGAAACGTCGGTGCGGTGGATTACTATGAGGTTTTCGTTGGTGCTTTCAACAATTTCGGCTCACGGTAGAGCACTGAAACGATGTGCGCGCTGCCGACCGGCGCGGTCGCGCAGATAGGCTTTCAACAATTTCGGCTCACGGTAGAGCACTGAAACCGCACCCCTCGCGCCCACTCCGCCGCGCGCTTGAGGCTTTCAACAATTTCGGCTCACGGTAGAGCACTGAAACACGGTCTTTATATCGATAACCGTCAGCGTTCCATCATGCTTTCAACAATTTCGGCTCACGGTAGAGCACTGAAACATTACGAGGTTTACGAGTTTGAAGGTGAACAGTTGGGGCTTTCAACAATTTCGGCTCACGGTAGAGCACTGAAACACTTCCTCCGCCGCGACGCGCGAAGGTGATTGAAGCTTTCAACAATTTCGGCTCACGGTAGAGCACTGAAACACACTTCGATGAAACGCGATATTACGTATTTTACGCTTTCAACAATTTCGGCTCACGGTAGAGCACTGAAACCGGTCTCGTTTTCGTACTTGTAGAAGGTGGTACCTTCAGCTTTCAACAATTTCGGCTCACGGTAGAGCACTGAAACTAAATCCGCGTTCGGCGGCTTCGTCTAAGTGATTAAGCTTTCAACAATTTCGGCTCACGGTAGAGCACTGAAACCGAATTTATAACCTTGCTGCATTGTCGCCGCAGCCGGCTTTCAACAATTTCGGCTCACGGTAGAGCACTGAAACCGCCAGCATCTGCAACCGCCGCGCTTTGTCAAACAGGCTTTCAACAATTTCGGCTCACGGTAGAGCACTGAAACGGCAACTCTGGAAGGGAGCGAAGAATTGGCACTTTGCTTTCAACAATTTCGGCTCACGGTAGAGCACTGAAACCTCGCCAACCGCGCTGCGATTGTTCAATTCATCCAGGCTTTCAACAATTTCGGCTCACGGTAGAGCACTGAAACACCCGACTATGAGTTGTTCCGCCTCCCCGCGCATTCGGCTTTCAACAATTTCGGCTCACGGTAGAGCACTGAAACAGGCGCGAACCGTCACCATCGCGACGAACGGCTCTGCTTTCAACAATTTCGGCTCACGGTAGAGCACTGAAACGATGGGCGCGACAGCTCAATTTCATCAATCTTCACGCTTTCAACAATTTCGGCTCACGGTAGAGCACTGAAACGTATGAACAACGAGTGTTGGTTCCGGCAAACCGCTCTGCTTTCAACAATTTCGGCTCACGGTAGAGCACTGAAACCTCCTTACACTGACGGCGCGCGAACGAGATGCGCAACTTTCAACAATTTCGGCTCACGGTAGAGCACTGAAACTCGTACTGCTTCCGCACCTCGTCGCGCTCAATTCGATGCTTTCAACAATTTCGGCTCACGGTAGAGCACTGAAACGCGCTCGTAACACCCGCCGCGCTTGTTCCCAGACGGGCTTTCAACAATTTCGGCTCACGGTAGAGCACTGAAACCTGCTGTGACGCCCGTTGCGCCCCACACCCCCAACTGCTTTCAACAATTTCGGCTCACGGTAGAGCACTGAAACTTCTTTGTTACATACGCATAGTATGAAACAATGTAGCTTTCAACAATTTCGGCTCACGGTAGAGCACTGAAACCTCAAAGTCAAGCCAGCGGAACGCGCCGGTACTATCACGGCTTTCAACAATTTCGGCTCACGGTAGAGCACTGAAACTGGACCCCTGCGATGGTCGAACAGACCATCGACCGTATGCTTTCAACAATTTCGGCTCACGGTAGAGCACTGAAACCACGTCCGTTCCACGATCACGACCACACGGAGCCGTCGGCTTTCAACAATTTCGGCTCACGGTAGAGCACTGAAACGCCGGTCGGGACGCACGACTGGCGGGCGTAGGGAAATCGCTTTCAACAATTTCGGCTCACGGTAGAGCACTGAAACCTTCGTCTTCCTCGTCGTCTTCGTCTTCCTCTCCCGCGCTTTCAACAATTTCGGCTCACGGTAGAGCACTGAAACCATCGTCATCGTCATCGCGCGCTCGTCCGGTGAGCCGCTTTCAACAATTTCGGCTCACGGTAGAGCACTGAAACAACATATCACCCTCCTTGCAACACAAGAGCCCGTGCTTTCAACAATTTCGGCTCACGGTAGAGCACTGAAACCTCTCCCGGACAGAGACGACGATACCTGTCAAGTAGAGCTTTCAACAATTTCGGCTCACGGTAGAGCACTGAAACGATCGTCGTGTTGAAAAATCGGCGGCAGGCGCTGGGCTTTCAACAATTTCGGCTCACGGTAGAGCACTGAAACGGCATACTCCACGTCGTAGCCAACTCGTGAGATGAGCTTTCAACAATTTCGGCTCACGGTAGAGCACTGAAACCTCCGACATCAATCGTCAATCCCGACTCCCGCACCGGCTTTCAACAATTTCGGCTCACGGTAGAGCACTGAAACTCCTCTAGCGTGTATGCGCGCCGCAACGAGCAAAAAGCTTTCAACAATTTCGGCTCACGGTAGAGCACTGAAACGGTATCACACCGGCGCGGACTTGTGCGAGGCGCTCGGCTTTCAACAATTTCGGCTCACGGTAGAGCACTGAAACGGTACAGACGAGCAATCCTGATATCTGCCTGGGCGTGCTTTCAACAATTTCGGCTCACGGTAGAGCACTGAAACTGCCGCATCCGGCGATGCCACGATGGACGTCGATCGGCTTTCAACAATTTCGGCTCACGGTAGAGCACTGAAACCGGAACGAAGGTGACCGATATGATCGTCGACGGAATAGCTTTCAACAATTTCGGCTCACGGTAGAGCACTGAAACTTGCCGGACTCGGCATTGCCCCTCCGTCCATCATGGGCTTTCAACAATTTCGGCTCACGGTAGAGCACTGAAACCTTTTGGTTCCTCCCCCGTCCCAATATGCACGTTGACTTTCAACAATTTCGGCTCACGGTAGAGCACTGAAACCATCGACGGACCCACTGCCCAATGCCCGTGAGACACCGCTTTCAACAATTTCGGCTCACGGTAGAGCACTGAAACCCGCACCGCATGGAACCGGATCACACCGGGCGACGTGCTTTCAACAATTTCGGCTCACGGTAGAGCACTGAAACATGCGGTGCGGTTGATCGGGTCTTTCATATGACCGAGCTTTCAACAATTTCGGCTCACGGTAGAGCACTGAAACAGCAGGCAACGATGGCGCGTACGGATGTGCACCGTCAGCTTTCAACAATTTCGGCTCACGGTAGAGCACTGAAACCCGGTCGCTCATCCATGATCCCGATGAGGCAGCGTGGCTTTCAACAATTTCGGCTCACGGTAGAGCACTGAAACCAGCACCTCGTCCGCGCAGACGGTGCGCATGAGGCGCTTTCAACAATTTCGGCTCACGGTAGAGCACTGAAACGCATCGGAAGCGGCACCGGCTACGGTGTAACGACGGACGCTTTCAACAATTTCGGCTCACGGTAGAGCACTGAAACCCACGGCCTGGCGAACCTGCGTCCGGAGATGATCAGGGCTTTCAACAATTTCGGCTCACGGTAGAGCACTGAAACCGATGCAAAGGACGCTATCAACCGTTCCGCGCAACACGCTTTCAACAATTTCGGCTCACGGTAGAGCACTGAAACTGGTGATGGCCGGAACAGGCTCCCAGTGATTCCGGGAGCTTTCAACAATTTCGGCTCACGGTAGAGCACTGAAACCTTATTTTTATACCTACCGACGGAGTTTTCACATACAGCTTTCAACAATTTCGGCTCACGGTAGAGCACTGAAACGAACACCGTCAGTGCTCTACGTTGTGTCGCAAAGTGCTTTCAACAATTTCGGCTCACGGTAGAGCACTGAAACCGCTGGACGCGGTTGGTGGTGGGTTTCGGGTCAACGAGCTTTCAACAATTTCGGCTCACGGTAGAGCACTGAAACCTCCTTGCGGGCGCGGCGATAGTGCTAGCAAAGATGCTTTCAACAATTTCGGCTCACGGTAGAGCACTGAAACGTCCCAAGGCGTCACAAAGTCAAACGCGACTGTCAAGCTTTCAACAATTTCGGCTCACGGTAGAGCACTGAAACGCGGGTCTCTTTTTGCTTCTTTGAGCAGTACAAACGGCTTTCAACAATTTCGGCTCACGGTAGAGCACTGAAACGCGCTCGCGTCAGCGGAACGCTATTGGCGCCGTTTGCTTTCAACAATTTCGGCTCACGGTAGAGCACTGAAACCGTATAAATAAAGAAGAATCTACTGTTGTGACACTTCCGCTTTCAACAATTTCGGCTCACGGTAGAGCACTGAAACGCGCGGGAGGATCGCAGGTGGCGACGGTTCGGGAAGTGCTTTCAACAATTTCGGCTCACGGTAGAGCACTGAAACTCACTCGAAGGCGCGTAGCGGTTTAACACTTCACGTAGGCTTTCAACAATTTCGGCTCACGGTAGAGCACTGAAACTCGAACAGTCGACCGTCGCGGCGCGAACTATCCCGGCTTTCAACAATTTCGGCTCACGGTAGAGCACTGAAACAAATTGCCAATACCTAATTAGCAATGATAATAGGAACGCTTTCAACAATTTCGGCTCACGGTAGAGCACTGAAACGGAAAATCGAACGATAGTGTCGGAAGGAGCGGCACCGCTTTCAACAATTTCGGCTCACGGTAGAGCACTGAAACTCAACAAACAGAATAGCAGCAAATGTCGGAACTGTGCTTTCAACAATTTCGGCTCACGGTAGAGCACTGAAACTCGCTTTCTGACGCGGTAGAACTGACTAACGACGAAGCTTTCAACAATTTCGGCTCACGGTAGAGCACTGAAACCATCGTCTGTGTCAACGTCCACAATCGCTATGCAAACGCTTTCAACAATTTCGGCTCACGGTAGAGCACTGAAACCTGCGACGCGAGCGCTCAACACTCAACGTCGCAGCGGCTTTCAACAATTTCGGCTCACGGTAGAGCACTGAAACGATCCGCTCGCCGGTGGCTGGGGCGACGGCTGGATCATGCTTTCAACAATTTCGGCTCACGGTAGAGCACTGAAACGGCGCTAATCATGGGGTTGTCGGCACACGCGCACTCGGCTTTCAACAATTTCGGCTCACGGTAGAGCACTGAAACCCAGACCGGCAGACCGAGCGCGGCGCGCCCGTCCCAGGCTTTCAACAATTTCGGCTCACGGTAGAGCACTGAAACCGATAATCGCCTCGCCACACGCTCAATCTCCTCATCGGCTTTCAACAATTTCGGCTCACGGTAGAGCACTGAAACGCGCTTGGTGAGATCATCTGGATTGATCTTCAACAGCCGCTTTCAACAATTTCGGCTCACGGTAGAGCACTGAAACCTTCTGATCGACACCCTCGCGCTGGCGTTGGAGCAACGGCTTTCAACAATTTCGGCTCACGGTAGAGCACTGAAACCAAAGGTGTAGGGTTTCGGGCAAACAACACTGTTGGCTTTCAACAATTTCGGCTCACGGTAGAGCACTGAAACCGAATCGCGGTTTGTGCGTCACAACACTGCGTATAAGCTTTCAACAATTTCGGCTCACGGTAGAGCACTGAAACCGACGACCAAAACTGCTTTCTTTCGCAAAGAACGCCGCTTTCAACAATTTCGGCTCACGGTAGAGCACTGAAACAGTGGTGCTGCCGGATCGCGCAACACATACGCCGCGCTTTCAACAATTTCGGCTCACGGTAGAGCACTGAAACCGTATGTGAGAACCACCCGCGCGGTAACGGGGTGCAGCTTTCAACAATTTCGGCTCACGGTAGAGCACTGAAACCTCAACGCTGATCGCGGGCGCGTTGGTGGATGGTAGGCTTTCAACAATTTCGGCTCACGGTAGAGCACTGAAACCTGACCCGCGAAACGCGAAAATCCGACTCTAATTTTGCTTTCAACAATTTCGGCTCACGGTAGAGCACTGAAACATCTGCCGGAGCGCGCCGACGGCAATTTGCTCGAGCGCGCTTTCAACAATTTCGGCTCACGGTAGAGCACTGAAACGTACATTCCGAGCCGGAAACGCTGAGATTTCGATTGCGCTTTCAACAATTTCGGCTCACGGTAGAGCACTGAAACTCGCGCTTGATGCGCGCCTCCATCGTCCACGACGCCGCTTTCAACAATTTCGGCTCACGGTAGAGCACTGAAACGTTTTTTTGTTGGTGTCTCGCGAGGAAGGAGGTGAGGCTTTCAACAATTTCGGCTCACGGTAGAGCACTGAAACGGGTGTATCAGGATGGGTTAGGGTGGTGGTGGGTCTGCTTTCAACAATTTCGGCTCACGGTAGAGCACTGAAACATACACCCGCTGCCAAACCAGAAAAGGTAAAGTTTGAGCTTTCAACAATTTCGGCTCACGGTAGAGCACTGAAACGCGTTAAAGTTTTCTAAAACGAGATTACTAGATACAGAGCTTTCAACAATTTCGGCTCACGGTAGAGCACTGAAACTCGTTCAGTAGCGCTGCCGACGCCGGAACGTCGCTGGCTTTCAACAATTTCGGCTCACGGTAGAGCACTGAAACCGTTCACCGTAATCCCCCCGACGTTGATCGTCGTTGAGCTTTCAACAATTTCGGCTCACGGTAGAGCACTGAAACGCGTACCGGCGGGGTTGACCGGCGCGGCAGCGTTTCTGCTTTCAACAATTTCGGCTCACGGTAGAGCACTGAAACGCGACGTTCAGCCGCGAACCGGCGCGACGCTGCGAACGGCTTTCAACAATTTCGGCTCACGGTAGAGCACTGAAACGTTGCGCGCAATTCCGAACAGCATAAACCCTTCAAGCTTTCAACAATTTCGGCTCACGGTAGAGCACTGAAACTGTTTTTCGATGTGTAACTTCATTTTTCCCTTCCTTTGCTTTCAACAATTTCGGCTCACGGTAGAGCACTGAAACCGTCGCGGTATACTATAGACACAGTAAGTATTTAAGGCTTTCAACAATTTCGGCTCACGGTAGAGCACTGAAACGACATCGTTGGTTTCGGTAAAATACGTAACGCGTTCGGCTTTCAACAATTTCGGCTCACGGTAGAGCACTGAAACTCGCGCAGAAAGATGACAAACATCTTCGCCTCCCGCGCTTTCAACAATTTCGGCTCACGGTAGAGCACTGAAACTAATCTCGCTTGACAGCGCGAGATGGCGGAACGCATTGCGGGCTTTCAACAATTTCGGCTCACGGTAGAGCACTGAAACAGGCCGCCAACGCTGGCTGGCGGCACATCCTCGAAAGGCTTTCAACAATTTCGGCTCACGGTAGAGCACTGAAACTACCTCCGCGCAGCAGCGTACTGCTGCTGCGTCAGCGCTTTCAACAATTTCGGCTCACGGTAGAGCACTGAAACGTTCGATCAGCGTCGGGAGCAGCGTTAAAAACAACGCTTTCAACAATTTCGGCTCACGGTAGAGCACTGAAACGCGTACCAGCGCTGTTGAGCTACGCCTAGAGCCGGAAACGCTTTCAACAATTTCGGCTCACGGTAGAGCACTGAAACCCACGGGCGTTAAAAGCATTTGTTAATCTTGTGAGGCTTTCAACAATTTCGGCTCACGGTAGAGCACTGAAACGCGACGCGGGATGGTGAGCTGATGCCCAGCGCGGATTTTGCTTTCAACAATTTCGGCTCACGGTAGAGCACTGAAACGTCAGCGCCGGCCAGCGTCGCTCTTCGAGTAATCGCGCTTTCAACAATTTCGGCTCACGGTAGAGCACTGAAACATGCTGGCGGATTCAGATTCGTTGGATTCGCGGGCAGGCTTTCAACAATTTCGGCTCACGGTAGAGCACTGAAACCTCTTTTTTACTTTTCGTGATAGTGACGCGCAACGCGCTTTCAACAATTTCGGCTCACGGTAGAGCACTGAAACGCTGTGGTTGGCTTTGATGTTGGTAGTGTACCGCGCCGCTTTCAACAATTTCGGCTCACGGTAGAGCACTGAAACGGATGCGCGAGGCGCTCCGGCTTCCGCACCCACTTCGGCTTTCAACAATTTCGGCTCACGGTAGAGCACTGAAACCCTCCCGAACCGTTCCATCAGTTTATCGAGAAAAAAGCTTTCAACAATTTCGGCTCACGGTAGAGCACTGAAACCGGTCAAATATGTGTATTGATCGAGGATACGCATATTCCTTTCAACAATTTCGGCTCACGGTAGAGCACTGAAACCACTGGTGTGGGGGAGGTGAGACTAAAGTGACTTACGCTTTCAACAATTTCGGCTCACGGTAGAGCACTGAAACACGCGCTGGCGTCGCTGCCTTGGGAGATAACCACCAAGCTTTCAACAATTTCGGCTCACGGTAGAGCACTGAAACCATCGAGCAGAATGACGCAATCGACAAGCTCACTTTCGCTTTCAACAATTTCGGCTCACGGTAGAGCACTGAAACGCGCGGGCGCGGTATAGTATAGACGTAATAAGTAATGCTTTCAACAATTTCGGCTCACGGTAGAGCACTGAAACACCGGATTTTCCGAACCGAAGCGGGCTTCATCCTTACTTTCAACAATTTCGGCTCACGGTAGAGCACTGAAACGTTTATGGTGTATAACACATCAGATGTTGGGACGGAGCTTTCAACAATTTCGGCTCACGGTAGAGCACTGAAACGGGTTGAGAGCGCGCTACGCCTCGCAGCGGCGCGGCTTTCAACAATTTCGGCTCACGGTAGAGCACTGAAACCGCTGACGCAGGCGCGGGCGCTGCTCGCAGCCGAGCGGCTTTCAACAATTTCGGCTCACGGTAGAGCACTGAAACTCGGTGTGCGCGACATCAAAGCGTTGCGCTACCGACGCTTTCAACAATTTCGGCTCACGGTAGAGCACTGAAACGCGAGATTCTCAGGCATTTCAACCCTCCGTATCGTTAAGCTTTCAACAATTTCGGCTCACGGTAGAGCACTGAAACTCGGTGTGCGCGACATCAAAGCGTTGCGCTACCGACCGCTTTCAACAATTTCGGCTCACGGTAGAGCACTGAAACGCGCGACGCTGCGAACGAATGTACAACTCACTTGCGGCTTTCAACAATTTCGGCTCACGGTAGAGCACTGAAACCACCAGTGCCGACGCCGTATCTGCCACCCCACGCCCCACTTTCAACAATTTCGGCTCACGGTAGAGCACTGAAACTCGACTTCGAATGCGTGCCCGTACTTGACGTATCGCGCTTTCAACAATTTCGGCTCACGGTAGAGCACTGAAACCATATCGCTTTCTCCTCGCTCATACAAAAAGCCTGGCTTTCAACAATTTCGGCTCACGGTAGAGCACTGAAACGAGCTGGGCAACGCGACTGCGCGCGTATGTGGAGTGGCTTTCAACAATTTCGGCTCACGGTAGAGCACTGAAACTTCGTGCAGACAACGGGAAATTGCTACGGGTGGGTCGTGCTTTCAACAATTTCGGCTCACGGTAGAGCACTGAAACTCGAGCATCAACTGCCGTAACTGCTGGAACGCGCGTTGCTTTCAACAATTTCGGCTCACGGTAGAGCACTGAAACATCGTTAACGCTATTCGCGCGGTAGTTGCGGCGAAGCTTTCAACAATTTCGGCTCACGGTAGAGCACTGAAACTTCCGACCTTCCCACACTCGGATTTTCTTCATTGTTTTCGCTTTCAACAATTTCGGCTCACGGTAGAGCACTGAAACGCGCGAACAGATGTGACGCTCGCTCAAGCGCGGCATACGCTTTCAACAATTTCGGCTCACGGTAGAGCACTGAAACCGTATCGCGCCGGTCGCGGGCTGAGAGGGTCAAAGCGGCTTTCAACAATTTCGGCTCACGGTAGAGCACTGAAACCGCCTGGCCGGACTTGTCAATACCCAAAACGAAAATGCTTTCAACAATTTCGGCTCACGGTAGAGCACTGAAACCTGGTCGCGGTGGTACTGGGTGATGACGTTCCGGCGCGGCTTTCAACAATTTCGGCTCACGGTAGAGCACTGAAACCTTCGTAAACAATAATCTCTCCACTCCCCTCTTCTTCACTTTCAACAATTTCGGCTCACGGTAGAGCACTGAAACCGAGAAAAAATCTCGCTGAAGGAGTGGCGAGAGCGGAGCTTTCAACAATTTCGGCTCACGGTAGAGCACTGAAACACTTACAAGCTGATGCTGCCGGTTTGGGAACAAGCGGCTTTCAACAATTTCGGCTCACGGTAGAGCACTGAAACGCGAGCGCGGATCACGCTTGGCTGCGCGACAAACGCGCTTTCAACAATTTCGGCTCACGGTAGAGCACTGAAACGACGACGTTAAGCAGATAGTGGAGCGTTACCGCGATGGCTTTCAACAATTTCGGCTCACGGTAGAGCACTGAAACCGCTGCGGCGCGGCGCTGACGCAGCAGCAGTACGCGCTTTCAACAATTTCGGCTCACGGTAGAGCACTGAAACGACCGACGCGGAGCGGTCGCGGTTCGAGCAGTGGGCTTTCAACAATTTCGGCTCACGGTAGAGCACTGAAACCGCTGGATGCAGGCGCAGCAGCAGCGCACAGTGTGCTTTCAACAATTTCGGCTCACGGTAGAGCACTGAAACCACCATCCTCTTTGACCAGCCAGAAGAACGTTGTCATGCTTTCAACAATTTCGGCTCACGGTAGAGCACTGAAACGCCCGCGGTGGATACGAATCCGGTTTCAAAGCAGTGGCTTTCAACAATTTCGGCTCACGGTAGAGCACTGAAACCGGTAAAATACCCGCAAACCGCGATGCGTAAATGTTGGCTTTCAACAATTTCGGCTCACGGTAGAGCACTGAAACGCGGTATCGTTATTTATTCTGTTGAATACGCGCCGGGCTTTCAACAATTTCGGCTCACGGTAGAGCACTGAAACCGCGGGTTGGTTGGTTCGGCGCGAGCTTACGCCACGGCTTTCAACAATTTCGGCTCACGGTAGAGCACTGAAACCGTATCGCGCCGGTCGCGGGCTGAGAGGGTCAAAGCGGCTTTCAACAATTTCGGCTCACGGTAGAGCACTGAAACCTATATCAAGCGCGCCTCACAACGCCGAAAGCCAGAGGCTTTCAACAATTTCGGCTCACGGTAGAGCACTGAAACGCGCTGCAACGTAGACCGAGAGCGGTAAAATCGTTGTCGCTTTCAACAATTTCGGCTCACGGTAGAGCACTGAAACTCGGTCGGTACCGGCGTCTCTATCGATATTGAAGGGGCTTTCAACAATTTCGGCTCACGGTAGAGCACTGAAACTACGAGCGACAGCTCTACCGCGATCTCAAACGCGCTGCTTTCAACAATTTCGGCTCACGGTAGAGCACTGAAACGATCGCACCTCGATTGTACCGTTTCCAACCCGCTCTTGGCTTTCAACAATTTCGGCTCACGGTAGAGCACTGAAACCATCATCGATCACCTCCCGCGCAGAACCTTCTCCGCTTTCAACAATTTCGGCTCACGGTAGAGCACTGAAACGACCGGCAACCCCAATGCCTGCCGGCCGTCCCAGACGCTTTCAACAATTTCGGCTCACGGTAGAGCACTGAAACGGTCTATGGATTGCGGTTTCCGCGGTCTGCCGCGGGGCTTTCAACAATTTCGGCTCACGGTAGAGCACTGAAACCTGCCAACTTGGATCTACCAGGACGGTTTAGGTTGGGCTTTCAACAATTTCGGCTCACGGTAGAGCACTGAAACGCGCTAATGTGTCTTCGACGACTTCCCTGACCGTCGCGCTTTCAACAATTTCGGCTCACGGTAGAGCACTGAAACACCAACAACAACAACCGCTACGACGTGAGCGCTCAAGCTTTCAACAATTTCGGCTCACGGTAGAGCACTGAAACCGCGGCATCCGCGCGTGGGGACGACGACGACTCCTGGCTTTCAACAATTTCGGCTCACGGTAGAGCACTGAAACGCGATGGCTCGGTGTTGAGCGCCGGGCTGTCGGGGGCTTTCAACAATTTCGGCTCACGGTAGAGCACTGAAACCGCAACGATTTCGGGTGCAACGGTCGCGTGTGCAAGGCTTTCAACAATTTCGGCTCACGGTAGAGCACTGAAACGTCATCGTGTTCGGGTTGCGTGCGATGCGCGCTGGCGCTTTCAACAATTTCGGCTCACGGTAGAGCACTGAAACGGGCTGCGAGAGCCGAGTGGACGAACCGGCCGAGTGGGGCTTTCAACAATTTCGGCTCACGGTAGAGCACTGAAACGCGATGGCTCGGTGTTGAGCGCCGGGCTGTCGGGGGCTTTCAACAATTTCGGCTCACGGTAGAGCACTGAAACGAAAGAACTTATTGAACTCTACGAGTTCGCTGCGGGCTTTCAACAATTTCGGCTCACGGTAGAGCACTGAAACTGTGCGCACGTACCGTATCCGCAAACCCGGATGTGAGGCTTTCAACAATTTCGGCTCACGGTAGAGCACTGAAACGCGATGGCTCGGTGTTGAGCGCCGGGCTGTCGGGGGCTTTCAACAATTTCGGCTCACGGTAGAGCACTGAAACCCGGCGAGCGGATCAGGGAGTGTTGTGACAACGTGGCTTTCAACAATTTCGGCTCACGGTAGAGCACTGAAACTCGGTGTCATCTTCTTTGATCACTACTTCGTCGGTGCTTTCAACAATTTCGGCTCACGGTAGAGCACTGAAACCGTAGACAGTGATCTGATCGATGTACTCACCAATCTGCTTTCAACAATTTCGGCTCACGGTAGAGCACTGAAACCAGTGTAATCTGCAACGTCTCGACCGCTGCGTTAAAGCTTTCAACAATTTCGGCTCACGGTAGAGCACTGAAACCATCATAAATGATGA
>Ga0308395_1000820_pt1 | contig 22869 bp, 20 predicted proteins | sample Hotspr20SampleP4_FD_202097 | JGI IMG/M metagenome (GOLD analysis project Ga0308395, IMG submission 202097) | Hot spring phototrophic mat microbial communities from Mushroom Spring, Yellowstone National Park, Wyoming, United States - 20050930_P4 ...
CGGCGGGGGCGGCAGCAAGCCGGGTGGAACTGGTCCTTTTGATCTCTCCGCAGGCCGGTATTACCGATCCTCAGACCTGGGCCAGGGCGTTGGGCCAGGCGGGTCTCCGGCAGGTGCAAATCCGGCAGGCCAGCCCTTCGGATCGGCCCGGCATTGAGCGGATCGGCCCCTCGGAGCCGCCACGGTATCGGGTAACCGGCCTGCTCCAAGGGCAGGAGGTGGTCTTGCCGGGGGCGAAGTTTCGGTTGGACCAGGTGGGCTCATTAGTCCGTTGGTTGGACCAGCTGGCCCTGGAAGGCCCGCCGGAGGTGCGACCGGCCAAGGCGGCCTTCGGGCTGACGGCGCCGCAGTTTGAGAAGGTCCGTGCGGATTTAGCTCAGCCGGTCGCCTTTTCTACCCGAGGCTTGGATCGGGCGGAGGCGGTGGCGCGGATCGGCCAGAAATTGCAGTTTCCGCTCCAGCCGGCGCCTGCGCGGCTGCCGGGACTGGCCGGGGATAAGGTAGCGGAAGAACTTTCCACGCTCTCGTGCGGGACGGCGTTGGCCTATCTGTTGCGACCGGCCGGGTATGCCTTGCTGCCCCAGGCGGAAGGCGCTCGGATGGTTTACCGGGTGGAGCGGATGCGGCCGGGGATGGAGATTTGGCCTGTCGGCTGGGAGCCGGAAAAGCTGCCCAAAGACGTCCTGCCCAAACTGTTCGAGTTTTTGGACGTGCGGTTTCAGAATGTCTCGGCGGCCCAGGCCATGCAGGCGATTGCGGATCGGCTCCAGGTGGTCTATCTGGTGGATCATAACGCCCTAGCCCGGCATGGAATCGAACCGGAAAAGGTGATGGTCAACCTTCCCGCCACACGGACCTTCTACGGCAAAGCGCTAGATCGGGTCTTATTCCAAGCAGGACTCCAATACGAAGTGCGGATCGACGAGGCGGGCACCCCGCTGCTTTGGATCACCACGATCAAACCGCTCTGACCCTAGGGCGGAAAATCCTGCCTGCTGGGGTGTGGTGGGCTGGAATGGGGCGGATGGGCTTCTTTTTCCTTTTGGAGGAGAGGTTGCAATGAGAAATATTTTTTCACTATCCTGTTGGTTTGTTCGGTTGGCGTGGGGCGGGGCGGCTTGGGTGCCGGCCCTTTGGGCGGCTTGGGATGCCGGTCGATCGCCAGGACTTGGGGCCGCCGAACCGGGCAGACCGATTCGGGTCGGTATCATCGGCCTGGATGCCCATGCCGTGCCCTGGACCGAAATCATCACCAGCCCCGAAGCCCCGCCGGAAGTTAAAAGCATGAAGGTGGTGGCCGCAGTGCCGGCGTATAGCCCTGATATTCCGTTCAGCGCCCAGAACATCCAGAAAAATACGGAGCGGATGCGGCAGATGGGGGTACAGATAGTGGACACCATCGAGGCGATGCTGCCGAGGGTCGATGCGGTGATGCTTTTGAGCATCGACGGCCGTCCGCACCTGGAGCAAGCCAAACCGGTCTTCCGGGCGAAGAAACCTTTGTTCATCGACAAGCCGGTGGCGGCCTCCCTGGCCGACGTCGTCCGCATCTATGACCTGGCCGCCAAGACGGGAACCCCTTGTTTTTCCAATTCGTCGCTTCGATATAGCCCCGGCATTGCCCAGATGCGCAATGACCCCCGCGTGGGCAAAGTCCTGGGCTGCGACGCCTACGGACCCAACCACCCCCTGGAACCAAGCCACCCCGACCTGTTCTATTACGGCATCCATGGGACGGAGCTTTTGTTTACCATTATGGGCCCCGGCTGCAAGACGGTCAGCCGAGTGAAAACGCCAACCGCAGACCTGGTCGTCGGGATGTGGGCTGATGGCCGGGTGGGCACCCTGCGAGGCATCCTCCAGGGCCAAACCGGATTCGGCGCTACCGTCTTCGGCGACAAAGGGATCGCCCCGGCCGGCAAGTTCGAAGGTTATGGGCCGCTTCTGGTGGAAATTGCTCGCTTTTTCCAGACCGGTAAACCCCCCATCAGCGTGGAAGAAACCCTGGAAATGTATGCCTTCATGGAGGCGGCCGACGAGAGCCGTCGGCGGGGCGGCTGCCCGGTCTCGGTCGAAGAAGTGCTCCAACAAGCCAAAAAGGCCGCCCAAACCCAACCGGAAAATCCCCCTCGGTAAACCCTTTTCCTCCGGGAAAGCGGGGTCGGAAGGCGCAGCCCGTGCCAGCCCGGAAAATCCCCCCTCCCCGGTAAGCTTTTTCCTCCGGCAGGATGGCTCCGGGGAGAGGCTCTGCCTGCCGCTAAGAGGCTGTCCCGAAAATCTGTTTTTAGGCAGATGAACCAGCCAACCGGCTGCCCCCACCCTGCCAAAAAACCTAATCCACGGGCATTTTGGGAACCTGAAAGGGTTTGGAAACCGCTCAGCGCCCGCCGGAGTGCCAATTTCGGGACAGCCGCGAAGGCCTCCTAGTTGACATCTGTGCTGAGTTGATTTACCATGATGGACAGGTTTTGCGATTGGGATGGGGGACTGTTTGGTCTGTGGTAGGAGGTCTAGGCTATGAGGAAGCTGGTCTCGGCATGGTGGAAGCGGTTTGGTTTGGCGGTGGGTCTGCTGGGGTTTTGGGGTTTGGGGCTGGGGGCGGGTGGCCAGGTCCAGGCGGCAGAAGAAAAGCCAGCGGAACCGGTATTGCAGGGGAAATACTCGATTCCAAAATCAGCAGAATTAGCCAAAGCAGAAAAGCTCGTATTAGAAATTTTCGGAGTCGACATAAGTCAAGCCAAAACAGCATCACAGAAATCTGCACTTGCTAGAGAAATCCTTCGCCAAGCTCGCGAAGAAGCCAATTCTGCCAATAAATATATGGCCTTGCAAGTAGCTAAGAGGCTTGCCATCTCAGCGGGTGATTTCCATTTAGGAGCCGAAATTTTAGCAGAAATAGCAGATGTTTACCAATGGCCTTACAAGCTTTCTCCTCCTGAAGCCTTACAAGAACTTGATCGTCTTTGGAAATTGACGAAAAATGCGCAAACTCCGTCTATCCGTACCTTTCAGCAATTGCGAATCCTAGAAATCCTTCTGCATTTTTCTCCTGATGATCCTCACCAAAGAGAAAAATGCGATTTTTATATGAAGTCGCTTTTACAAGAGAAACCATGCATTCTTATCACTACTACTTCTCAGCTTCCTGATCACTGGAAAAATGTTTATTGGATGTGGGGAATAAGCAAAGATTCAACGATCGCTTCTCCGCAAGGATATATAGGACTTCCTGAAAGATGCCTTCTTCGATGTGTAGTTCGAGTCCAGAATCCGAGATTGGCCATTTTAGGTGTAACTGCTCATGGGTGCTACCATGCTTTTGCTAACGATGTTTATTTAGGAAAAGACTGCCGATGGGAAAGTGTGGAAATTTATCCACTATTGAAGTTTCTCAAAGATGGAGAAAATATCATTACCATTGCAGGATGGAATGGAAATCAAACGGGGGGAATATGGGCCTTTGTGGAAATCCATGATGAGAATGGAGTTCAATTTATTCCGGGAGGCGGAAAAGAATGGCAATTCAAAAATGACCGTAATGAATGGGAACCTGTCTTAGGTTTTACTTCTACACAGAAAGCAAACCTGCAAGAGCTTGTAAAAAAATTTACTGTTCGGCGATACCCCGATTAAATCGCATTGGATATGCTAATTGCTGTACTTGGCGCTTTTGATTCCGAGGATGGGCTTGGGGCTTGCAAAGACTGAAATACCTTTTGCCAAGCGGCCCAGACCGTTTCGGGGCGGGCTAGGTTTTCGACCAGGTGTTTGCGGGCAGCGCGTGCGAAGAATTGCCGAAGGTCTTCCTCATAGGCCAGACGGGCCGCATAGTAGGCCATTTCCTCTTCTGTGTCGGCTAAAAAGCCAGTAAACCTGTGCCGAACCATTTCTCGCCACCCCCATTTATTCGGCACTACTAGAGGCACGCCGGTTGCCATGGCCTCTAGGCCGCTTCGAGGCCAGTTCTCCTGAGCGCCGCCATTGGCTTGCAGCATCACGTGCAGTTTGCCGATAAAATCTTGCGCCGTTTCCGCCCGGCTGGGCAAGACTTCCGCCCAGGAAGGTGGCGGACCAATTTTCTTTTCGACGTCCGGTCCCCAGGCCATGATCCGAGCATGTATCGGGTGGGGAATCCTCTCATAAATCCACCAAGTTTTCGGATGAAACTTATCCGGGGCCGGTCGACTGATTCGGCCCACGACAAGCGGCTCTCCCTTTTTATGAGGCCGAGGCCGGAACGGCCACTCTTCCGTCATAAACGCCGCCCGGACTAGGTGCATCTGCTCTGGCCGGACGCCATACTGGGCCAATTGAGGACGGAGCACATCCAATTGGTATTGGCTCTGAAAGACATAGGCATCGAACGGGCCTCGGTGTTCATAGTGGCGGCGTTCGGCGTCGAAAAGCCAGCACATGCAACCGGCCCAAACAATCCGGCAACCCAGGTCTCGAAAGCGATCTACATGGGCTAGGAATTGGCTATTACAAAAACTGACCACAATGCCGCCTTTTAAGCCTGGCACATCAGCCAGTTTGTCGGGGGTTGTTGTAATTGTTGGGTACCCCAGCAAATTGACACGATTAAGCCATAGGTTACACGGATTGCCCCAGGTAGGTACGCAAACGACCGGCAGGTTAAAACGGCGCCATAAAAGCAAGGTGTGCCAGCACTCCGTCCCTGCTCCGCCCACATCGCCTGGATAACCGATCAGAAAAATGCGGTTAGGCAGAGTGGTTTGCATTGGTATGTCCGAAGACGATTGGCTTGGCGGCTCACAGGTTAACACCATGGTAGTACCAAAATGCAGAAGCGAACGAACCGGGAACCACTGCGCAACGTAGCGGCGGAACTCCTCGGCATTCCATTCCCTGGCATGGTATGGGTTTTGGGGAGGTCCCAGGTCGTTAGGCCCCCGCACCCGGTCTCGATCCGGCGTGGAAAGGACGAGCTTTTTCCAACGGATCGTGGCGATATAATCCAGCAGCTGATCCGGATTCTGGAGGTGCTCGATCACATCGGCGGCCATCACGACATCGACTTCCGGGATCGGGCAGGGCTTCGATAAGTCGGAAAGAAGCCATTTCCGATCCGGATAGGTTTGCAGAAGGTGCTCATAGGTAGGGCAGGGTTCGGTACCGATGGTATCGAATTGGCCAAGGATGGTCACCAACTTGTAGCCGGAACCGGTGCCGATGTCGAGGACAGTCCGATAGCCGCCGTCCAGCATGAGCTGTTTTACATACTCATAGACTGGCTTCTGGAACTGATCCTTCCAGGAGCGATCATCCCAGAAGTTCGGCTGATTTCGGGCCGTGTAATCGGATCGGATGCCGTAATTAGGTAGCCGGTTCACCTGTCCACCTAGGTGTTCGATATTGCATGGAGAACACTATGCCAGGCTGGATTCTAAGCTGTTTTCACTGCTGGATTACCAGGGGGGTTCCCAGCCGGGTTCGGAGCTGCTTTGTGGGCACCCCGAACCGTAGTAGGATAGCCCGTCGCCAGCAATTTGGGAGCCTTCTCTAGAATAGCTGTAACTATCAACACGGTAATACTCACCGGTGTACGAATCATAATAAACACCAGGGCTATAATAACCGACCGCATAGTACGGTCCGCTGTTGTCTTCGCAACGATAGAAAATGGTACAGAACTCTGGACTTGATTCCGAACTCGATTCAGAACTACTCTCCGAACTCGATTCGGAGCTGCTCTCCGAGCTGGACTCTGAACTGCTCTGGCCACACAAGCTAGTTACGCGGCATGTGGCCTGACTTGCATCACAATAAACCGGCGAAGCCGGATAATAACTCAGCGTAAAATCTTCATCTAAGTTGCAACAGGGCATCGGATAGCCCGATCGATACCATTCAGCGTAGGTGGTATCATCAATTTTCAATTCGACGTGCATTCCGCCACCATCGATATAAGCCCTTAGGTAACTGTTGCCACTTCCACAGACGTCCGGCAAGTCGGCTCGATACTCACATGGATAGCCTTCCATCTGGTAAAGATAGAAGATTCCGTTGTACTGGTTGCAATTGGAGCATTGCAGGTTTTGCACACCGGAAATGATCACTTTAAAGGCAATCGGTGCTTTACCATCGATGCAATACCAACAATCGGTTCCTTGACCGCCAGGTTCGGAGCCAGAGCTGCTTTCACTGCTGGATTCCGAACTGGACTCTGAGCTGCTCTCGCTGCTGGATTCAGAGCTGCTCTCGCTGCTGGATTCCGAACTCGACTCAGAACTGGATGGGCAGGTGTCGGCAATCGCCGTTCCCTCCGTACCGTTGTTGACCGAGTATTGGCCAAACGGCCCATCACTTCCCGGTTTTAACCAGTATTGGTCGGGGTCTCCTTGGCCCCCAGTAGGCCACAAGCCAATGATCCAGTTCGAACCATCCCAACGGATGTACCACTCGATATCCAAAGCGATTTTCCATTGCGGCCTGCCGTTGTAGAACCCATCATACTGGAAGTACGCGCCAATGGCCGTATTAGGCGTGATCTCTCCATCCACATAAATGCAGTCCGGATATTCTTCACTACTGAATTCACTGCCGCTGCTTTCACTGCTTTCGCTACTCGATTCACTGCCGGAACTACCGCTGCCCTCACAGCAGAGATAGACGGAAACGGTAGGCCGATCCTCCTGGCCAATCAGGCAACCTTGCTGAAAGGTGAAGCGCTTTACCTGGAAAACCAGGTAATCCCCTTGCCGGGTGGGTGGGGCGATCAAAAGGTCAAAGGTGCCGGAAATGCCATTGTCGCAGCCACCGCCACCGCCTCCTCCGCTTCCCGAACTGGAGCTACTGGAGCTACTAGAACTGGAACTACTGGAGCTACTGGAGTCCTCAGAACTGCTGGAGGATTCCGGTTTGAGCAGAAGCACTTCCCAGCCGGCGGTCAAGTGTGAGTCGGCCAGTCGCCGGGCATAGCCTCGGTCGCCGGGCTGGCCCTGGGCCATGTCTAGAAAGTCGGCCACCGGAAATTCCACATCCGTTCGGATGTATTTTCCCTGTTGGGCGTCGAACACGACCAGATAGGCGGTGGCCGTGCTGGGCCGATCCCGGTCGCCGTTCGGCTGCAGGGGGGTTTTCAGCTCGAATCGCCAGAGCGTTTCGGGACCCTCGAGGATTTCCCACCGGCCGCTCTGCGGGTTGAACCGGGCTAGTACCCAATCGCCAGGACCAAACCGTGGAATGGCCACATCGCCCGGCTGTCCCGGCGAAAGCTGCTGGAGCTTTTCCCGTTGATCGCCTGGAAAACCGGCCACATAATAAATCCGGGCGGAACGGGTATATCCGGGCACATTCGTATATTCATTCTCTGGCGGAGTGCCGTCCAGAGGAAAATACCAGACCGGCACTGCCGGTGCACTGGGCACATCGTCCGGGATACCGTCGGTGGTAGCCCGCTCCATCGGGCCGCTCAGTTGCCAGATGGCCAGCCGCGCACGGTCCGGGGCCGACAGTTGCAAGCCCCCGCTACCGTGCGCGCTGTACAATGCCCCGCCCGCCGATAGCCGACTGACCGCATTCAGCCGATCCACCAGCGCATTCTGCTGCGCGGCGCTCAACGCCTGACCGGGCTGTACATGTTCCAACGGCGAGGGCATCGGAATAGCTCCTTCTTGTCGCCTCTGAAGAGACGAGGCATTAGGGCGGCCTTTTAGTCCTGGGTGGCGGCAAATTGGAACAGCGGCGAAAAATCCGCCGACTCATACAGCGGCTTTCCATCCCGCACCAGTTCCACCCAACCGGCCGGTTTTTCCCGAAAATGATGGTTCCATCCATAGACCTGGCCGCCAAACTTGATCGCCCGCTCCCGAAACACATAATGCACCCGCCAGAAGAGCTCCGGATAGGCCAGGTCGTAGCCGGTCTGGAACTGTTTGTCCGCATCCGCCCCTTCCAGAAGTAACGTACCCGGGGCCGCGCCCAAAAATGGACTTGCATTCACCTTCCCCTGCAACGCCCGGATCGCCCCCCAGGGGGGATTGACCACCCGATGCCAGGTTACATGATGTTCGGTAATCGGCACCGAAAGTGTAATCTGCAGATCATCCGGGACCGGAATGGCCGGGTTGTCCCTCCACTGCCACCCCCGTGCCACCAGCGGCACATACTCGGCCGAAAACCGCATCCGATAGGTCAAATAGGTCCCCTCCGGCACTTTGGGATCGTCCGGGCGAGAGGAGACCACCGTGCGGTATTCCACCTTCGCCTTGGCAAACGAACCGCTATAGCTATTCAGGTCCCGGGCCAGGTCGGCCAACGGTTTATGATCGGGGCGATCCGGATCGAACGGCTCCAAGCGGAGCGAGACGGCCCGCACCCCGGGTTTTCCCGGATAACCAATCCCGCCACGTCCTCCACAGGCCGCCGCCTGGCCCAGCACTTCCAGTGCAAACTGGTCCCGATCTTCCCAAGCAATCAAAAACTCCCGCCAGGCCGAAAACCCGTCCGCTCCGTACTGCTCGACCGGCGACCCGCCTAGCTCCCGAAACGCTACCGCCATCGACCCTGCCTCCACGTGGTACCTTTTGGCCTTCAGAACCTAGCCCCCAAGCGAGTCGGTTCTGGTCGTGTAAAGATGTCCTCTGTCTGCCTTTTCTATTTCTTGCCCCTCTCAGGGCCTGCTGCCTTCGTCTATGGCCCCCAGAGGGCCGGTGGCCTCTCTTGCAGTTTGACTCCTTGGCGGGCCATTTCTTCCACCGCCTCGGCCGTGCGAAGCAGCGCCCGGAGTTGTTCGGTGGCCAGGTGTTCCTGATCCGACCGAACCGTTTGCAGGAGAGTTTGCAGACGTTGTTCCAAGGCCGCTAACAGCGCAGCGACATTGTCCGGGTTGTTTTCTGCCATCGGTTTGCCTTTCCTTACGATTCCCCGCCCACGATGCCATAGCCGACCACCGGCCCCGCAGCGACAAAATCCACCAGGCAGCCGATCACCTCGCCGGTGGCGATATGGACCCGGTTGCTGATCCGTTCAATAAGGGCCGGTAGTTCGTAGTAGTTTTTGCCGCTTCCGTCCAGGTGGAGCCGAAGGCTTATCTCTTGGCCTTCCCGGAGGGGCAAGGGGGTATCGGTACGAAGTTTTATTTCAAAGCGCCCCGTCCCTTCTTTTGCCCCGGCCAGGCGGCGGCGCCAGCCGGCCGTGTCGTTGGCCACATACGCCTTGCTGCTGGCTCGTCGGACCAGCTCCCACCAGAGCACCGGCGCCACCGGCTGACCACCGATCCAGACCGAACCGTCTTTGCCGCTCAGCACACCCATCGGTTGACCGGCCATTTCGGCGCCCTCCCTCGCACAAGCCCCGTTCAGGAGGAGGACGAGCTTTCCGGCCGGTTGCCCAGCAGGACCATGTCAAAAAGCACCTCGCCGCCGAGGGCTTCGAGGCGCACTCGACAGGCCTGGGCGGTAACGGGCCAACCTTCCTCCGGATGCACCGCCCAGAAGGCGCCTTGGGCGGGAATCTGGATTTGGTGGGCCGGATCGGCCAATGGTCCTTGCCAACCGTCCGTTTCCGCTCCGCCCACCTGCAGGATGCCCGGTTTTTGGCCTCGGTGCACAATGGCAACGGCCCGCACCTTATGGAAACGAATTATCACCTCATCGCCGAACACCTCAAACGGCAATTCCTGGAGGTTGTAGGTTCGGCTCTGGCCGTCGGCCAGCACCTGCCCCTCCACATGCCAGACCCCATCCGCCTGGAACGCCTCTTGCCCATGATCCAAATCCCGCCGGTACACAAGCCGATTGTTGTCCACCACCGGCGCAGCGTCTGCTCCGGTCTGCCAACTCCAGCCCACCTGGGCCAACAGATTGCTATAAAGCGCTCCCATAGGACAAGTCCTCTCCAAGGAAAACCGGTGTTACTGTTCGGGCGGCCAATAGACCTGGGCCGACATCTCCACCTCCGCCCACCAATGGCCTTCCGGCTCCTGACGGTACCGCTGCCGATCCACCTGCAGGACCGTTACCCGGCCGCCTTCCTCCAACTCGAAGCTGCTCCGGTCCAGCACGCGCCGCACCTGCTCCACCAGCGTCCGAAGCCGATCGTATTCCGGATGCCAGAGCCGAAGGGCCAATTGCACTTCCTCCAGCAGATCGCCCGCTGCGGTTCGCCAGATCGGCCGACTGCCTAGCCGCCACAGCGTGCCGTAGGGGATTTGTCCGTGGGTGGTCCGGCCGGTAAACAGCCGATCCGGCGGAATCCACTCCCGCAGCTTTTGGTCAGCCGCCCACCGCTCGTGGATCGCCTTCTCCAGCGACATACCCGCCTCCTCCTGAAAAACAAAAGTTCATCGCTTTCCCTGGGCGCCCGTGTCTCCCAGCGCCTCCAGCAGGAGCGGTTCTACGTCTGCCTCCAACAGGCCGTCGATCCGCTCCTGGCCTCGAACCGCCAATATCCGGTATCGGGCGCCGTCTGGGCCTCGAATTCGGCAGTGCTGATCCAGCCCCAGAGGCTCGGCGAAGTAGATTTTCATTCGTGGTCGGTTGATCATCTGATCGCCTTCTCTCTGGAGCCGGGCTTCTTCCGGTTGCAGCTTGGCCCGCACGCCGCTTCGCCAAACCGTCCACCGAAGCACTTCCACGCCGTCAGGTCCCTTTGTCGGCTCGGCCCGTTCAATGTCCACCAAAGTGTCCAGCCCGGCCTCAATAGCCAACTGCCGACACACGCACCGATACCGACCTGAGGCCGCCAACGTAGCGACCCGGAGCACCCGATACCGTAGTCCCTGGCTATCGACGATCCAGTCGCCCGGCGCCGGCGCCTGCGGCAGGCTGTCGGCTGCCAGGTGCCACAGAACATCTGTAGCCGTGTACTGACCGCCCGACTGGGCCGCCTCCTGGCGGCTTACCGATCGGCGGAGGGCTTCCGCGGGATACCCTTCCACCGCCGGGTCTTCCGGGCGGATGGCTGGGTCCTGTTGGCCCGCAGCAGCCGGCACCCACCTGACCTGTTCCCAACCATCCGCCACCGTGGAAAAATCCTTCCGAACGTCCCAGTCCAGAGCCATTGTCCTGCTCCTTTTCGGCAACCGCCCTTGGCCAACGATCTTTAAGTTCCGGAAGGCCATCCTTTGCCGACTACCGTTTGGCTCCGCAGTTCGAGCCGGTCTGCCCAGCCCAACTCTGGCCAGCCTGCCGCCGGGGGGTCAGGTAACCGCCTGGCTTCGCAGTTCTACCGGTTCCCGTTCGGCCAATTTGCGATCACACCAATCCACCACCGCCTGCAACCGGGCCAGGTATTCGCTCCAGGCGATCTGTTGGCCTTCCAAGCTGTAGGTGGGCTTGGGCTGCCGGGTTATCTGCTCCATCAGCGCCAACGTCTGCGCCCGAATCTGCCGAAGCGTTTCCACATCGCTAGCCATGGTTTTCACCCTCTGCAAAAGTGCGAGTGGTTCCCGGCGCCATCTCAGCCGTTAGGACCCGCTGCTGGACCCGGCCGGCCCGGTGCATTTGACCACATAGCGGGGATTCAGGACGGCCGGGGTGCCCCGTTCGCTCGCCTTAAACCGCACGACGATGTCCTGGTTGAAGTCGGCTTCGCTGCCGGGGGGCGATTGGGTCACCGTGATCGGCCAATTCTCCATGTAGGCAAACGCCTTCCGGAAATTGCCGATCAACCACACTTGCCGGGCCTCCTCGGCCGACATGCCCGCATTCAACAGCCGTCGGTACGCCAGCCGACTGTCATAGACCTGGTACCGACGCAGCAGGTTGGGGATGGTGGTTGCTGTGGGCCGGCCGTCCGGCTGGTAGGTGATCTGGGTGGCGTAAAACACCCGATTGGCCGCATGACGGTAGGCTGGCATGACCAGCACGGTGTTCGGTTCCACCAGGACCGGTTCGCCGGTGGAAGGATCCAGAATTTCGGCGAACAGTTGCTCGGCCCGGTCCACGTTGGTCCAATCCACCAGTTCGTTATCCGGCAGTTGGTTGACCCAGGGGCCGCCCTCCCCGGCCCGGTAATAAGTCTGGTAGGTGGTGCCGTTCCATTTATAGGTGTTCACCAGGCCCAGGACTACGTCCAGAATCCGTTTCTCTTTGTTGAGGCCCAGGACTTCGCCCACTTCGGCGGCCCGCTGAAGGATCAGGTTGGTTCGGTCGAAGAAGATGGCCTCTTTGGTAACCGCTACGATCAGGCCGTGTTTGGTCGTCGAGGGGGTTTCGATGTAATCTTCGCCGAAGCCCACATGCGGGTAGGGCATGCCGGGTTCGATTTCGGTGGCCTGGTCTGGGATGCGTCCGATGCCCGGAATCTTTTCGCCGTCCAAGCGGGTGGGGATCGTTTCCACCAGTTTGGATGCCACGAAGGCCTCTTGGGTGTAGCTTTCGAGGATTTTGGCGTAGATGAGCTGGCCGGTTACGTTCAGAAAGGCGGTAACATCCACGCCTTCCCCGGCTTCCCAAAGATGGACGCCACCGCTAGTGCGGGGGTCCAGCGAACGGACCCACTCATGGCCGTCGGGCACCAGCGCCTCGGCCAAATCCCGAATCGAAAAGTCCTCCGGACGCAGATGTTTCTGCAAGAGGGCTTCTCGCAGATGCTCGACGGTCGCTGCCGGACCATCCAATTCATACCGCCGCTTCAATTCTCGATACTTGATCGTTGCCACAGCATGTGCCTCCTACTGGAAAAATGCCAACCTTTTTTGCCTAAAACGATTGGTTTTTTGTGAGAGTTTAGCCGAATGAAGAGGCGTTTTTTCCCTCTCCCCTAGTGGGACAGTGTAGGGTGGGGCTTTCCTAATCCCCTCTCGCGCCGGGGCAGAGGCCAAGTGCTACATTCGGCGAAATGCTTACGGTTTTTTCTCTGGCGGCCGCCGACCTCAACAGATCCGGGCCGGCCGACAAAAGACCTGGTCCACCAAAAAGATCCCTACGATCCACTGGAGCTACTGGAGCTGGCCAGGACCGTGGTGCCCTCCACGCCGCCGGTCATGATGGTGGATCGAATGTCCACCAGTACGCTGCTCAGTTCCGAACCGCGCCGTGCGCATCGGCCGATGGCGTATTTCGGGTCGGTTACCTTTTTGACCTGTTGGTTTTGGAGTCCGCCGCCGGTAGCGCCGGCTGGGCCGACCCAATCGCCCAGTTCAAAATCCGTCGGATCGCAAGGGAACTCGAACACGCCGGTCGTGGCCACCCGGATCGGTCGATCTTGCCCCGCCGGGCTCCGCTGCATGGCCACGCCCAAAAACCGATCGGCAAACAGTTCCTGATTGGCCGACTCGCTGCCTTGGTGGGGCAAGAGGCTGGCCGGTTTGGCCTGGCCGACGTCCTGCCAAACCAGATCGCCAATTTCGACCACGGTGTTGGCCGCCACCGCCGCCACCACCGGATTGGTCTCCCCATATCGCCACCGCATCACATCCGCCATACCACGACTCCTTCAGGAAAAAGAAAGTTTTTGAGTGAAATTATATACACTATTCCAAAAAAGGGATCCTCATCGGGTTTTCTATGCGGAGATGTAAGGATGGAGGCAACCTTTCCGCCGAATGCCTCCCCTCTCCCCTGGTGGGAGAGGGGAGGTTTGGCCGAAGGCCAAACCGGGTGAGGGGGCTCCAGACTACCACTTTCGTGGGAATAACTCACAAAGAGTGTCATTCCTGCGCAAGCAGGAATCCGGGTCCCCTTGGGCTGCCAAAATTCCCCTTCACCCGGCCTCCGCCGGCCTCTCGACAGCCAGGGGAGAGGCGTTTTGTTGCCCCCGGCCGTTGCTCTCTCCCATGGCAGGGAGAGAGAAAATATGTTTATGTAATCGCCCGGACGAACTCCTGAACATTTCGCACCGCACCGCCCAGAGCCAGTTGATCCCTGGCCACAGGACGCTCCGAGCCCAGGCTGCTCGGAAGCCCCCGGAAACCTCCCCATGGACTGACCGGTGGGCCGGAAAGTCGGCCTGAAGCCGCTTCCTGCAAAAGCCTGTGGACCAACCGGGCCCGATCTTCCACCAGCGCCCGCACGGCGGCCTCATCCGGGGCGGCAAGCAGACTTTGGATAAACTCCTGGCTAGCCGCCAGCCGGGCCAACGGGTCTGCCGATTCCGGTTCCGGCAACCGATGTTCCGCCAAGAGCCGACGGATCAGGACCCACCGCTCCGCTTGTGCGTGGGCGGCCCGAACCTGGGCCAGTTCCGCTTCCAACTGGGCGATCCGCTGGGCCTGGGGATCGGCTGGCGGAGCACCGGCCCCCTGCAGGCCGGGAGAGTGCACACCGGATGTCTGCCCACCGACTACTCCCGGATCGGCCGATGCTCCGCCGAAGCCCGGCCCATGGGCCGATTCAAAAAGCCCCTGGGTGGTAGCCGGGTCGGCCACCACATCCACGCTGTGGACCCGGAGGATGGCTTCCACCACGTTCTGACCGTCCCGCCGCGAAAGCCGAGCCTCCACATGGTGCGACAATCCCACATTCTCCGGACAATGCTCGGCGTCCCAGGCCAACTGTTCCGCCAGAGGATGTTTGGGGTTGAAGCACAGATCGGCAAAAAGCCCCTCCTCGGGCCGAAACACCACTTGCCGGACCACGCCGAGCCGGTCCCGGTAATCCCTGGGCGCGGGAGCGGGGGTGGGAGTGTGATTGATGTTCACCTTAGCGCTTTCGTACAGTGGTACGGCCTCCTCCAGGGCCTGGGGTAGATAGACCCGGCCGTTTCGACTTCGCAGGCCCAGGATTTTCACGCCCCGGATCAGGCCGGCCTGCCGATCCACCCGCAGGCCCACAGCTTGCCAATCCACAACCTCCCGAATTGCCTGGATCGTATTTTCGGCCATGCGTATCCTCCCCTAGAGAACGAGCTATTTCCGTTCGGACTTTAGATACCTCTTCGAGTCGGTGCCCGCCGGGTAGAGTAAAACGTCGTGAGCTCCGCAAATTGGACCGCCGTGGCATTGCCTGGTGTTTGGCCACGTGGCCTGCCTGGGTTTGGGAAAGACCCATCGTGGGCTACCGTGGACCAACATCTATGTTTGGAGGTTTTCCCGGTTGGGCGATTCCTGAGCTACCAGACAGCGAGGTTCAGCGGCAGATAGTGATTATAAGTTTATCACAATAGATGTTCATTTTCAATATTTGGCTAAGAAGCTATCCCGAAATGAGGAGCCGGATAGTGGCCTCGATTCCTTTTCCAACCGTTCTGCTTTATCAGATTGTCGGTTTATGGGGGCTTTGGTGAGGTTTGGGGGTGCCGGTTGGCGGCAACATCCGGCTAAAAACGGATTTTCGGGACAGCCTCTAACATGGCGCCCAAATGGCTTTTCAGGCATTGGGCAAACGGGCCGCCTCCGACCGCAACATAGGCAGATGCCGATCCCCCGGAAGAGCAGAGGGCAAAAAGAGAGCGGAGCCGGATTGCCTTCCCATCCGGGATGAAAGCAAAAGAAAAGCAAAACAGTAGAGGCAGGCCGGTCCAGAGACAGTCCCAGCCGTTACCGTCGGTTTGTCCGCTTGGCCTGGCCGGCTTGCCCGAGGAGGGCTTGACCTGGCCGCAGTGTCCTGGAGGGGAAACGGAACTTAGCTCATCCGGCCGTCCCAGCGTACAAAGGCCTCCAGGGCGTAGTATTCCGGCAGACCGATCTGGTTGTACAAATCAGCGGTGCGACGGTTCCGGTCTTCCGCCCGTTGCCAGAATTCCCGTGGATCGTCCGGACCGGGGAACAGGGCCGTGTCTTTTTGCGATTCGTGGCGGAAGATGGCTTCTTTTTTGGTTTGCAACTCGGCCGGAGAAAGCGGCACGGCCACCTGAATCTGATGCAACGGCCATTCCTGCCAGGCCCCCCGGTAAAGGAGCACTTCGGGCCGATAGCCTTCGTCGGCCTCCAGTTGCTTGAGGACGTGGAAAATGATCTTGGCGCAGACGCGGTGGGTGCCGTGGGGATCGGAAAAATCGCCCGCCACATAGATTTGCCGAGGCCGCAGACGCTGAATCAACTCCCGGACCGTTTGGTAGTCTTCTTCTTCCGGAGGACGTTTTTCCACCATACCGGTCCGATAGAACGGGAGGTTGAGGAAGTGCAGATGTTCTTCTTTGCATCCGCAGACGGCGGCCGCTGCTTTCGCCTCGCTCCACCGGATCAGCTCCTTGATTTTCAACACTTCCGGCGTGTCGGGATCGCCGGGCGCCTTTTTGGCCAGCCCTTCCAGAATCTTGGCTTCCAGAGCGATCGATTTATCCGTGTCGATGCCGAACTGGCGGTTCAGCTCGGCCACAAAGTCGGCCATGCGTCGGGCGTCGTGATCAAAAACGGCGATATTGCCGCTGGTCATGTAGGCGATGTGCACCTCATGACCGTCTTCCACCAGCCGACGCAGTGTGCCGCCCATGCAGATGACGTCGTCGTCCGGATGCGGGCTGAAACACAAAATACGCCCCGGTTCGGTTCCGGCCGGATGATCGGTGATCGTCTCCATCATCCATCGGAACACACGCTGCGCAAGCCGAGAGGCTGGCCCATGGTGTCGAAGCAATTGGTGCAGATCGTATCGGCGGAAATCGTCTCCTTCCAGTTTGAGCAGGGCTTTTCGGGTCTGGAAACAAAGCCAAAGCACTGCCTGCTTGATCAGCGGATCAGTCCACTCGACGTTGCCCAACAGCCAGGGCGTGGCCACCCCGGTCAGCTCGGCCGCCGCCCCCTCGTCGGCCACACAGGTGACATTCCGATGCTCCTGCAAGAAACTGGCAGGAACCCGATCGGTAACCGGCCCTTCCAATGCTTCCCGAAGGATCTTGGCCTTGTTTTCCCCGAAGGCCAACAGCACAATTTCCCGGGCCTCCAGGATGGTAGCAATCCCCATGGTGATGGCTTGCAAGGGCACATTGGCCTCGTGGAAAAAGTCCTGAGCGGCGTCTTTACGCGTGACCGGATCCAGACGCACCAGCCGGGTCCGACTGTGCCGAATGCTAAACGGCTCGTTAAAACCGATATGGCCGTTTCGCCCGATGCCGAGCAGTTGGAGGTCGATGCCGCCGGCTCGTTGGATCATTTGTTCATATTGCTGGCAGTAGAGTTCGATATTTTCCGCCGGCACGGTGCCGTCGGGAATATGGATGTTTTCCGGCCGGATATTGATATATTTGAAGAAATGTTCATGCATCCAGCGATGATAACTTTGCGGCCGGTCGGGCGCCAGGCCATAATATTCGTCCAGGTTGAAGGTGATCACCCGGGAAAAATCCAGCCCTTCTTCCCGATGAAGCCGTACCAGCTCCCGATACACCGAGACCGGGCTGGAGCCGGTGGCCAGACCCAACACGGCATACCGCCCATAAGAGTTCCGCTCCCGGATGGTATTGGCCACTAGCTGCGCCACATGCCGGCCTGCATCGTCGGCCGAACGAAAAATGTAACAAGGAATCTTCGTGCCAGGGCAAGGCCGGGCGGTGGTTTCAGCGGGGAATTCTTTCATAAAGATTCCTTTCCTCCGAAGGCAAAAAGTTCTCTCCACCTCATGCACGGGCTACCCTTCCGCCCCCTACGATTTTTGTCGTGTTAAAATACGATGATTACACAAAATATAGGGGTTGTTGGGCGGAAGGTAACGAAGGAGAGATCAGAATGCCACCCCCTTTGGGGGGAAGATAACCCGTTAACAGTGGGCAATTGCCCTTTCCGTTTCGGCAGTCCCCTGCATTGCCCCCAGTGCAATGGTACCATACTGATTGTTACCCTAAAAAGGGGGAGATAAAAAAGAACTGGGCTGGTTCTCCACCAACGGAAAAACCCGATTCTCTCTCGGTGTTAGGGGAGTGTTATGAGAATTTAGGTGGATTGGAGAAAATAGACAATGGTCGAAAGACGGGGGCTATAGCGCATTCCTGCCAAAGCAGTACTCCCGACACAGAAGAAGGCTATGTTATCTGGATTCCCAGTTTCCGCAAGATGAGACGGCCATCCCCACCATTCGGCTAAGTTGACTGTATCCCCCGGAAGTCATTCCCCCAATATGTGGGGTTCGAGCCGATTTTTACCCCCTTACAAGTTGGATGGGTCTGGTTGGAGGGATACAGTCCAACTAAAAACAAAAGAGGTACAATTTTTTCTAGAGAATGGAGTGCGATGACCGAAAAGAATAAGGACTTGACTTTTTTGGCTATTTGGCTAAATTTACAAATAGAAGCCAAAAACCCCCTCCCAAAACGGACCAAACCCATGGAAAAGCCCCGAACCCATTTGATGGAACCCCACCAACGGGCCAAATACGAAGCCCTGGCCGGGATACTCAAGGCCCTGGCCCATCCGACCCGGCTTTTTATCGTGGATCAGTTGGCCCGATGCGGTCCCCGATGTGTCTGTGAACTGACCGAAATGGTCGGCGCCGATATTTCGACCGTCTCCCGCCATCTGGCCCTACTAAAAAAGGAGGGGTTAGTATCCACCACAAAGCAGGGCACCATGATCTATTACCAACTGCGACTCCCCTGTGTGGTCAACTTTTTGGAGTGTTTGCATTCGGTCCTGAGCAGCAACATCCAGGACCGCTTGAAACTGCTCTCCTAGCAAGGAGACGATTGGTGTGAATGGAAGCTCTCGGGCAGGCCGGCCCTGCTGGCAGCAGGCTATGGGAGGCAGGTTCGGACGCAAACGGCCCGAACACTCTGCCTGAAGGGAGCTACGCCACGGACGTTTTTTTCCTCGGGCCGGCGCAGGAAGGTTGGAGGCAATCGGGGCGGCAGGAGGCCGTGGGAACCCCATGGGTTTGGGAGGAGTTTTTCGGAAGGAGGAGGTTTTTTGTCATTGAACTTGCTTATTTTGCCAAACAAGCATATACTTACCCTTTCTCAAGGAGTTTCGCCATGCGAAAAGAATTGTCCATCTTCGCCGTGTTGGTCGGGGTGTTCTTGTTCGCCTACCTGGCGAACTTCTCGTCGCCTACCGTGCAGACGGCCATCCACGAAGGCTTCTACATGCTCCAGTGGTATGCCCGGAACCATACGTTGGCCTGTGTGGTGCCGGCCATGTTCATTGCCGGGGCCATTGCCACGTTTCTTTCCAAAGAGGGGGTGCTTCGGCATCTGGGTCCCCGGGCCAACAAGGTGGAAGCCTATGCGGTGGCCTCAGTGGCCGGCACGGTGCTGGCCGTCTGCTCGTGTAGTGTGCTGCCGATGTTTGCCGGGATTTACCGCATCGGAGCGGGGATAGGACCGGCAAGTGCATTTTTGTACTCTGGTCCGGCGATCAATGTGATGGCCATTTTTCTGACGGCCCGGGTGTTAGGTTGGGATTTGGGGGCGGCTCGGGTGATCGGTGCGGTAGTGTTTGCGGTGCTGATCGGGCTGATCATGGCCCTGGTGTTTCGCAAGGAGGAGGCGGAGCGGGAGAAGGTCTTTTTGGCGATGCCGGAGCCGCCGCCTGCCCGGCGGAGCGGTTGGCAAACCGCCCTGTTTTTGGCCGCCATGATCGCCTTTTTGGTCTTTAGCGACTGGTCCAGCCCCAGCACTACCCGCCTGGAAAAAACCGACGGAACCACCCTGCACGTGGCCGTCCTGCTGGAAACGACCGACATGTACCGGGTGCAATTGGAAGAGCCGTTCCGAGACCCCGCCCGGGGGATCGATTGGCCCAAAGGGAAAAAGCTGAACATTCCCAAAACGGAGATTGCCCAGTTGGTTTCGGCGACGCCGTCCGGGTATGAATGGGCACAATGGATTTATGATCATCGGTGGTATTTTGCGGCTGCCTGTTTGGTGGGCGTGGTGGCGATGGCTCTGGGCTGGTGCGGCAAAGACGAACTCTCCGAGTGGATGAACCAGACCTGGTGGTTTGCCAAGACGATCATTCCGCTGCTATTCGGCGGGGTGTTGGTCACCGGGTTTGTCGGCGCATTGATCCCGGAAGAGGCGGTCGGGCGGTTGGTCGGAGGCGATAGCCTCCAGGCCAATTTTCTGGCCTCCTTGGTGGGTGCGATGTGGTATTTCGCCACGCTGACGGAAATCCCCATCTTGGAGGCGCTGATCGGGCTTGGCATGGGCCGGGGACCCGCCCTGGCGCTGCTGTTGGCCGGGCCGGCCCTCTCGCTGCCCAGCGTCGCCGTCATCTACAGCGTCTGGGGGTTCCGGAAGACGGCCGTTTTCGTAAGCCTCACGGTCCTGATGAGCACCGTGGTCGGTATGGTGTTCGGTTGGTTTGTGGGATAACCGATGGCCTCCCGCGCAGTCGAAGTGGAGGTGGGTTTTCCTAGAGGGTTCTTTTTATCAAGGAGCAATCGGATGAAGCTGATTCAGATTTTAGGTCCTGGTTGTGCCCGGTGTGAAAAACTCAAGCAAAACGCCGAAGAGGCGGTCAAACGCTTGGGCATCGAGGCGATTGTGGAAAAAGTTACCGATATTAATGTGATCACCGGTTTTGGCGTGATGATGACCCCGGCCATTGCCATCGACGGCGAAGTGAAAGCGGCCGGCAAAGTCCTTTCCCCCGAAGAAATCCAACAACTGTTGGCCTAACGAGGTTTTTCAGGGTAAAATCCAACGGTACGGTTTTTGGGAACAGTTTAGCCGAAGGAAGCAACGGGCCTCTCCCCGTGGCGGAGCAGCCGGCTCCAGCGAAGCACAACGGAGGCAGAGGTGTCATTTCCGCAGAACCAGCAGTCCAGAAAGAAGTCCAAGTGTTATTCCCGCAAAAGCGGCAGTCTAGTTGTTTTTTTCCTGGATTCCTGCTTGCGCAGGAATGACACTGGGACCCCCTCACCCGGGCTGTCCCGCCTGCTACCCAGGCCGGCCTCTCCCGCAAAGGGGCGAGGCATATTCCGGACTGCTGCTTACGCAGGCGCAGGAAAGACACGTTCGCCCCTGTATTCGGCTAAAACATTACCGGTTTTTCCCTTTTATTCCAAGGAGCTTTGCCATGGCGCGATGGGTTTCTCGACGGCGGTTTTTGCAGACGACGGGTTGGACGGCGGCCGGGGCCGGACTGGCTGGCGCGGCGGCGGCAGGGGCCGGTGAGGCCGAAACGGCCCAGGCCGACCAAAAGATCAAAATCATCGGCATTGCCTGTAGTCCCCGCAAAGGCAAGGCCACGGCCCAGGCGGTGCAGGTGGCCTTGGAGGCGGCCAAAGCCGTGGCGCCGGATCGGATCGAAACCGAACTGGTGGAACTGGCCGAGCTGGAAATTCCCGGCTACGTGGCCGCCGGCATCCCCCTGAAAGAAGGCCAACGGGACGATTTTCCCCCCCTGGCCGAGAAATTGGCCGACAAGCAGACGGCCGGCATCATCGTGGGTTCGCCGGTCTATTTCGGCAACGTCAGTTACCTGTGCAAGGCGTTTTTCGACCGGTGTATTGTGCTGCGCAAGCAGTTTGCCCTGTCGGGCAAGGTGGGCGGTGCGGTGGCGGTGGGCGCCGGCCGAAACGGCGGCCAAGAACTGACCCTCCAATCCATCCGAAATATAATGAGTTGCCAGGAGATGATCCTGGTTGGCGACGGCAAACCCACAGCCCACTGGGGCGCTACGGTTTGGAACAACGGCAAAGACGACATCACGCAGGATGAGCAAGGCATGGCCACGTTGAAAAACCTCGGACGCCGGGTGGCCGAGGTGGCCCTGGCCTGCCGGGCAAAATAGCCCCCTGGCCAGCCCAAGCGGAATGGATGGTCCAAGATAGTGCAGGGACCTGACCAGCAGGTCCCTCCAGGGCGGGTACCATGCTCGCCGCATCCCGTGAACCGTTCCCTAGGAAACAAAGGAGATGTTCCCATGAGTCAAGGTGGAGTTTCCTGTCCGTGTGCGGCGGCCCCCCGGTTGGTGTTTGCCTGTTCTGGGGCGTCGGATGTAGGGCATCTGACGGATTTGGCGGCCCGGGAGATGACCAAACGCGGAGTGGCGCAGATGTTTTGTCTGGCGGGCATTGGAGGCCGAGTCAGCGGCATCATGGCCTCCACGGAAGCCGCGGCGGGTATCTTGGTGTTGGACGGTTGTCCGTTGGAGTGCGGCCGACGGACCATGGAACAGGCGGGTTTTAGAAATTTTGTTCACGTGCGGGTAACCAATCTGGGTTTTGAGCGGGGCAAATCGCCGCCCACGCCCGAACGGGTCCAGCAGGTGGTGCAACAGGCGACCGACCGGTTCGCTCAGCCGGCGCCTTCGAGTACTTAACTCTCCAGCAGCGGAGGGCCAAACACAATCTTTTTAGGAAATCCAAGGGAGGAGTCATCAACATGGAAAACCTTCTTCGGCGAGAATTTTTAGCAGGTTTGGGCATGCTCGGGGGAGGGAGTCTTTTGCTGGGCTGTGGGATGCCCATCGGGCAGACGGCTTCCCAAGCAGAAGAACCCTCGGGAAAGAAACCTGAAAAAATCTCGGGGGCCAAAGAAAAAACAGACAAAACGCCCGATCTTGTCTCTTGGCCCTGGCATCCTTTGGACCCCCAAGAGGCGGCCCAAAAGGCCTATGACATCTATCCGGACGGCAGTTGTACGTATGCAGTGATGGGGGGCGTGATCCTGCTTTTGGCGGAGCGATTCGGCCAGCCCTATCGGTCGTTCCCTTTGCATATGGCCCGATTCGGGCGGGAGGGAATAGCCGGGTTAGGATCGGTATGCGGCGTGCTCAGCGGCGGAGCCGCCCTCGTCTCCCTGTTTATTGGAGAAAAAGACCCCACCGTTCGGGACGCCTTAATCCGAGAATTAGCTTTCTGGTACGAAAGCACCGAGCTGCCGATCTTCCGACCGGCAAAACCCCAATGGGCCGACAACGTGGCCACCTGTCGGGCGGACTCCGTGTTGTGTCATATTTCGGCCTTGCGCTGGACCCAAGCCAGCGGCCGAGACGCCTACTCGCAGGAAAAAAAGGAACGGTGCCGACGCGTTTCTGCCGACGGCGCCTGGAAGACGGTCGAACTGCTCAATCGCCATTTTGCC
>Ga0308395_1000823_pt1 | contig 22854 bp, 21 predicted proteins | sample Hotspr20SampleP4_FD_202097 | JGI IMG/M metagenome (GOLD analysis project Ga0308395, IMG submission 202097) | Hot spring phototrophic mat microbial communities from Mushroom Spring, Yellowstone National Park, Wyoming, United States - 20050930_P4 ...
GGGCGGTGGAAGCGGAAAAAGGAGGTTTCATCCTGGGCTCCGGGTGCGAGGTGGTGATGCGGAGTCCCCTCGAAAACCTGAAAGCCATGGTGGAAGCGGCCCATTCCTACATTCCCTAGCGGGTAGTTTCCTATGCGTGGGATGGTCCTGAAGGCGATCACCGATCTCGACAAGAATCCCGCGCCCCTGGAGGCGGTGGAGCTTTCGGTCCCGGTGCCAGGTCCAGGGGAGGTGCTTTTGAAGGTGGCTGCCTGCGGCGTGTGCCATACGGAACTGGATGAGATCGAAGGTCGAACTCCCCCCTCGTTTTTCCCTATTGTGTTAGGACATCAGGTGGTGGGCCGTGTCGTAGCTCTGGGCGTGGGGGTGAAAGGAATCCGAAGAGGAGATCGGGTGGGGGTTGGATGGATCTACTCCGCCTGCGGTGAGTGCAGTTTCTGCAGGGCAGGGGAAGAAAACCTCTGCCCGGATTTCAGGGCTACCGGCAGGGATGCCCAGGGGGGATATGGGGAGTACATGGTGGCCAGGGCCGATTTTGTCGTTCCCCTTCCCGAGGGGATAGGGGATGCGGAGGCTGCCCCCCTGCTCTGTGCGGGAGCCATTGGGTATCGCTCCCTTAACCTTACCGGAATCCGGAATGGAGATCCCCTGGGGTTGACCGGTTTTGGGGCTTCTGCACATCTAGTGCTGAAAATGGTGCGGTACCTATACCCGGATACGAAAGTGTATGTGTTTGCCCGAAACCAGGCCGAACGTGAGTTCGCCCTTCAGTTGGGGGCTGTATGGGCGGGGGAACCGGAGGCCGAATCTCCGGTAAGGCTTCAAGCGGTGATCGACACCACACCCGCGTGGAAGCCTCTCGTGGAAGCCTTGAAAAACCTGAAGCCTCGCGGCCATCTAGTGATCAATGCCATTCGAAAAGAGGAAAAGGACAAGGAAGCCCTCCTTCGGCTGGACTATTCCCGGGATCTCTGGGAGGAGAAGGAGGTCAAATCGGTAGCGAATGTAACCCGTAAGGATATAGAAACCACTCTCGAGCTGGCGGCGAAGGTGCCCCTTGTCCCCGAGGTGGAGACCTTTCCCCTTTCGGAGGCCAATCGGGCTCTTCGGGAGCTCCGGAACCGCAGCAAGAGGGGGGCGAAAGTGCTTTTGATCGAGGAGGAAGTATGAACTTTGGAATCATCGGTACAGGGTTGATTGCCGATTTTCACGCACGGGCGATCAACGAAATCCCTGGATGCAAAGTGGTGGCTTGCGTGGATGTTGTGCCGGAACGGGCCCAGGCCTTCGCTTCAAAGTACGGGTGTACTGCTTACAGCGAACTGGCCAAGTTTCTCCGTCACCCGGACCTGGAGATCGTCACGGTATGCACCCCCTCGGGAACCCACATGGAAGCGGCCGTGGAGGCTGCACGGGCGGGAAAACACCTCATCGTGGAAAAGCCTATCGAAATCACCCTGCAACGGATCGATGCCATCATCGAAGCCTGCGAGAAGAACGGGGTAACCCTTTCGGGCATCTTCATGTCCCGGTACTACGAGGGGGCAAAACTGTTGAAACAGGCGGTGGTGGATGGCAGGTTCGGTAGACTTACCCTGGGAAGCGCCTACATAAAGTGGTGGAGGAGCCAAGAATACTACGACAAGGGCGGATGGAAGGGCACGAAACGGTACGATGGGGGAGGGGCTTTGATGAACCAGGGAATCCATGCGGTGGATCTCCTCCAATGGTTCATGGGGCCGGTGGATTCGGTCGTGGCCTACTGTGCCACCCTGGGACACCAACGGATCGAAGTGGAGGACACTGCCGTGGCCGCCCTACGGTTCAGGAATGGAGCGTTGGGGGTGATCGAGGGTTCCACCGCCGCGTATCCAGGGTTTCTTAAACGGATCGAGATCTGCGGAGTGGGGGGAAGCGTAATTCTGGAAGAAGAGTCCTTCAAATGCTGGCAATTTGCTTCGGAACGAGAGGAGGATCGATCCATCAGAGAACGCCTAGCCCCCAAGGCGAGTTCGGGTGGTGGAGCTTCGGATCCTCAGGCGATCGGGTACCTGGGCCATAAGTTACAGTTCGAGGATGTAGTGAACTCCATTCGCCAGGGGAAACGGCCATCCGTAGACGGGCAGGAGGCCCGTAAGGCGGTGGAAATTATTCTAGCCATTTACCAGAGCGCGGAGACAGGGAAGGAAGTGAAGTTGCCGCTCTAAAACGCTTTTTAGAGTCTATCTTGGACTGCTCTATACACGAAAGGCCGCTTATCAGGACCTGTAGCGGGTCAAACTGTATAGTAACGACAAAAACCGCGCGAATCTATCTGTCATTCATACGGGGCATTCCTGACGATAGGTGTGTCACCGCTGGTAGAGTCCCTTCTTCAGGACCGATACATAGAAGTCCCATTTGGCAAGGTACCGGTTCCGCACTGTCTCCTCCTCCCGGTTTTGCCTGTACTCTAGTAAAAAATCGTACCGGGTTCGGAGGAGCATCCAGGTAAGCAGGTGCAACACTTCCTCCTTGGGATGGGGTATGGATTGAAAATCCGCGTTTCCGAACAGATGTAGGAAACGATTCAAGAAGACTCTTTGAGCCTTCGCGGCGAGATCAGCTTTCGGCAGGTGGTAGGTCCCTACGATGATTTCCAGATAATGGGGATGATGAATGTAGAAATCGATGGCGATTTCTGCTACCACTCGCATCCTATCTACGATATCGGTGGGGAGGGGGATGGATCTGGTTTGGATTTGGGTTTCGATGAAGTCGTACAGTTCGTCGTAGGTGAGTCCCACGATATAGAAGTATAGGTCTTCCTTCGATTCGATGTATTCGTATAAACCTCCCTTGGAAATACCTGCCCGCTGCACGATTCGATCCAGCGTGCTATGTTCGTATCCTTTCTCACCGAACTCCTCGATGCAGGCAGAGAGGATCTTTCGTTTCTTTTCCTCCGGCAGTTTGTCGAAGGTCTTTTTCATTCTTGCACCCAAGGATACTATAGAAAAAGAGAGGCGGCAAGTTTCAGCTTCTGCAAACCCCTGCCGCCTCGGATGAAAGTAGGACTTTTTCGGCCTTCAAATCCCTTTGAAACAACGCTCTACGTGTTCGGGTTCTTCCACTTTTGTGAGGAGGGATACTAGAATCGTGATCGCCACGGAAACGGGAAGAGCGAAAACTAGGGGGTCTATGAACACCGCACTCCCCGATAACAAGCTGTCCTTTCCGAAGAAGAGCTTTGCTAGTCCGAATACCTTGGATTCGGAGATGTGAAGGAAGAAAAAGGAGAAGAGGGAAACGATGAATCCGGCAAGCATTCCCGCGATAGCCCCCTTCCGGGTTAGGCGTTTCCAGTAGAGGGAGGCTGCATAGGGGGCAAGAAAACAACTAGCCATCAGACCGAAGAAGATCGAGGTAGCTCGTGCGATGATACTTTCTCCTAGGTGGTAGGCAAGGTACACGGTGATGATGAGCCCGATCACGATCCCCAGTTTGGTTACGAGAATTTCCCAACCCCTGGCCTTGTCCTTCTCCTTCAAAGTGGTTCCATATACGTCTCTTCCGATACTAGTGCCCAGTGCGTGAAATTGGGAACTCAAGGTAGACATGGCGGCAGATAGGATGACCAGCATGAAAAGGTAAGCGAACCACGGAGGCATGAAGTCTGCAATGAACCTGGGAATCACCGCATCCACATTCCCTCCCACCATAGCCAGGGCGATTTTTCCGGATGTATGCATGAAGAACACGTTGGACAGGGCCCCCACCACGAAAGCGGTACCTGTCATGGCCATGATGAACAGTCCTCCGATGATGACTGCTCGATTGATCTCCTGGTTGCTTTTTACCGTCATGTATCGAACGATGAGCTGTGGTTGTGCTAGCACCCCTACACCCACACCCAATACCAGGGAAGAGTAGAGGATCCAGAAAAGGGGACTGTTCGGTACGGGTGACTGAGTCCACCCTGTCATCCCGATCTTCCGCAACCCTTCAGGAATCTGGGACGCCAAACTAGTGAGGGCGGAATGTGCGGGGGCGATTCCCCCCAAGGATAGATACACTGAAAAGAGAAGGACTACCATCCCTATGAACATCAACGTTCCTTGCAGGGCATCGGTGTACATCACTCCCTTTAAGCCTCCAAAGATCACGTAGGCGGCTACCAGGATCGTGAAGAGAACTACAGCCACATTGTAGTCGATCCGTAACAGGCCCTCCAGGATCCGGGATGCTCCGATCAATACCGCCGCAATGTAGAGGGGCATGGTGAGAAAGATGATAATTCCCATGAACCGTTGCACGAATACTGATCTCAACCGTTTCCCCAGGAACTCGGGGAAGGTATGGGCATCGAGGTTCAATCCCATTCTGCGGGTTCGTTTTCCGAAAAACACGAAAGCCACGAAGATCCCAATCCAGATATTGCATGCGGTGAGCCAGAGCAGGCTGAACCCAAACTGTGCGGCGGTTCCCCCGAATCCTACAATGGCAGAAGTAGAGATAAAGGTGGCTCCATAACTCATGGCCATGATGTAAGGGTGGATGTTCCTTCCTGCCACATTGTAATCGAGGCTGTTTTTCGTGTTCTTGTACCCCCGATAACCCAGGTAGGAGACCACGGCAAGATAGAGGATGATAATGACGGTAAGTAAGAACAAGTTCATTTTGGATCCTCCCCCGAGAGCTCCTCATCGATCTCGAGCTCTTCCTGAAGCCAAGCTTTTTCTTCCCGCGCTTCCTCTTCAGTAATTTGTCCCTCTTTATTCCACTTCGAAGCTCCATACCCGATGCAGAGAAGAGTTCCTGCAGGAACCAATAGGTACGCCATCACTACCCAGGGATCAGGGATTCCAAGCATAAGTGACTCCTATGTAATAAAGTTGCATCTAGGAGATGCTAGAACCGACTGATTGGTCGGTATTGCCGTATACTATATACTGAGTTGGACACAACGGTCAAACTTTTTTTTCATGATTCCCAAGGACTCTCTCCTATGGTAAACTACCGTAACCTACGAATCTTGTAGCAAGAAAAGGGAGGCTTCTGTGGCGATTAAAGAAGATCTGACAGGAATTAATATCGTACTGGGACTACAGCACACCTTCGTGATGTTTGGGGCGACGGTACTTGTACCGATCCTGACAGGATTGGATGTGGGGGTCACCCTTTTCGCTGCCGGAATGGGGACCCTTTTTTTTCATCTAGTCACCCGGTTCAAGGTACCCATATTTCTGGGAAGTTCCTTTGCCTTCATCCCCGGAATTCTTGCGGTGAAGGCCTCGGAGGGGCTTTCTGCCGCATTGGGTGGCATCGTGATCGCGGGTCTGCTGTATGTCGTGGTAGCGGTCATCTTTCGGTTCGTTTCCATCGAAACCCTCCATAAGGTGCTGCCTCCTCATGTAACGGGTCCCATGATCATCCTGATCGGCTTGATTCTGGCACCGGTGGCCATATCCAATGCCAACGGGACTAACGCCAAGCAGTTGCAGGAGCTGATCGGGACCAATGGGTGCTGGGGTGTGGCTCTTTTCACTTTCGCGGTCGGTATCTTCGTGAAAATTGGCCTGCGGAAGTACGGTTTCAAATTCGCTTCCAACCTTCCCGTGATTTTTGCTATCCTGGCAGGGTATATGCTGTCGATCCTTCTAGGAATCGTGGATTTTTCCCAGATCCAGAAAGCCCCCTGGATCGGGGTGCCCGCCTTTTCTCTACCCCGATTCACTCCCTCGGCCATTACGGTTATGGTTCCCATAGCCATTGTGACGATCGTGGAGCATTTCGGGGACATTCTGGCGGTGGGAAACGTGGTAGGGAAGGATTTTATCGTGGATCCTGGAATCCACCGTACCTTGATCGGGGATGGGTTGGCCACCTCTCTGGCAGCTCTGATCGGGGGTCCTGCCAATACGACCTATTCTGAAAATACCGGTGCGGTAGCCCTCACCGGTGTCTATAACCCGGTAGTGATGAGAATTGCGGCAATGTTTGCCATTCTGCTGTCCCTGGTACCCAAGTTTACCGCCCTCATCGGGTCCATTCCCCTGCCTGTGGTGGGAGGGATCTCCATTCTTCTCTTTGGAATGATTTCCTCCATCGGAATTAAAAACATGGTAGATGCGAAGGTGAATCTCTCTAACCCCAAACTGCTCATCATCTCGGCGGCCATGCTGGTGCTAGGGCTGGGAGGGGCCGCTTTCGAAATAGGGGCTATCAAACTTTCGGGCCTGGGACTCTCCGCCATCTTTGGGGTAGTGTTAAACCTGATTTTGAGGCCCAGGAACATTACCGAATCCGAAGAGTATTAGGCCTATTGCGAATAATCTACTTTTATGGTACAGTATAATAACCTATTGTAGCGGGAGGAGTACCATGGCATATAAGATCACCGATAAATGCACGAACTGTGGTGCCTGCGAATCAGAGTGCCCCGTTGAGGCGATCAGCGAAAAGAACGATGCTCGCTGGATCGATCCGGATCTCTGCACTAGTTGCGGCGCTTGTGCTGCGGTTTGCCCGGTAGAAGCCATCGAGGCAGGCTAACGGGTTTATTCATTCCTTATTGTTGAAAGCCGTCCGCAAATACCTGTGGACGGCTTAATTTTTATATCACTGCAGGGTACACCTTCGAGTTGGATAAGTTCCGTGTGGACTTCCTCAAGCGGTAAGTGCGACGGTGACTATCTAGAGGAAACCAGGAAACCTCGGGAACACGGGCTATACCTATTTCGGCTGGAATAGCGCTGCCGGCGGGAGCGGGACTAGCTACGCCGCGGGACGACCTTCACCATACCCGAGGCGAATGCAATTCTCAGCGGAGCAACGATCGAGAATTTGAATCTGACCGGCGCGATCGGTCGCGGGAGGTAACTATGTCGGAGTAGTTTGGGATATTCCGATCCATTAACGATCAACAACTGTTCTTCCGCAGGTACCTCGATTACCGGAACGGATAACGCAGGATGTTGCATCACAGATAGTCACGGCGTGGTTCAATATTGTTATTCTGCAAGCACGGTTCGCTGCAATCACAGGTCGACCGCAACTACGATGCGATCTAAAACTGCCATGCAGCGAGAAACGTTTCGGGTTATGACAATCTGGCCGGTTTTGTCGGGCTTCTCAGGGCTCCCGGTACCTACGGTTATTGCTACGCCACCGATGTGGTCAGCGGCGGCTATGGACTTATCGTTCAGATGGAAAGTACGCAGTAAGAGGTATTTTTTCTCTTGTTCGTTGAAATCATTCAGTGTAGGTTATATGTAGTAGTGATTCCACTAGGGGAGGAACGTTTATGAATGCAAGTACAATTAATCCTGTTTTTGCGGCTTTTCTGGCTACCCTGTTCACCTGGGGAGTTACTGCGCTGGGTGCGGGATTGGTGTTCTTCTTCAAGGAGTTCAATAAGAAAGTCCTGGATGCCATGTTAGGGTTCGCGGCGGGGGTGATGACGGCGGCGAGTTTTTGGTCTCTCCTTGCACCCTCCATCGAGCTATCGGAAAACCTGGGGTACCTGCCCTGGCTACCCCCTCTTATAGGATTCCTCATGGGGGGAGCGTTCCTCAAATGGATAGACAAGATTCTACCCCACCTGCACATTGGTTTAGAGGAAGAGAAAGCGGAAGGAATCCATACTACGTGGAAAAAGAGCCTTCTTCTGGTTCTGGCCATTACACTCCACAATATTCCCGAGGGGCTGGCTGTGGGGGTCGCCTTTGGGGCCGTGGGAGCGGGAATCCCTTCCGCCACTTTTGCCGGTGCCGTGGCCTTGGCTTTGGGAATCGGAATCCAGAACTTTCCTGAAGGGGCTGCAGTCTCTGTCCCCCTTCGTCGGGAAGGGCTGTCGAGATGGAAGAGCTTCCTCTATGGGCAGGCATCTGGAGTGGTAGAACCCATAGCGGGAGTGCTGGGAGCCTTGCTGGTGACTATCATGAGACCGGTTCTGCCCTTTGCCTTATCCTTTGCTGCTGGAGCGATGATCTACGTGGTGGTGGAAGAGGTGATCCCTGAGGCTCAAGGTAGTGGCAACAGTGACTTCGCCACCGTGGGTGCCATGCTAGGGTTTGCCGTCATGATGACCTTGGACGTAGCCCTAGGGTAAGGGAGAATAGGCGAAGGGGCGACCCTCGCCAAGTAGAAAGGCAACCTAAGACGAATGGCTTACCCCGCAAGCTCAGGTTACCAGGAGCCCGGAGGTTCAAGTCGCCTTTCGGTCGGTATCAGCGGTGGCCTGTAACCCCGGGTACCTGGAAGTTCAACAGTACCCAGCGGGAAACCGTACCCTGTACGGAAAGGTGGTAGATCCCGCAATCCCCCATGGGAAGAAGGGGAAACCAGGATGAAGATCCGAGGGTAACTTTTACGATCCATTGGAGGAATCCCGCGTGACTCACCGCCAACACCCCTATCCGTTCATCCGGGCGAATGCTAGCGGCTTCCTTTGCGGCGGTTATGAGGGTGTTCCATGCGAGGATGGCACGTTCTTTCAACTTTAGGATTTTCTCTGCTCCCTCAACCCCTTCCCAGCTCTCGCGCAGGAATTGTCGGTATACTTCAGGGTATCGGGCCTTCGCTTCCTCCAGTGTGATCCCGGTAAATAGCCCGGTGTCGAGCTCCATCAGGGCGGGCAGCTCTTCGGGGTCCGGAAGGGAGGCCACCTCACTCACGATCCGGGCTGTTTCTTTCCCTCGATCCAGAGGGGTGGTAAACACTTTGACGATCCGTTTTCCCAGGAACCACTTGCCTGTGGTTTTCGCCTGCTCCCTTCCTTCTTCGGATATAGGATAGTTCAACTGACCCTGAACAAGGCCCTGCATATTCCCTTCGCTTTTCCCATGACGGAGGAAATAGAAATCTACCGATGGAAAGGTGGATAGGGATGAAACATCGATCAGCACGAGGGACTCCTTTCATTCGTTATCTTACAAGAGCGAGTAGGCCGCATGGGCAGCTCCCAGAAGGCTTACACTGTAGTCCTTGATGACATATAGAGGAATACTTTCCAGGAGTCTGCGATGGAAAGGTCTTGCGGTTTCGAGGAAGGTGCGGTAGAACAGGTTGTCTTTTTGGAAGGCAGCGATATTCTTACCCACGATTCCTCCCGCCAAGTACAACCCGGAAGTGGGAAGAAAGGTGAGGGCTACGTTATAGGCAAACCGTGCGTAGGCCTGTACAAAAAGGTCCATCGCTTCCCTGCAGAGGGGATCGGTCTCTGCGTGGGAGGCCACCCACGCAGGAAGCTCCCGCGGATCGATGGGGGGAGCCTCGCGGAGGGAGTTTTTTTCCCGAAGGTATCGATAGATCCGGCCGATTCCCGGTCCAGAGATCACATGTTCCGCTTCGGGCAGGGTCCCTTCGGTCTGCTGTATGTAATCGTGCAGTTCCCGGGCCTCACCCTTGAGCCCTGCCCACTCGGAGTGTCCCCCTTCCGAGGGAAGGGCGATATATTTCCCATGATCCTCCACGAGGAATCCTACCCCTAGACCGGTCCCCGCCCCCAGAACGGCTCGTACGAAACCATGGGGAATCGGAAGGGGCCCCTCGGGAGGGGTGAGTTGCAAGAGACTCTTCGAATCTCCGGGGTTCAGCAAGGGAAGGGCATAGCTTAAGGCGGTGAAATCGTTGATGATCAGAGTTCGAGCGCCGAGGAAAGTTTCTACCTCTATACCCTTAATCTCCCAGTCCACATTGGTCATGACACACCGATTCTCCTGAACCGGTCCTGCCACACTGAGACAGCAGAACTTGATAGGTCCCAGCTCTGGCAGGCCGGCCAAAGTCTTCTGAACGGGGCTGAGGGCATCGAAGATAGAGCCGAGTTCTCGGGTCTTGAAGAGGAATTTCACCACTAGCTTGTAGAATCTCCCTGTTTTCCCCACAACCCCTATGCTTGTGTGGGTGCCCCCGATATCACCTACGAGAATCGATAGATCCGGTTTTGGGGAGCTGTCGATCCAGACCGTTTCCATGTTGGGAGCATTTTCCGCCATGTTTTCGCCCCCTGGTGTCATTTGATTTTTCTGCTTATCGGTATGAACAGGGTAGACCAGCCTATCGCAGCCAGGAATGCAAGAAGGGTGCCCAAGACAAGTCCTACCCTTGGGTACAGGTATGCGGTGGCATACACGTACACGATGATGTTGGAAGAGGAAAGGACCAGGATCTTTGCGGTCGCCCGGCTAAACTCCATCCCCTGTGAAAGGTAGAGGATGGTGAGGGTGGAAAGCATCACGGCAGGAAAGGAAGCGGCGATTCCCGTAACCTGAGGGAGAGATACCTGAGCAATCAGCACGGCTCCCGCAACCACACTTCCTGCAAACAGAGCCCGGAGAATCTGGTTTTTTAGATTGTAGTGGATCTTACGTTTGGGAACGCTAGGAATCTTCAGAATAAACTCCATCACCAGAAATCCCCCGATGCACACCCCCATGTAGATAACCAAAGATTCCATAGGTCCGATCCGGATGGAAGAACCTAAGTATCCCAGCACGAACCATACAGTGAGGGATCCCCCGATGGAAGGAAAAATTCCCAGAGGAAGAAGAGCGGAAAACACCACCACAAAGGAGACAGAGATGGCCATTCCCAGGGGTACGGAGGAGGCCGTTTCCGCAGCGAAAGAGGTGCCTTTGGTAAGGGCAATGAAAAGGAGGGATACCACGATGTTGGAAGGGAGATTCGTTATAAGGCCTCCCAGCCGGCTTCCAAACTTTTCCCCTGCCAGGGTGGCGAAACTTATCCAAACCCCCGCGATGAGAAAGGAAAGGAGGGTTCTCGATAGGATCAGAGGTGTTAGCATAGGGCGCCTTTCACAGAGGTTCCGGTAAAGGGATGTTCCATTTTGTAGCCCACGGCTCGAGAGTGGGGAGGATTCCGTCGTCCAGAACGACCCCCTCCCTTTGCATGGAACTTCGTAACTGGAGAGCACGATCTCCGGGAACACGAACTCGGTCGAACCCCTTGCGGGGAGGATTGTTCCTGCATTGTGCGAGGAGCCACCCCATTTCCCGTTCCAGAGCCTTCCTCCCCCCCAGGAATTGGGGGTTGATCACGAGGATGAACACGTTCGCCCCCCATCCCTGGGGGTTTTTCGATCTTCCCCAACCCGAAAGGCCCGAGGTGAGGGCTTCAACCAACAGACCCAAAGCATAGCCTTTGTACCCCGTATCCAAACCTCCCAGAGGAAGGATCGTTCCACCTGCACTACCCCCGAACACGTGGGGGTCATCCGTGGGGTTCCCCTCCCCATCGAGTAACCAGGCTGCGGGGAGTTTCTTCCCCTTCGACTTGTGACGAGCCACGACACCGGCGGCGGTTTCCGAGGTACTGATGTCTAGAATGAAAGGACCCTCTTTCCCTGCCGGAACTCCTGCCGCAATAGGATTGGGAGTATACAAAGGGACTTTCCCCCCGAAGGGTGCCACCATTCGCACCGAAGGATCCGAACTGGCCAATATACAGAGGAGGCCCTGTTCGACCATACGGGGCATATAGGCGGCCAGACAACCGATATGGTGACTGTTTCGGATGATATAGATAACCAAGGGCTGGTTCTGCACTCGTTGGGCCGCCTCGGTGAGGGCTTTGTAGGTTAGGTAGATGCCTGAAAGGCGTTTCCCATCCCAGAGGACGGCAGTTCCCTGGTCCAGAAGAACCTTCTCGTCCCCCCGCTTGCGCATGCTTCCTGTTTCCAGTTCTTTCAGGTACTGGTGGAGTAACTGGAATCCATGGGTAACGTGTCCCATCATGTCCGCTTCCAGGAGAACCTCGGCAATGATACGGGCACGTTCCGGGGGGATTCCACCCTTTTGCAACAGGGCGGTTCCGAATCGGATCAATACATCGGGGGTGAATCGGGTTTCTTTCATACCCTCGAAGATTACCATAGAATGGCCAGTTCTGTGTAGGTTCGACTCCGGCACCACCCAGGGCTAGCTCATAGTGTGAGCTAGCGCCTATCAGTACTGCGGCTCATATTCTGCACCCGCGCCTATAACACCCCATTCTCAAGGGTTGCCGAAGGTGTTTCACTTGAAAAAGTGAGAATTTTTATTAGATTTAAGACGTGGATTATTACGTGCTGGTTTCATCATCCCTTCGCCCCGCATGGAACCTTTCTCTGGAACAGTGCCTCCTGGATGGCCACACCCTCCTTCCCCGGGATGCAGCAGTACTATTCTTCTACGTGAACGAACGATCCCTCATCATCGGGAAGCACCAGAATCCCTGGATGGAGGTGTGCTACGAGTGTGTCCAGCACCAGGATCCTCCCCTGTTTCGGCGGATCACCGGAGGAGGGGCAGTGTATCACGATCGGGGCAACCTCAACTTCTCCTTTGTCCAGCCAAGGACCGTGTTTTCCAAGGAGGGCAACCTGGAGCTGATACAGAGGGCCCTGGGGAAACTGGGAATCGGGGTGTCCCGAACGAGTCGCGGGGACTTGTACTACAGGAATTGGAAAGTGTCGGGGAACGCCCTCTGCTACCGTCGAGAACACGTGCTCCACCATGGAACCTTGCTGATCGATTCAGATCTTTCCTCCCTGCAGGGGGCTTTATCCATTCCCCCGGAGATCCATGCGATGTATCGCTCCCCTTCGGTACCGAGTGTGGGATCCGTTACGGCAAACCTGAAAGATTTCTTTCCCTTCCTTTCGATTCCTCTGGTGATCGAGAAGGTGATCGAAGAACTCGCCTCCGGGGGGCTTAGGGTGATCCCTGTGGATGATCCCTCTCGAACCCTGAAGGAGCCTAAGTTCCAGAGCATCCTCGCCCGGCAGGGCACGTGGGAATGGGTGTTTGGGGCCACTCCCGCCTTCTGGTTTCACCCGAACGGGGGAGAGGCGGGGTGTAAGGTGGAGGAGGGGAGGATCGTGGAGGTGAGGGGTATCGATGAGGGGGAACGGTACGTGGGTCGTGTGTTCGATCCTGGATTGTTTGCAACAGTTACGCAAGGAGAATCTATCTTGGCAAGGAGGGATTCATGACAGTGCAGGAAATGCTCCGTAAACTGGACGGGCTTCTCGAGGTTTCTCGGGTGGGGATCCTCACCACCGTGGACCCGGAAGGATACCCCCGGAGCAGGTGGATGACCCCCACCTTTGTCCCCGGTCGGGAGGGTGTGCTCTACGCGGTCACCTCTCCCACTTTCGCAAAGACAGTCCAGATCGCCAAGCATCCCAAGGTTGGGTGGATCTTCCAAACCCGGGCGCTGGACGAGATCATGACAGTGCACGGCAAGATCAACATCATCGAGAACCCGGCCCTCCGGCAGGAGGTGCAGGAGGCTCTGGGCCGTAATCTTTCGATCTTCTGGCGGGTGAATCCGAGGGAGCAGGATCTTGTCGTATTGGAGACCGTGATCGAAGAGATCACGTATTTCAATCCCATGAAAAACGAACGGTACAAGGTGGTGGTGTAGTATGGCAAAGGATCTGAACAGAACCCTTTTGAAAAAGATGCTGTACGACATGATGCTGATCCGGCATTTCGAAGAAAAAGCGGGGCAGATGTATGGGTTAAAAAAGATCGGCGGGTTTTGCCATCTGTACAACGGCGAAGAGGCGGTCGCCGTGGGCTCCGTGGCTGCCATCGATCTATCGAAGGATTACCTCCTTACAGGATACAGGGATCATGGCCATGCCCTTGCCTGCGGGATGGATCCAAAAGCAGTCATGGCGGAGCTATTCGGGAAGATCACGGGCTGCTCCCGGGGGAAAGGCGGTTCCATGCACCTGTTCGATGCGGAGAAACATTTTCTAGGGGGGAACGGGATCGTGGCAGCCCAGATTCCCATAGCTACGGGAGTGGCCTTCGCGCAGAAGTATCGAAACGACGGGGGGGTAACCCTCTGCTTCTTCGGAGACGGTGCCATTCATCAGGGCGCCTTCCATGAAAGTCTCAACATGGCGAAAATCTGGAACCTCCCCATCGTGTACATCTGCGAGAACAATCAATGGGGCATGGGAACCAACTTCCGAAAGGTCTCTTCCGTGGATGATTTTAGCCTCCTGGGCACGGCATACGGGATTCCGGGAAAACAGATCAACGGAATGGATGTGATCGAAGTATACCAGGAGGTGTCGAAGGCCGTGGAGCAGGCCAGGAAGTCGGGACTGCCCAGCTTGCTGGAAGCTCGGACCTACCGGTACAAAGGGCACTCGATGAGTGATCCGGCCAAGTATAGGACCAAGGAAGAAGTGGAGGAATACAAGAAGCAGGACCCGATCCTGATCCTGAAGGACAAACTGCTACAGGAGGGGATCCTCACCGAAAAGGAATACGAGAAGTACGATTACCAGATTCAGGCAATCGTGGACGAGGCCGTTGAGTTCGCGGAGAGAAGCGAAGAGCCCGCTCTGCATACGATGTACGAAGATATCCTGGTGGAATAGGGGGAATCTATGCCTGTGATAACCTATAGAGAAGCGCTGAATCAAGCTCTGGATGAGGAGATGGCCCGGGATGAGTCGGTATTCCTCATCGGTGAAGAGGTGGGGGAGTACAATGGAGCCTACAAGGTCAGCAAGGGCCTTCTGGACAAGTACGGTCCCCGCCGGGTGATCGATACCCCCATCACGGAACTCGGCTTTACGGGGATCGGTGTGGGGGCTGCGATGGCCGGCTTACGACCGGTGGTGGAATGGATGACCCATAATTTCGCTCTCCTCGCACTGGATCAGGTGGTGAACAATGCGGCCAAGATGCGATACATGAGCGGCGGGCAGTTCAAGCTCCCCATCGTTTTCCGGGGACCCAATGGGCCGGCTGAATACCTAGCTGCCCAGCATTCCCAGGCCCTGCAGACCTACTGGGCCCACGTGCCGGGATTAAAGGTGGTCGCTCCCGCTACCCCCTACGATGCGAAGGGACTTTTAAAATCCGCCATTCGGGACGACAACCCCGTGGTGGTGCTGGAAGGAGAACTCATGTACTCCTTTAAGGGTGAAGTGCCCCTGGAGGAGTACCTAATACCCATCGGCAAAGCTGATGTGAAACGGGAAGGGGGGGATGTCACGATAGTGACCTATTCGAAACCCCTGAAGGTTGTGCAGGAAGCCGCAGAATTGCTGGCTAGCGAGGGAATCCAGGCGGAAATCGTGGACCTTCGAACCTTACGGCCCCTGGATGAGGAAACGGTGTATCGCTCGGTTCGCAAAACCAACCGCGCGGTGGTGGTGGAGGAGTCCTGGCCTGTGTGCAGTGTGGGATCCTACGTGGCCTGGCTGATCTCTAAAAACTGTTTCGATGTGTTGGATGCGCAGGTAGAGATGGTTGCCTCCGAGGATATTCCCATGCCCTACAACCATACGCTGGAACTGGCGGCACAGCCTTCTGTGGCCAAAGTAGTTGCTGCGGTGAAAAAAGTCTTGTACCTAGGAGAGTGAGTATGGCAGAACGAATCCCGATGGTAGCCCTTTCCCCCACGATGGAGGAAGGTAGGATCTTGTCCTGGAAAGTAAAACCGGGGGATGCGGTGAAGAGTGGGACTGTTCTCTGTGAAGTGGAAACCGACAAGGCCACGATGGAGTACGAATCTCCGCGGGATGGAACCCTGTTGAAGCTGATCCGCCAGGAAGGGGAATCGGTGAAGGTGGGGGAGCCGATTGCATGGATCGGGAAGCCGGGCGAACAGGTTCCCGATGATCGTCCTCAAGCCGCTCCCCTCGATAAACCCGAGGGCGGCGGTAAACCTTCCTCCTCCCCGGGACAGAAGCCCCCCACTCCCCCTCCCGAATCGGAAAAAGCTCCCCTAGAGAAACAGCCGGAAAAAGCGCCGTCCCCTGCAGGCAGGGGTCGCCTGGAAGTGCCTGTAGCCGAAGGGGGCATCGTGAAGTCCTCTCCCCTGGCAAGGAAACTGGCTTCCGAACTCGGTATCGATATCCGCCGCATTACGGGGTCAGGACCCGGCGGAAGGGTAGTGAGGAGAGACGTGCTGAGATTCCAGGAATCCGCCGGAAAGGTGGAAGGGGGGAAAGAACTGGAGGGCGAAAGGGCAGTCGTCGCTCCCTCCAAACCCGCTCCTGTGCTTCTGGATCAGGAAATCCCCGTGAGCGGTATGCGGGCCGCCATTGCCCGAAGGCTATCGGAGTCCTTCTTTACCGCACCCCACTACTTCTTGCGGGTAGCGGTCGTGATGGATGGGTTACTGGATGCCCGTTCCCGATACAATGCGGAAGGAACTCAGAAGGTATCCCTCAACGCGTTTTTCATCAAACTGGCAGCCGAGGCTCTGCGAAGGCATCCCCGAATCAACTCTACCTGGAAAGGATCCACCATCCACATTCATGGGTCTATCGATATCGGACTTGCCGTAGCCCTTCCCGATGGACTCATCACTCCTGTGGTACGGAACTGTGGGGGAAAGGGAGTACGGGAAATCGATCAGGAGCTTTCCGTCCTTGTGGATAAAGCGAAAAAGGGAACCCTGAAACCCGAAGAGTATACCGATGCAACCTTCACTATCAGTAACCTGGGCAGTTTCGGAATCGAGGAGTTCACGGCTATCATCAATCCTCCCGGTTCAGCCATCCTTGCCCTGGGAGAGATCCGCAAGGAGCCCGTTGTGACAGAGCAGGATGCCATCGTGATTCGCAGGATCCTCCGGATGACCCTTTCCTGCGATCACAGGGTAATCGACGGGGCGGTGGGAGCCGGTTTCCTGCGGGATCTGAAAGGCATGATGGAGGATCCTTTCCGGATCCTCCTCTGAGCACGGCTGTAACTGCGGGAAGGTCAAGACTGGTAGGGGTTATACAATACTGGCCAGGGTAAGGAGGGGGGACTCCAAAGCCTCCTTGAAGGTTTTGAGGAACCGCGCCCCATAGGCTCCATCCACCACCCGATGGTCAGCGGATAAACCGAACTCGATCACCGAAATGAAAGAGAGAGGGTCTGCTTCTCGGGGAATCCTCCGCCTCTCGCCTAGGGAGAGGATCGCAACCTGAGGAGGATTCACGATCGCCTGGAAACGTTTTACCCCGAACATCCCGAGGTTTGTGATGGTGATGGTACCTCCCGATAGATCCGTGGGGGCGAGTTTTCCTTCCTTCCCCCGGCGGGAAAGTTCCTGCCATTCTTCCTGCAGAGCTTGTATCGGTTTTATCCCGCAGTCTTTGAGCACCGGAACGAACAGCCCCAGGGGGGTATCGGTAGCGATCCCTACATGTATGTGGGAATACATCTCCACAGCTCCCTGGCCGCGCCAGGAAGCGTTGAGCAAGGGGTACTGTTTCAATGTAAGAGCGAGGAATTTCGCCAGGAGAACGGTGAAGGAAACAGACTTTCCTTTATCCTTCAGAGCCTGGTGAAAGTCTTCCAGTGCGTTTATCTCCACATCCACCCAGAGGGTGAACTGAGGGATGGTGGTCCAGCTCTGTACCATCCGTTCAGCGGCCCGGATCTGAAAGGGGGTCAGGGTGTGGATCGTGGAGGTTCCCGTTGGGGGAGATGCGGCTTGCCTTAGGGGAGCTCCTTCAGAGGGCGTAACTTCAGGCGCAGCGGTAGGAAAGCGTGGCTGGGAGGCCGGTTGGGCTGCCGTCGGTGGGGCAGCCTCCCGAGAGGGAAGGGAGGAGGATGTGGACTGTCGCAGAAGTTGTACTAGATCCCTCTCCACAACGGCTCCCTCCGGGCCGGTTCCCCGTACGGTGGATAGATCGATTCGGTTCTCCCGGGCCAACCGTTTCACAAGGGGAGAAGCCGGGATATAGGCGGCCGACTCACTATATGCCGACGATTCATTTTGGGCAAAGGCGGCACTATGAGTCGGCACGGCTGTCGAAGACAGGTATGCCACAGGCTTCCCCACCTCCTGGGTTCCGCCGGCAGGAACGAGGATCTCTTGGAGAATCCCTTCGGCAGGGGATTCCACCTCCACCACGGCTTTGTCGTTTTCCACCGTGAAAAGGATTTCGCCTTTCGACACAGGATCTCCCACTTTCTTTAGCCACTCCATCACGGTACCCTGGGTCATGGTGAGACCCAGTTTGGGCATGAGGATCTCGGTACGCATCAGACTTCCTCCCCGTGTAGAACCTTCTTCACCGCCCTTTCGATGTCGGAAACCTTGGGGGCCACGTACTCGAGAAGGGGGGGGCTGAAGGGGATGGGGACGTTTTTTGCCCCGATCCGGAGGATAGGGGCGTCGAGGTAAAAGAAAGCTTCCTGCTGAATTTGTGCCGCTATCTCCGCTCCCGCTCCCCCATAGACGACTCCTTCATGGGCAATGACGCAACGGTGGGTTTTCCGAACGGAGGCGACGATGGTTTCCACATCGAAGGGCTTTATGGTGAGGAGGTCGACGATCTCTACCTCTATCCCATTTTTAGAGAGGTTCTGGGCCGCTTCGATCGATTTCTGTACCATGATAGAGTAGGTCACGAGGGTCACATCTTTCCCGGTTTTCCGTATTTCGGCTTTCCCCAGGGGGGTTAGGTACTCCTGATCCGGCACCTCTCCCTTCTGGGGATACAGGAGCTTGTGTTCGAAAAAGATCACCGGATCGTTGCTTCGGATGGCCGATTTCAGGAGCCCCTTGGCAGTGGCAGGGCTGGAGGGGGCAACCAAGATAAGACCCGGAATATTCATCAACCAACCCTCCACACTCTGACTGTGCTGGGCGGCCGCACCCGGCACGATCCCGTCAGGGGCCCGGATTACCAGGGGGATATCCGCCTGTCCGCCGAACATGTACCGGTTTTTGGCAATCTGATTCACCAATTCGTCGTAGGCAACGGAGATGAAATCCGCAAAGTGCATATCTGCCACGGGCCGTAGTCCGGTTAAGGCCGCCCCCAGGGCAGAGCCGATGATGGCGGTTTCACTGATAGGAGTATCGAGCACCCGACCGGGGAAGCGTTCGGGTAGCCCTTTGAATTGAGCGAAAATTCCTCCCTGCCGGGCGATGTCTTCCCCCATCACGAATACGGTAGGGTCTCGTTCCATCTCTTCGGTCATGGCCTGGAGGGTTGCTTCGGAAAAGGAAAGGATACTCATGCGAATACCTCCGTGCGGGAACTATGTAGATCTTCCAGGGCTTCCTCCGGGGCTGGATACGGTTCCTGTTCGGCGAATTGTACGGCAGCTTCCACTTCTTCCTGCGCCTCTTTCCAGAGAGCATCGATCTCTCCGGATTGAATGAATAATTGTTCCAGTAGATAGGTGGAGTACCTTCGGATGGGATCGTTCTGTTCCACCTGTTTTTTCACTTCCTCTCGGGTACGGTACTTTTCCGGATCTCCCACATAGTGGCCTTTGACCCTGTACGTGCGGCATTCCAGAAGGATGGGCCCTTTCCCGGATCGTAGCCTGCCGATCAAGGTATGGGCTGCGTTGTACACCTCTACCACATTGTTCCCGTCTACCGTGTATCCCTCGATCCCATAGCCGGCCGCCCGATCGGAGATCCGTGAAACGGAAACCCCATACGATGCAGGGGTAGTGGAGGCGTACTGGTTGTTTTCGTTGACAAAAAGCACGGGCAGTTTCCAGATGGAGGCCATGTTGAGGGCTTCATGAAAGGTTCCCCTGTTGGACGCTCCATCTCCGAAGAAACAAACCGCCACCTGATCGGTTTTCTTCATCCAGGCGGTCATGCCGGCGCCTACCGCAATGGTAAACCCACCCCCGACGACCCCATTGGCTCCCAGCATCCCCACGGAAAAATCGGCGATGTGCATGGAGCCGCCTTTTCCCTTGCAGTAACCGCTTCTCTTCCCGTACAGCTCTGCCATCATTCGGTTCATCTGGGCTCCTTTGGCCAAGGCATGGCCGTGGCCTCGGTGCGTGGAAGTGATCCAGTCGTCCCTTCGAAGGTTGGCCATAATACCCGAGGCAATGGCTTCCTCTCCGATGTACAGATGGACGAACCCGGGGATTCTCTTGGCAAGGAACAGTTCTTCCACCCGGGTTTCGAAACTTCGAATCCGGATCATGGTGCGGAGAAGCTCCTTCTTGCCTTGTGGAGGTAGTTCCAGAAACGTATGGGGAAACTCCTTGATTCGTACTCCCATCGTATGCTCCTTTCTCTACAGGATAAGTGCGTGTGAATACCCAAATGGGTAAGCAATTTTTGTACCTAGTTAGCTAAAAATACGGGACCATATTTACATTGCATAAATGGAATTGTGATCATGCACAAAACGAAAAAATCTTGCGTGTTTCAGATTGTCACAGTATACTGGAACTACTTGTCACGAATCGGAGCAGAGTATGATTCAATGGACCGTTTCTAACAGAGTCGTAGAAACTACAATAGAAGGATCTTTCGATATCGGAACCCTTGCACGGAGGGTTCCCGAAGGCTTCTACAAGACAATCCTGGACTCCATCTCCGATGGAATCATCCTGTTGGACCGCGATGGGTACGTGCTGGACATCAATGCCGCGGGAGCGACGATACTGGGGATCGATCGGGAGCGGAGCCGGTTCCGTCATGTGAGCGAACTGGTGGACTTCCGGCCGGTGATCCTGGATGTGTTGGAATCGGAACAGGGATACATCGAACGGGAGTTCATCCTGCACAGCCCCTCCCGGGGGAGGCTCCACTTCATCAAATCGGCCATCGTGATCCGGAACGAGGAGGGGGAGATGATTGGGGTGATCGACACCTTCCGGAAGGTGGATTCCGTCCATAACATGATCGCCCGTTTCACCGGTGCAAAGGCAAAGTTCAGTTACCACGATATCATTGGAAAGGATCCTCTGTTCATGGAGGCTGTCCATCTTTCCCGTTTGGCCAGTGGCAGTTCGGCCAATGTCCTTCTGGAAGGGGAAAGCGGAACGGGAAAAGAGATCTTCGCCCACGCGATTCACAAGGAGAGTGCTCGAAGCAACGGTCCGTTCATCATCGTAAACTGTGCCAGCCTTCCCCTCTCCCTCATTGAAAGCGAACTGTTTGGGTACGAATCGGGGTCTTTCACCGGTGCCCGGAGGGAAGGGTTCGCGGGAAAGTTCGAACAGGCTAACGGGGGCACCCTATTTCTGGATGAAATAGGGGAAATGCCCCTCGATATGCAGGCAAAGCTCCTGCGGGTAATCCAGGACAAGACTTTCACCCGTATCGGAGGGTCGAAGGAAATCACGGTGGATCTACGTATCATTGCCGCCACCAACAAGAACCTGCAGGAACAGGTTTGGAAAGGGAATTTTCGCGAGGATCTGTACTATCGGTTGAACGTTCTCCGCATTCGGGTGCCCAGCCTCAGGGAGAGGCCGGCTGACATTCCCCTTTTGGTCAAACACTTCCTCCGAAAGTACGCGTTACGGGATGGTAAACCGATCCCCACGGTGGAGCCAGAGGCCCTTCAATTGCTCTGCTCCCATCAATGGCCCGGAAATGTGCGGGAACTGGAAAACCTGGTGGAGAGGTTAATCGTTCTCAATCGAAAGTCGCTCATTGGAGTGAAAGACCTTAAGCCCTATCTAGGGTCTACCCAAAGAGAGGCTCAGACCGGTTCGATAGAAACGGTGAGTACATCCCATGGCAGACTTCGGAGGTTGGAGGCAATCGAAAGGGAGGAAATCCGGAAGGCCCTTGCGATCTGCAACGGGAACGTTTCCCATGCCTCGAAGATGTTAGGAATCAGCCGAAACACCCTGTATAGAAAAATGAAACAGTTCTCCTAGGAGGGAAGGTTGCGAGGCAGACGCTTCGCGGAAGAGTCCTTTCCGCGCTTACCTGTATCGTCCGCCAGCTACCCCCCCAAGAGTTGATGCGCGCTTCCCTCTTCTACCTATCTCGGATTTAACTCGCGATCCCCGTAGTCCCCTGCACTTCAGAGAACATAGAGACCATCGGGGAATTGCTCGAGAGGCGGCATTTGCCCGCGGTTCTTCACTTTAGAGGAGTATAGAGGCCCGCCCCTACGGGTAAATAGAGAGAAAGTGAAGGGATGAACGTGATGAAGATCAGAGCCAGGATGGCCGCAATCACCATGGGGATCACGTACCTCACCATCTCGGTGTTTATATCGCTGTGGATCAGGTTAGCCGTCACGTAGAGGTTCACCGCCACAGGGGGGGTAATCTGTCCAATAGCCAACGCGATGACGAATACGATCCCAAAGTACAGGGGATCGATATGGAGCAACTTCAGGGCAGGCAGGATGATGGGCATGAACACGTAGGTGATGGAAATGGCATCGAGGAACATACCTGCTACGATCATCACTGCATTGGTGAGGAGTACGAACACCAGGGGATTGGAGGTAAGACTGGAAACGAGTTTGGCCGCCGCGTCGATCACCCCTAGGGTAGCTGCTGCCCAGGAAAAGATTCCCGCCATAGATACGACGAACATCACCACCGCGGAGGACATCACGGTATCGGAAAGAGCCTGAAACAGTACATTCCAGGTAATCGTGTGGTACACGAAGGTTCCCACGAAGAGGGCATAGAACACTCCCATGATGGCCGCTTCGGTAGGAGTGGCCACACCGGCGTAGATGGAACCGAGGATGATCACCGGTGCGAGGAGCGCCCAGAAGGAATTGATGAACGCTTTGAATAGTTCTTTCGGTGTTCCCTTCTCTTCCGTTCCCCGAAAGTTATGGGTTCGGGCCACCCAGTAGGTGGCTATTATAAGAAAGATCCCCACGATGATGCCCGGGATGACTCCTCCCAGGAACAGGGCGCCTACGGAAACATCGGTGAGGTTCCCGTACACGATGAAGGCGATGCTGGGGGGGATGATGATGGACAGCCCCGCACCGGCAGCGATGGTGGAAGCGGCAAAGTACTTGTCGTACCCCTGTTTGATCATGGGGGCTATGAACACAAGACCCAATGCCGCAGCGGTGGCTGGCCCTGAACCGGAAACAGCCCCCCAGAAGATGCAGGTGATGACCCCCGCGATGGCCAGCCCCCC
>Ga0308395_1000824_pt1 | contig 22849 bp, 16 predicted proteins | sample Hotspr20SampleP4_FD_202097 | JGI IMG/M metagenome (GOLD analysis project Ga0308395, IMG submission 202097) | Hot spring phototrophic mat microbial communities from Mushroom Spring, Yellowstone National Park, Wyoming, United States - 20050930_P4 ...
ATCTAAAGTCTTGCGTGGAGTTAAAGAGGAGCTTTTCGATGAATTATTGGTTGATTATTGGTTCGCCCGAAAATTGGGAAGAAGCTTTTCAAAAGGGAAATATTTGGGGATTTAGTGAGCGTCAGAGTCATACTTGGAATAAGCTTAAAGAAGGAGATATCATCTTATTTTATGCTACAGACCCGATAAGAGGGGTGCTTGGATATGGAATTGTGAAAACAAAGTTTCGTCAAACTCAACCCTTATGGTCGGCAGAAATTAAGGAAAACAGGGTACGCTGGCCTTTACGGTTTGAATTTGATGTGGAATATGTATTGCCGCGGGATAGGTGGGAGAAAGAGTGTATAAGTTCAGACATATCGAAATTTAAGGCAGGAACGTGGAGATATGAATTAGAAGAGGCTTGGGCTCGTGAGATTATTGGCCGATTTAAGGCTGCTTCGGGGCCGACAGAGGAGGAAGAACCTTCTCACCAGGAGATTAAAGAAAAACTTGTAGAAATTGGAAGGATGCAGAACTATATAGCTGAGGAAGAATATCCGTTTGATCTTGGCCGCCTTGATGTAGTATGGCGAAGAGTTCCCCAATCGGTGCCAACCTATGTCTTCGAGGTCAATGTAAGAGGAGATCTTTATCGTGCTTTATCAAAACTCAAACATGCTTACGACCTGTGGGGTAGTCGTATTTTTATAGTCGCTTCTGCGACGGAGGCAGAAAAGATACAGAGCCTGCTTGCAGGCGCGTTTCATGAGATGAATAATCAACTGAAGTTTATCGATTTAGATAAAGTGAGGGAACTTCATAGAAGTAAAAAGTATTTTAAAACTCTTGAGCAAGAACTCGGACTTTAGATGAAGGAGATCTACTAATGGGAGATCATTCCGAATTCGGGGAGTGCCCTTTTTGTGGGTTCGAAGAAATGGAGATGTATTACGGCTTCCGCAACTATGCTTATTATTATATGGAAATGTTTTGTCCACTCTGTGGTTTTGCAAGATGGACCGATGGGAAAGACCCTGAAAAAGAGGATGTCGAGTTGGCAAAGACCCTAAGAAAACAGATCGATCTAAGGCGACTTCGAAAGGCCATAGAGGAAATTTGGGAACGCCAGAGTGTTACTTTAGTGAAAAAATATAGAGAAAATCCTGAATTGGAATTTTTTAAACCACGACCTCGCAAAAAACGTTCCTGAGATTTTTGTGTTTCGGTGCAAATGGTCCTTCAAAAACTTGCACCTTTTTCGATGAAGAGTGACTAATATCCATGCCGATTCGTCGATTGCCGCCGACATTGGTCAATAAGATCGCGGCCGGGGAGGTGGTGGAGCGGCCGGCCAGTGTGGTCAAGGAGCTGGTGGAGAACTCCTTGGACGCCGGCGCAAGCCGGGTGGATGTCTCTGTCGAGCGGGGGGGAATGGACCTGATCCGGGTGGCGGACAATGGTTGCGGCATCCCGGCCGAGGAGTTGGAATTGGCCGTGGCTCCCCATGCGACCAGCAAAATCGCCACCGAAGAGGACCTGTTTGCCATTCGGACGCTTGGGTTTCGGGGCGAGGCGTTGGCCTCGATTGCTGCGGTCAGTCAGTTGACTCTGCGGAGCCGAACCCCTCAGGCCGAGCATGGGGCCATGATCGAAGTGCATGGGGGCCAGGCGGGACCGGTGGTTCCCTGCGGCTGCCCGGTCGGCACGATGGTGGAAGTGCGGAATCTGTTTTTCAATACGCCGGTGCGCCGGAAATTTTTACGCAGTGTACAGACCGAATTGGGCCATGTTAGCGAGGCCCTGGTGCGGATCGCCCTGGCCCAGCCGGAGGTGCATTTTACGCTGCGGCATCAGGATCGGGTGCTTTTGGAGCTGCCGGCCGGTGAGGATAGGCGGGAGCGGATCGCTCGATGTTGCGGCCGGGATTTGGCTGACGCCCTTTTGAATGTGGAAAGCCGGGAAGGGGCGGTGGAACTTACCGGCTATGTGAGCCATCCGAACTACAGCCGGCCGAATAACCGAATGCAGTATTTTTTCCTCAACGGGCGCTTCATTCGGGACCGATCGCTGCAACATGCATTGGCCGAGGCGTATCGGGGGCTGCTCATGGTGGGCCGATTTCCGGCGGCGTTTTTGTTTTTGCGGATGCCGCCGGAGTGGGTCGATGTGAACGTCCATCCCACGAAGCTGGAGGTGCGGTTTCAGGACGGAGGCCGGGTGTATAGCCTGGTGCTTTCGGCGATTCGGGCAAGATTCTTAAGCACCGATATGAGTGCCCGGCTGCAGCCGATGGTGGCCGATCCGTCCGGGCTGATGGATCCGCACCGAGCGGCGGAACATCGGGCGGCCGTGGTGGCCTGGGCCAAGGGGAAAATTGCCCAGTGGACATCCGGGGGGGCGGTGGCCGCCGATTTTGGCCCCGCACCGTGGGAGTTGGAGGAAGCGGCTTCTGGCCTGGGGGGGTCTGTGGGCAGCGGTTCCAGAGGTGGTTTGCCGAGCCAGGTTAGTCCGTCCGGTGTGTCGGATACTCCATTTGTCTCCCCATCGGCCGGTTTGGTAGGGACCCACCCTGCCGGGTTCTCTGGCGTCCCATCAGGTGGTCTGCGGGAAGTGGCCCCGGATCAGCCCAGCCCCCAATCGCTTGGGGCATCGGGTTCCGACGTTGCCGCTGGTATTACGAAAGGGGATCAGGCCGGCCCACAGGCTATCTGGTCATCGGGTGTTGCTGGGGGATCGGCGGAAAGCCGACCGGCGGGGGAAGATCGACAGGCCGAGCAAGGCCGGCCCTGTGGGGCCTCCGGATGGGGCGTTTTAGGCGGCGGGGAAGCTGTGGGCCGTCCGGAGCCGGCCATGGCGCCTTCCGGGGCCCCTTTGCCAGAGATGGGACTTGGCAATCGGCAGGCCTCCCGTCGCCCCCCGGCCGTCCAAATGCACAACCGCTATCTGGTGGCCGAGACCGAAGAGGGGATGCTCATTTTCGACCAGCACGCCCTGCATGAGAGCATTTTGTATGAGGAACTTCGGGAGCGGGCCAGTCGAGGACCGTTGGAGACGCAGCGGTTGCTGACACCCGAACCAGTGGATTTAAGTCCATCGGATGCGGCACTGCTATTGGAACATCGCTTGGTGCTCCAGCAGGTGGGGCTTTTGGTGGAGCCGTTCGGCGGCAGTACGGTGGTGGTGTTAGGATGTCCGAATCTGGGGCGTCCGATAGGAGCGGCGGAGCTGGTTCATGCGGTGTTGGAGAAATTGGCCGAAGCGGGGCGCACACCGAGCCGAGAGGAATTGGCCGATGCACTTTTGCACACGTTAGCCTGCCGGGCCGCGGTCAAAGCAGGCGATCCCCTTCGACCGGAAGAGATCGAAGCCCTGTTGGCCCGTCGGCACCTGGCGGTCCAATCCCACCATTGCCCGCACGGTCGGCCCACGGCCATTCTACTAACCCGCCAGGAGCTGGACCGGCAGTTTAAGAGAACGTGACCGTTTGCTATGGGGGTTCGCAAAACCCAGGGACACCGACGTGGCCTAAAACCCGAGAATTTCGTCTTTCGACGATTTGCGAAGCTCAACAGGGGCAGAGGCGAGTTGCTTCCCCCGGCCGAAATGTTCCGAAAGAACATTGTGGGGCGGACGGTTTTGAAGTGCGGGTTTTCCAAGGTATATTGAGGGGAAGGTCAACGTAGGGCTCTGGAAGGAGAAGAGAGGATGATCTGCGTGAGTATTGCACGGGGTCGGCATCGGTTTATGATGGCCGAGCATCGCCACCTGGTGGAACAGGGGGCCCAGTTGGTCGAACTCCGGTTGGACTATATCAACGGGGAGGTGAATCTCAAGCGGCTTTTGGCGGATCGGCCTTGTCCGGTGGTGATTACGTGTCGGCGGGAGCGGGACGGCGGCAAATGGAACAAAGGGGAAGAAAAACGCCTCCTACTTCTCCGGACCGCCATTGCCGAGGGCGCCGACTACGTGGATCTGGAGGAGGACATTGCCGCGCAGATTCCCCGGTATGGTTCCACCCGCCGGATCATCAGCTACCATGATTTCCATAAAACGCCGGAGGACCTGGAAACGCTTCATCGGCACATGGCGTCGTTGGACGCCGATATTGTTAAAATTTCCACCATGGCGAACAATCCGCATGATAATCTCCGGATGTTGCGCCTGGTGCGGCAGAGCAAGATTCCGACCATCGGGATTTGCATGGGGGAGATCGGGATTCCGACGCGGATTTTGGCCGGCAAATACGGCGCTCCGTTTACTTACGCCACGTTTCATCATGAACGGGCGTTGGCTCCTGGGCAACTGACCTTCCAGCAGATGAAAGAGGTCTATCGGTACGACCAGATCAATGACCAGACCGAGGTGTACGGCGTGGTGGCGGATCCGGTGGGCCATAGCCTAAGTCCGCTGATCCATAACGCCGCTTTTAAGCACCTGAATCTGAACAAAGTGTATCTGCCGTTCCGGGTACCGAGGGAACATTTAAATCCGTTTTTGGAAGATTGTCAGGAGCTGGGCGTCAAGGGGCTGAGTGTAACCATCCCTCATAAAGAGGCCATTGTGTCCAAGCTGACGCAGGCCGACGGCGCCGTGCGCGGCATAGGTGCTTGTAATACGGTGATTTTCCAGGGCAAGGAGCGGATCGGGTACAATACGGATTACCGGGCGGCCATGGAGAGTCTGGAAGAGGCCATGGGCATTCCGGCCGGTGCGGAAGCGCCGCTGCGGGGCAAAACCGCTTTGATCCTGGGCGCCGGCGGAGTGGGCAAGGCCATTGCCTACGGTCTGTTGCGCCGAGGAGCCACCGTCGTAGTTACCGACGGCGTGCCGGAGAAGGCCCGGCAGTTGGCCGAACAATTCCAGTGCCGATTCGCCGAGTGGGCACTTCGGCATACGGTGCCGGCCGACATTTTGGTCAATGCGACTCCGGTCGGAATGCACCCGAATGTGGATGAGACACCGTTTGACCGTCGGCATATGAAGCCGTCCATGGTGGTCTTCGACGCCGTCTATAACCCGGAAAACACCCTGTTTATCAAGGATGCCCGGGCGCAGAATTGCAAGGTGATCACAGGACTGGAGATGTTTGTTCGGCAGGCGGCGTTGCAGTTCAAATTGTTCACTGGCTTGGACGCGCCGGTGGAACTGATGCGGGATGTGCTGCGCCGGGCCATCGCCGCCGTGAAATACTGAGCCGGCCCGAAAGGGATAAAAGAGATAACCGTTCTGCGGCCCCAGACCGTTGGCAAACCCTTCTGACTAACCCCAATGCCGTTTTCTAGGGTTGGGGGGTCTGGGACGCCTGTGGGTCAGAGATTCCGGATGAGAGATGGATTCTCGGGATCGCCTCGGAGCCGGCCCGGTGCCGGAGAACAGGGCAGGTCTTTTCTCCTGCAGGAGGTCGTGGAAGCAGCGATGGATGCTCCTATTGTTCTGATTGGTTATCGGGCCACCGGGAAGACATCGCTGGCTCGGCTGTTGGCGGAGCGGCTCGGCTGGGAGTGGATCGACGCCGATGTGGAGATCGAGCGTCGGGCGGGCAAAACGATCGCCCGGATTTTTGCCGAGGATGGCGAGCCGGCTTTTCGGAATTTGGAAGCGGCGGTCATGCAGGAGCTGTTGGCTCGGCAGCGGCTGGTTATTGCCTCCGGCGGCGGCGCCCCGATGCGCCCGGAAACTCGAGCGGCCATGCAACGCACTGGCCGGGTGGTCTGGCTGAAGGCGTCGCCGGAAACAATTTATGAGCGAATGAATACTGATCCCACCACCGGAACCCGTCGGCCGCAGCTAACGGCCCAAGGCGGCCTGGAAGAAATCCGCCACCTGCTGGCCCAACGGGAACCCATCTATCGCCAAACCGCCACCATCGAGGTGGATACCGAACAGAAAGACCTGGTCAGCCTGACCGACGAAATCCTCCAACGCCTGGCCCTGGCTTAGAGCCTATCCCAAAATGGCGGTCCCCTTGTCCGATCCTCCCATGGAGGTAGGTTTCAGGGGCCAGATAAATCCAACCCAGCTTGCACCCGCCTGATTTTGGGATAGGCTCTTAAAACCAACCGATCCTTCGAGCCCCATCGGCTTGCATCCGCCCGATGCGAGGGATATCCTACAAGTAGTGTTCCAGAGCGGTTCATGTTTTTATCGGTTCGGAGCAGGTCTTTTCTCGGGTCTTTTTTGAGGAGGCGCCGTCATGAAGCGATCGAGGTTCTTCTGGAGTTTATTGGCCGGGGGGATGGTATGGGGAGCCATGGTTCTTGCCGTCCGGGGGACGGAACCATCGGCGGAGAAACTGGCCCCGGCTGCTCCGAACCAATCGGTCTGCTCTGGCGAAGCAACTGCTAGGCAGAGCAAAGCGGCCCTTGCCGAAGAATCGCCGGTAGAGCAGAGAAAGGCAGAAAGCCCGTCTTCGGAGTTGCCTAAGCCGGAGTCGGCTCCTTGGAAGTCGGGTGAGCCGCTACCGTCCATCTCGGCGGACCCCACCCTGCCTGAGCAGGAGCAACTCCCCCTGCCAGCCCCGCCCCGTTCCCTCATGAAGCAATTTATGGAAAATTCCCAGAAGGCCGAAATCGCCATTTGGAAGGCGCTGGCAGAACCCTCCGAAGCCGACTTTGCCGACACGCCGCTCAGGGACCTGGTAGCCTATTGGCAACAGCGGCACAAGATTCCGATCTGCGTGGATCGGAAGGCGCTGGAGGGAGTGGAGGATCGGCCGATCACCATCCACGGGAAAGCCACCTCCTTCCGGGCGATTTTGGAGCAGGTATTGGACGAATTGGATTTGGGTTGGATGATTCGGCACGAAAGTCTTTGGATTACCACCAGGGAGCGGGCGGACGAGTTTTTAGTTACGCGGGTTTATGCCGTGGATCATTTGGTTTCCGATTCCGCAGACGCAGATGCGGAGCGGGAGCTGGAGAAGTTGATGGAGGTGATTACCGAGACGATTCGCCCCCAAAGCTGGAGCGATGTGGGTGGACCGGGCACGATTAAGCCCTTGGTGCTCCGGGGGAAAAAGCGGTTGGTCATTGAGCAGAGCTGGCCGGTGCATCTGGCAATCAGTGAGTTTCTCGAAGAGTTGGCCCAATCGGTAGCCGAACCTACCCCCCACAGGAAATCTCCTCCCATGCCGCCGGAACCGAGAGCGGAACCCCCGTCGTCCCCGAATGGGTAGAAAAGCCCCTAGCTCGACTTTGGCCATTTTGCGGAACCGGTGGTGTCGTCGAAACTTTCCGACTACAGCATATATGTTCATTTTCTGCCTAACTCCCCCATCGGAACATTTTTCCTGAAGGGAGAGGCGAGCGGACATGGTTGCTTCCGCAGCAGGCACATGTTGGCCTCTTCGTTCGGCGAACGTGTTGCCCAAAATCTACCAACAGGGAAGAGCATTACCCCGCTGGGGGAGCCCAAATCGGCAAAAGTCCATCGCATCTGATTCCGACCCGGTAGGTAGGCGGCCGGTTCCGCTTCCGATAGGGGGGAAGTGCTCAGGCGGAACGTTCCGGCACGGCCTTGGCATAGACGGTTTTCAGGTAATCCCGGGCTTTGGCTAGGGCCTGGCGCATCGCATCCGGCGGGGGTTCCCCATGCATGAACGGATTGACATACCACCGATAACCTACCTTCGCCAACGCAGCTATCCAGGGAGTGAAATCCGTTGGCCCGATCCCCGGCAATTGTTGCCATCCGGGGGCATGTTGCCAGGCATAGAAAAACAGCAGTTGTTCGCCCGCCGCCAGAATTGCCTCTTCCACCTTCTCCCCTCGGGCCTGCACATGGTACGGCGCCAGGGCAATGCCGATCCGCCGGTGTCGATTCCAGTCCACGAACGCCTTGATCGAGTCGATCGAGTCCAACAGGGCATGACCGTGGTTTTCGATGGCGAGGTAGGAGTTATATTTTTCTGCCAAATCGGCTTCTGGCTGGAGGGACTCGAGGAAGGCTTTCATGCGGGCGGAGAGTTCCTGGGGTTGGCAGGGGCCGGTGCTTCCGCGGACGGCCACGCCACCGCCTGCTTTGCCCAAAAGTTCGGCATATTTTCGGTATCCGCCCGCATAGACGGAAAAGCTGTACAATTTTAGCCGATACTTGGCCAGCATCTCTTGCAAACCGCCCGGCCCGAGCCGCTTTTGCACGTCGTCCAGATGGGGGCAACCGGCATGGGCGGACCAGATGTCGATGGCCTCAAAGCCCAACGCTGCAATCCGCTCACAGGCCTGTTCGATCGGCAGACTCAGGAAATGGATCGACGAGGTAGAAAGTTTCATGGGCCAGCGTCCGGCCGATTCCCCCAGGCCGCCGGCAACCTCTGCTCCTTTTTCCACACCAACTTCTGGCCCACCCAAAGCAAGTGCCCTTCCGCCGAAACCAGCATCGCCTTTCCGGAGAGGGATTTCCTGGCCAGCCCAACCAAATGTTCTGCCGGCTACATGGGCGAATCCCATGCTTGCTACGGTGGCCAAAAACTGCCGTCGGGTGGCGCCGGCCGGTTTCCCGATGGGTCTGTAAGGATTCGCCAAGTTCATAGAAAAACTCCTGCCTCAGGGTGGAATTGCCTCAGCCTCTGGGAGTTAGTTTGAACGGCGGGCACAGGAAAGTCAAGAGGAAATAGCGAACGAGTTGATGGTTAAGGGGGCTTCGGAGTTTCGGCCAGACTTTGCTCCCGGCAAGCTGCGGGGTGCCCGACATCGGGTGAAGGAAAGGATGCGTCGGCTTGCCGAGGCCCCTAGAGGCTGTCCCGAAATGGGTACTCGGGCGGCGGCCCGGACCGTTGCCAAACCCTTCCCATTTACCAAAGTGCCCGTTTTCTGGGGGTTTTGGCAGTCTGGGGGCCGCCGGTTGGTAGTCCATCTGGCTAAAACGGAATTTCGGGATAGCCTCTTAGACCTATGGGAGACAGGCGGGTTGTTGTTGGCTTAGGCAGTGGAGGGTACCCAAACCTAGGACCAAATCCACTGCATGGATGCCGACGACGGGCCGATCCGGAAACAGCTCGGCCAGGATGCCCAGGGCCAGCCGATCAGCCGGATCGTTAAACGTCGGCACCAGCACGGCAGCATTGGCGATGTAGAAGTTGGCGTAGCTGGCCGGAAGGCGTTCGTTCTGGAAATAGAGCGGCTGGGGCATGGGCAGGCGGACCACTTCGAGTTTGGAGCCGTCGGCAAGCCGGGCGTCCTGCAGCCGCTCCGCATTCTCCGCCAAAGGACGATAGTTTTCGTCGTCCGGATCGTCGCACCGGACCAAAACCACCGTGGTTGGGTTAACAAATCGACACAGGTCATCTACATGGCCGTGGGTATCGTCGCCAGCAATGCCCCGGCCCAGCCAGATGACTTGCTCGGCCCCCAGCCAATCTCGCACGGCCTGCTCAAAACCCGCCCGATCCAGCCCCGGATTTCGGACCTGCACCTTTGGGTCCAGGTAGCACTCTTCGGTCGTCAGCAGGGTGCCTTGGCCGTTGGTATCGATCCCGCCGCCCTCCAAGACAAACGGGCGATTGCCAACCCTGGCTTCAAACAGCGGCAGGCCCAAGGTTTTGGCCACCCAGACTGGCACCTGCCGATCCAACCGCCAATTCCGATACTTCGCCCAACCGTTGAAGTGAAATTGCACGATGGCCAGATCGGCCTGGATTGGGTCGGCAGAGACCGGGCGAATGGACTCAAAGCGGGCGTGTGGGGAAGGGGTTGGGGCGGTTGTATCGCCGAGCCCACCGGAGGCCGATGTACAGCCGGGTGCGGATCGGGCGCTGGCCCACGGGCTTTGGGCGGAGGGAGTTCGGTCGTCGACCCGGCCACCGGCACCCACCGTCGGTTGTTCCGGCTGCCGCCGCACAAAGATCGGCCCCGCATCCCGAAGCCAAGACCGATTCGTCTTTTTACGGAAAAACTCCACCTGGCTCAGATCGGCATGGGCAGCCGCCAGAATCCGCCGGGCCCGCTTTTCCACCTCCGCAGAGCCCACCACAATCCGCACCTTTTCCCCCAGGGCGATTTTTCGGACTATCTCGGCGTACACCCATTCGACCACCCGGAGTTTTCCGGGCCAATCGGTAGGCTCCTGGGGCCAGGCAATCCAGGTGGCCTCGTGCGGCTCCCATTCGGCCGGAAACCGAAACCCCAATTGCCCAGGCGGAACAGTCGGTTCCATACTCACTTCACCCATGCAGCAACTCGTTCGGCGCCGACAACACCAGAATCTCCGCGGCGGTCCTAAAATGCCATTTTCCCTGGAGGCCCAACCGACCGGAAACCACCGGGCGACACTCCTCTTGCCGCTACCATCGGCAAAATCGGTCGAACCGGTGTTTTCGGAAAAAGACCGCCAGCGACTTCGGGAATCCGATAGAAGGAGCCCCCTACTCCCCCCAACTCCAAGATATACTAAAAAAGAGAAGATTTCAGGTGAGGGTTCCCTCTCTGGGTGAGCCGGGAAAAAAGAGGATGAAATGGGGCAAAAAGAAAGACGGTTCCATTTTAACCGAATGGTAGAGCGCGCTTTTCCCTTCTCCCCAGGGGGAGAGGGTGGCCAGGCCGAAGGCCGGACCGGGTAAGGGAGCCTTGGGTTACTGCTGCGCAAGCCGCAGTCCAGGCTGTTTTGTGTCTGCTCCTGGGTTCTTGGTGAGCAAGCGAGAACTCTGGAATAGTTTCTGGACTGCCCCTTCCGCGAGAAGGATACCCCACGCCCTGGTTGGCTCTCGCTGTTCAAGGCAGGAAGAGGCGAGTTGTTTCATTCGGCGGAAATGTTTACGAAAGAAAGAGGATGAACCATTTTCCGAGGAGGAACCATTTTACGGTTTTTGCGAGGGGGCCGGGGGAACCGGTGTTTCTGGACCCGTCTTGAGCTTCACCTTGGCTAAAAAGGGAGAAGGCCTTCCAGAAGGGCGGAGCCTCTTGGCGAGTCCTTTCGACCGAAGGGGGGAGATTTCTGGGAACGTAACATGTTAGTCGAATGGAGGGGCGCACATGGCAGGCCCGCAAAAGCGGTGATCCAAGGCAGAGCCCCCAAAGGATCGGACCTGCGAAGCAGGTCCATCTAATGGTCTTTTCATTGGGCTACAATGTTCCCTGGTAATTTGTGCGGAATGGACTATGGATCCTTGGTGGACCGATTTAGCGATTTTGCTGTTTGTGACAGGGGTAGGCGCCTTAGCGGGGTGGGTGGCCCGGGCGCTGTGGGGAGGTAGTGAGTGGGGTGCGGAAAACCCCTCGACAGGGCCGGAACAGATCCGCCGGGTGGGCGAAATCCTGTCGCATTTACAACAGTTGGCTGGCCGGGTGGCCGCCGACGTCGGCCAGCACACCCACCGGGTGGAAACGATCAACCAGCAGTTGCACTCGGCCGGCAAACCCGGACCGGATGCCGTTGTTCAAGCGATCAGCCAATTGCTGGAGGCCAACAACCAGATGCGGCAAAAGTTGGTCGCTGCCGAACAACAACTCCAACAACAAGCCAAGCAAATCGAGGTCCACATTACGGCGGCGCGTACGGATGCCCTGACGGGGCTGGCCAACCGCCGAGCCTTCGACGAAGAACTGGCTCGCCGCCATGCCGAATTCCAACGCCATCGCAAACCCTTCTCTGTGATGATGGTCGATGTGGATCATTTCAAAAAGTTCAACGACACCTACGGCCATCAGGCCGGCGATGAAGTACTCCGGCAGGTGGCCAAAACCTTGCGAGACCATAGCCGAGGCATGGATCTAGTGGCTCGGTATGGGGGGGAGGAGTTTGCGCTGATCTGCCCGGGGGCCTCGGCCGATGTGTTAAAGGAACATGCGGAACGGCTTCGGCAGGCCGTGGAAGCCCTTCTGTTTGACTTTGAGGGAAAGAAGGTTCGGGTAACCGCCAGCTTTGGCCTGGCCCATTTGCTGCCCGGCGAAGCCACCAAAAGCCTCGTCGAACGGGCCGACCAGGCCCTCTATGCATCCAAACAGGCAGGCCGAAACTGCGTCCACTGGCATGATGGCCAAAAGATTCTTCGGTATATCCCCTCCGAGGCCATTCCTTCTTCAACATCTCCAGGGGCATCGGGTTCTCCTTCTTTCCCTGGCCAAGACCCTATCACGGCGCAGTCAAACACCACAGCGCCGAACTACGAAGTCCCATATCTTCCAGGTGGCCAGGAACCCCCGAAAGATCGAGCCCTCCTGCCACAGCCTTTGGGATCCCTTCCCAACCGATCGGAGTTCTATGTGATTTTAGGTCGGCGATTGGCCGAGCGGCAAAGGACGCATCGGCCCTTTTCGGTGATTTTGCTCCATGTGGACAAGTATTTAGATCTTGTGGGCAAGCACGGTCTTCAGGCGGCTCAACTTACGCTGCGGGCCACCTCGCAATTTTTGCAGGCCGCCGTCCGGCAGATGGATACCATTGCTCAGTATGACAACTGTACGTTTGCGTTGCTATTGCCGGAAGCCGAACTGGCCCATGTGGCCGAGATCGCTGAACGTCTCCGAGAAGCCATCTGCCGCTGCAAACTCCCCCTGGGCCATTGCTGGGAGAGGATTACCGTAAGCATCGGCGCGGTGGAGGCTACCGACGGCGACGATACCGACCGCCTCCTCCACCGATGCGAAGAGGCCCTGGAGCAGGCCCGTTCCGCCGGCGGCAACCGCGTCTATGTCCACACCGGCCAAACGGTCGAACCGGTGGAAGCCCAGGTGGAAGGGTAAACGATCTGCCAAAAAACCGTTCTCCGTCCGGTTGCTACGCTCGAGTTTTGCCATCGTGGAATACCCGCCCATCGAGGAATGCCCGACACTCGACTTTTGCCATTTTGGGGTATCCGCCAATAGGAGAATGCCCTAACGCTTTGTCAATCGTGCCCTTAGAGGCTGTCCCGAAATTGTCCCATCCGGGTGTTGGCCAACCGACCGAGGCGGCACATCCAGTTCCTAAAACCCTACCAAAGCACGGGTTTTCCGAGATCATCTGGCTCCAGGCGGGAATCGCTCGGAGAGGAGGCACAACGGATTTTCGGGACAGCTTCTTAGGACGACAGATGTTCAAAAGAGAGGATTCTCTCCATCGCCACAGAGGGTGGCAATGACTTCCGGTGGATCCGTGAACTGACGCAGGAGTGCCCCCTAGGGGCCCTGGACGGCTAGGCAGAAGGCGAAGAGGCCCTGGAGCGGAAAAGGTTCCGTCTATTTTCCAGAGTGTGGGGAGCTTATAATAGAAAAAATCTGGAACATTTTAGGTTGCCTGTATCCCCCGGAAGTAATTACCACCATATGTGGGGTTCGAGCCGATGTTTACCCCCTCCAAGTTGTAGGGGTCTGGTTGGGGGGATACAGTCCAATGAGGCGAACGGGGCGGTATGCTCGGAGAGCCGACATTTGGGGCGCCCCTGGGCGGGCCGAAGGCCTGTAGTCCCAGTGGCCCCTTCGCCCGGCCAATCGGTCGGTTGGCCGGCCTTCCCACGGCGGGCAGCGGCGGGTTTGCTTCCTTCGGCTAAAATGTTACCAAGATCTTTCCCATTCGCTGCGGATTGGCTATGGAAGCGACAACACCACGGTATTTAGTCCCGTTTCATCCGAAGCGGGTCCCTCATTTTTTTACGGATGTGTTGATTATTGGGGGTGGGTTGGCTGGGCTGCGGGCCGCCTTGGCCGTCGATGGCGGCCTGTCGGTGCTGGTCATCACCAAAGGCGGGATCTGCGATTCCAACAGCGTCCATGCGCAGGGCGGCATTGCCGGGGTGTTTTCGCCGGAAGATCGTCTGGAGGACCATGTGGAAGACACTCTGCTGGCCGGGGGATCGCTTTGCGATCGGCAGGTGGTGGAAATGGTGGTTCGGGAAGGGCCGGACCGCATCCGAGAGCTAATCGCCTGGGGCACCCGGTTTGATCAGGTGGATGGGGTGTTGTCGTTGGGACGGGAGGGCGGCCATCGTCGGGATCGGATTGTCCATGCCTTGGGGGACGCTACCGGCAAAGAAGTGATGCGGGCCGTCATCGCCCGAGCGCAAGAAGCCCCCAATATCCAGATCTGGGAAAACACCTTCGCCATCGACCTGGTAACCTATCTGGGCAGTTGTCGGGGGGCGCTGGTGTGGAATGCCCAGCATGGCAAAACCCTGGTCTGGGCCAAGCAGACGGTGCTGGCCACCGGCGGCGTGGGCCAGTTGTACCGGGAAACCACCAATCCGGAAGTGGCGACCGGAGATGGCATGGCCTTGGCCTATCGGGCCGGTGCCGAACTGCGCGACATGGAGTTCATCCAGTTCCATCCGACGGTGCTTTATATTGCGGGTTCGGCCCGACATCTGATGACCGAAGCGCTTCGGGGGGAAGGGGCCTGGCTGGTGGATCGACATGGATATAGATTCATGTTCGACTATGATCCCCGCGGGGAACTGGCCCCCAGGGATATCGTCAGCATTGCCATCGTCAGCCAGATGGAAAAAACCAAACATCCTTGTGTCTATCTGGATCTGACGCATCTGGACCCGGAGCGGATTCGGAGCCGATTCCCCGGTATTATTGCCACCTTGGCGGAGTTCAATATCGACGTGACCAAGGAGCGGATTCCGGTTCGTCCGGGTGCCCATTACATGATGGGCGGGGTCACCGTGGATATGGAAGGCCGAACCACGTTGCCCGGCCTCTGGGCTGCCGGGGAGGTAACCTCGTCGGGGTTGCATGGGGCCAATCGCCTGGCCTCCAATAGTCTGTTGGAAGCCTTAGTCTTCGGTGCCCGTGCCGGCCATGGAGCCTCCAGGGCGGCCTCCTCGATGACCGATTTCTTCACGGTGCTGCCGCTGGCCAATCCGGGCCTGGAGCTGCATCCCCATACCCTCGACCTGGCCGACATCCGCAATTCTCTTAAAAGCCTCATGTGGCGGGCCGTCGGGGTTCGCCGAGACGCCGAGGGACTCCGGGAAGCCGAGGAAAACATCCTTCGCTGGAGCCGATATGTCCTGGCCTGCCAATTTGCCCATCCGGAAGGGTGGGAATTGCAGAACATGCTTTTGGTGGCCCGGCTGATGATCCAGGCCGCCTTATTGCGAGAAGAAAGCCGGGGTTGCCATCTGCGAAGCGATTTCCCCGAGCGGGATGATGCGAATTGGAACCGGCATATTGCCTTCCGCCGCACGGCAACCGGCAAAGAGGAAGTGATCCTTTCACCACTTCTCGGCCCCGCCCCAGAATCCGCCCCAGCGGAAAGCATAACCAAATAACCGCAGGTTGTTTTTCAAGGAGCGCAGAAGATGAAAATTTGTTCTGTTTTTGCGGGATGGGCAGTGCCGGTCTTCTTAGGGATTGGGATGAGTTTGGTCCAAGGGGCCGACAAGCCGCCGCCGTTGCCGCCGTATCCCCGGTAGGCGATGACCGTTTGGTACGAGGTGGATTCGGCTTGGCCCCAGCGACCACCTGGAGTGGCCTGGGGACAGACGCCCGGCGTGGCCGTCGATCCTCAGAATCGGGTCTGGGTCTTCACCCGGGCCAAACCCCCCGTGCAGGTTTATGACGCTTCGGGGAAATATCTTTTCGGCTGGGGAGAAGATGTTATTCAATCGGCCCATCAGATTCGTTTGGATCGCCAGGGTCATGTTTGGCTGGTCGATGGGGGGAATCATGCCGTGTATGAGTGCACCCAGGAAGGGAAAGTCCTGCGCACCTTGGGCACCCCCGGCCAATACGGCGAGGACCCACAGCATTTCCACCAGCCTACCGATGTGGTCATCACGCCGAAGGGGGATATTTTTGTTACCGACGGGTACGGCAACTCCCGGGTGGTGCATTTTGACGCTCAGGGGCGGTTTGTCCGGGCCTGGGGCAAACTGGGCGTCGGACCGGGCGAGTTCAGCCTGCCCCATGCGATCGACGTGGATAGCCAGGGCCGACTCTACGTGGCCGACCGGAATAACGTCCGAATCCAGGTCTTTGATCAGGAGGGAAAATTCCTGGCCGAGTGGCGGAACCTGTTGGTGCCTTGGACGGTGCGTATCGACCAGAAGGATCGGATTTGGAGTTGTGGTTGTTCGCCAATGGTCTGGCGAAAGGAGGACGAGGTGCTCGGCTGCCCGCCCAAAGATCAACTGGTCATGTGTTTCGATACCACCGGCAAGGTGCTGCAAGTCTGGACGTTTCCCAAGGGGCAGGATGGCCAAGAAAAGCCGGGCGAACTCAATTGGGTCCATAGCCTGGCCTGGGACAGCCAGGGGAATCTTTACCTGGTGGACATTATCGGCAATCGTGTACAAAAGTTCCTGCGCCGGGAGTAGATTTCGCCGGCGACGGAACGCTGGGAATGCCTTCCCCCATCGGCCAGATGGCTTCCGGTCGAAGAGGCTGTGCCGAACGTCCATTTTTAGCCGGCTGGGATCACCGGCAGGCCTCAGACGGTCCAAAACCCCATCCCACGGCCGTTTGATAAAGCAGAACGGTGGGCAAAGCAGTCGGGGCCGCCGCCCGGCTACCCTTTTCCGGGCGAGCCTCCACGAGGCTGTCCCGAAATGGACACTCCGGCGGGCCCCGAGCGGTTTCCAAACCCTTTCCGTTTCGGAAGATGCCCGTTGATTAGGGTTTTGAACAGGCTGGGGGCTGACGGCTGCGCCATCTGCCTAAAAACAGATTTTCGGGCGAGCCTCTAAGCCGGCGAGGCCTTTTAGAAGAGGGGATCAGGATTGGGCGGCCAAGAGCCAGGCCAACAGCCCTTTTTGCAGGTGCATTCGGTTGGCGGCCTGTTGGATGACCACGCTTTCCGGGCCGTCGATCACCTCGTCGGTAACTTCTTCGCCTCGGTGAGCGGGCATACAGTGCATGAAGACGGCCCCTTTTTGGGCATGGGCCATCAGAGCGGCGTTGACCTGATAGGGTGCAAACACTTGGCGGCGTTGGGCGGCTTCGGATTCCTGGCCCATACTCGTCCATACATCTGTATATATTACGGCAGCCTCCCGCACCGCCTCCACAGGGCTATCGGTAACGCGCAGTTCCAACTGGGGCACATCCCGACGGAGCTCCGCCAGGAAGGCTTCGTCGAAGCGATACGCCGGTGGGGTGGCCATGACCATCCGCACTCCCAGCTTCCCGCACCCTTGGGCCAGGCTTCGGGCCACGTTATTCCCGTCGCCGATCCAGGCAAGTGTCAGCCCCGCCAGTCGGCCGAAAAGCTCTCGGATTGTGAACAAATCGGCCAATGCCTGGCACGGATGCGCCAAATCCGATAGCCCGTTGATCACCGGGCACTCCGCATACTGGGCCAATTCCACCACCGTCTGGTGCCGAAACGTTCGGGCCACGATCACATCCACATATTGGCTGAGAACCCGGGCAAAATCGACCATGGTCTCCCGCCGTCCGAAGCCGGTCTCTTGCCCCAAAAACAGGGCCGTTCCCCCCAGATGGACCATACCCGCCTCAAAACTCACCCGGGTCCGAAGCGACGGTTTCTCAAACAGCAAGGCCATCACCCGGCCCGGCAACAGCGGCTCCCGAATTCCCTTGGCCCATTTGGACTTCAGATCCTCGGCAATCGAGAAGATGCGCTCGATTTCTGCCGGGCTCAAATCGGCCACCGTCAAGAGATGACGTATCCTTTTCACGATCCATGCTCCTTCCGGAGGAGGGAGGATTGAGTTTCGTAAATGGGAAAGACACGCAATTCCCTCGTTTTCAGCCACGTTGGGGTTGCTGGGGGTGGGAAGATATTTCCTTTGTGCCGTGGAACATGGCATCCGTTAGGCTGATCGGAGCGGGTTTAGGTTCTTTTTGGCCAATTCTTCCAGGACCTCGGCCAGCACATCGCAGCCCTGCTGGGCCTCCTGATCGGTAAGGGTCATGGCAGGCAGAAGGCGGAGGACATTGCCTTGGGTACAATTGATCAGTACACCTCGGCGCATGCAGGCTTCCACGGCCGGGGCGCCTTCGACGGCCAGTTCCACACCGATCATCAGCCCCACCACACGCACGTCTCGGATGATTTCGCATCGTTGTTGGAGTTCCCGGAGGCGCTGGTGGAATAGTTGGCCCAGGCTTTGTGCCCGCTGGAGGAGGTTTTGTTGTTCGATCATTTCGATGGCGGCCAAACCGGCCCGGGCAGCCACCGGATTGCCCCCAAAGGTGGCCGCATGCATTCCCGGCCGCAGGCTGGGGGCGATTTCCGGCTTGGCCAACATCGCCCCGCCGGCCAAACCGCCGCAGAGGGCCTTGGCCAGCGTCATGATGTCCGGCGTTACCCCCTCCCGCTGATAGGCGAACCAATATCCGGTTCGGCCCATCCCTGTCTGCACCTCGTCGAAGATCAACAGCAGCCCATGTTCATCGCACACGTGGCGCAGGCCTTGCAGGAAGCCGGGCGGCGGAATCCGGATGCCGCCTTCGCCCTGGATCGGTTCGATCATAATGGCCGCGGTTTCTTCGTCCACAAGCCGACGCACCGCCTCCAAATCGCCAAACGGCGCATAGACGAACCCCGCCATGAGCGGTCCAAGACCTTCATGGTATTTCGGCTGGGCGGTGGCGGTGGTGGAACCTAGAGTGCGCCCATGGAAACCCCCCTCAAAGGTGATGATCTTGTATTTGGGGCGTTTGCTGTGGAGGCGGACCAGTTTGATGGCTGCTTCGTTGGCTTCGGTGCCGGAATTACAGAAAAAGGCCTGGCCGCCAAAACTCCGCTCCGAAAGGGCCTTGGCCCAAAGACCCTGAAGTTCCGTGTACCAGGTATTGGGCACATGGATCAGGGTGGCTACCTGCTCCTGCACCGCTCGGACCACCGGCGCCGGACAATGCCCCAACAGTCCACAACCCCACCCTGGAAACAAATCCAAATACCGATTCCCCTCCCGATCCCATACATACGACCCCTCCCCCCGAACCAGCACCACCGGAAAACGCCGGTAGTTCGGGATCACATACCGCTGAAAAATCTCCAGGGTCTCGTGGGAAGTTAACGTTGGCTGGCTCATCGGTTCCTTTTCTCCGGCTTGTAACCGATGGATTGAGTGATGAAATATTTTTAGTTCCAGGGCATAAACTTTCTTGTACCATTTTAGCCGAATGGCAGGGCACGCCTTTCCCCCTCTTGCCTGGCGGGAGAGGGGCCTTATATGTCATTCCTGCGAAAGCAGGAACCCAGTCCGCCTCTCTCCTGGCGGGAGAGGCCGGTTTGGCGTAGCCAAACCGGGTGAGGGGGCCTGACCCCTCTTGCCTGGCGGGAGAGGGTGGGGTGAGGGGGACAATATTTCATTCCCCCGCCCCCATGTCGTTCCTGCGTAAGCAGCAGTCCAGGCTTGTTCCCCCGTAAGCGGGAATCCAGGCAATATGGACCTTTCTTACTTTCTGGATTCCCACTTTCGTGGGAATGACGCACCAAGGCGTCTGGATTCCCGCTTGCGCAGGAATGACAACTTTGCCCCCCTCACCCGGCGTCGCTTCGCTCCGCCGGCCTCTCCCGCCAGGGGAGAGGCGAATTGCATCATTCGGCTCAACTGTTACCGAAAAAAATATCTCCCCTGTTGAGCGGTTTAAGGATGGAAAAAGCACCGCAGTCTAGGGGCTTTGGACGATTTGGGTCCCGATGCCTTCGGTGGTATAGATTTCTAACAGGAGCGAATGGCGGATGCGACCGTCGATGATGTGGACCTTGCGCACGCCATGCTGGAGGATTTCCAGGCAGGCTTCCACTTTCGGCACCATACCGGCATCAATCACGCCGGAACGGATCAACTGTCGGGCCTCCTCCGGTGTCAGGGTGGGGATCAGGGAATTGGGGTCGTTTTTATCCCGGCGCACGCCGTTAACGTCGCTGACAAAGACCAATTTTTCGGCCTGCAAGGCTCGGGCAACGGCCATGGCCGCGGTGTCGGCGTTGACATTCAGCTTCTGCCCCTCGGCGTCCATGCACAGGGAGGGGATGATCGGCACAATGCCCTGCTGGCAGAGCTGTTCGATGGTGGGCCGATCCACTTCGGTTACCGTGCCGACCAATCCCAGATCCACCGGCTGGCCGTCCTGGTCGGTAAGCTGGAGTCGCTGGCCGAAAAGCACATTTTTTGTTCGGAAATGCAAGGCCTGGGCCTGGCCGCCCAACTCTCGAATTCGGCTAGCCAGTTGCTCGCTGGTTTGGTAGGCCAGCACGTTTTCGACGATTTCCAGGGTGGCTTGGTCGGTGTAGCGTCGGCCTTGGACGAACCGGGGAGTGAGGCCTGCCTGTTGCATCGCTCGGCTGATGGCCGCTCCGGCCCCATGCACCACCACCGGCTGCATCCCCACCGTCTCCAGAAACACCACATCCAGCAGGAGGTGGTCCAGGGCCTTGGAATCGTCCAGCAGGCTGCCGCCCAGTTTGATTACGGTAACCCGCCCCCGAAACTGCCGAATCCAATGCAGGGCCTCCAGCAGCACATCCGCTTTCCGAATGGCTTCTTCCACCTTGTCGCCTCCTACCGGTCCAGCTGGGCGATTCCGCCCCGGCAGTTCCCTCGGAAAAAGGCCAAGTGGCCCTCCTCAGTTGACTGTATCTACCCGGCCAAGCGCCCAGAACTTGTAGGGGGTAAGAATCGGCTCAACCCCAACAGATTGTGGTCATTACTTCCGGTAGATACACTCAAGCTAAACGCTCTCCGGAGGGAATCCCCTTCCGCAGGCAAATCAAGAAAGAAAAAAGGTAACACTTTAGCCGAGCGGAGGGGTCTGCTTGGCAGGCCCGCCACAGCGGCCATCCAAGGCAGACACCTCTAAGGGGCCGAACCTCCGAAGCAGGTCCATCCGAGGATTTTCTCAGTCGGCTAAAATGTTACGAAAAAAGTTATTTTACTTTCCGATGGGGGAAAGTCAACGATTTCTGGAAGCTGCTTATCTTTTGTAGATTTCCCAATTTTCCTATATTCACTTTTAGGTGCTGAGGCGGAAAGGAGGCGGGAATTTCAGTTTCTAAAATCGTAATAGTTTAGCCGCCGGAACCTGCCAGGCCCAAAGGGGGCTTCGGCCTTTATGGTACCCAGTGAGGTGAAAGAGGATTTAGAACCGGAGGCCTTCGGGGCGTTGGCCTACACGGACCTGGACCTGAATCCGCCTGCCTTCTCGGATGATGTGCATGGTGGCCGATTGTCCGATGGGGGTACGGGCAATGGCCAGGCTCAGATCGCTCGGATCCCGGATTTTTTCTTGGTTCCATTGGACGACCACGTCGCCCGGTTCCAGACCGGCCTTTTGGGCCGGCGAGCCGGGCAGCACCCGGACAATCAATGCCCCTTGGGTGTTGGGCAATCCCAGCCGGTTGGCCAGCGCCTCATCCAAGGCTTGCATTTCTACGCCCAGCCAGCCCCGTTCCACCCGACCGGTGGCTTTCAGGCGTTCATAAACATCCTTGGCAATGCGACTAGGAATGGCAAAACCGATCCCCTGGTAGCGTTCGCCCAGGATAGCCGTGTTGATGCCTACGACCTCTCCTTTCATGTTGACCAAAGGCCCGCCGCTATTGCCGGGGTTGATGGCGGCATCGGTTTGGAGGAAATCTTCATAGCGAATTTCCCGGATGATACCGCGTCGGCCTTTGGCACTGATGATGCCGGCGGTTACGGTATGGGCCAATCGGAAGGGGTTGCCGATGGCCAGGACTGAATCTCCCACTTCTAGGGAATCGCTATCCCCCCATCGGGCGGGCACAAGGTCTGGTTCGTCGATTTTAAGCAAAGCCAGGTCGGAAAGCGGGTCCACCCCCACAATCCGGACGTTGGCCACGGTCCGGCCGTCGGCCAATTTGACCCGTACCTCGTCGGCTTGGCCGATCACATGATAATTGGTAATGATGTACCCTTCCTTGTCCATGATGACGCCGGAGCCTTCGCCCTCGGCCCGGAACAGGCTGGGTCCCCCGAACAGGAAGCCCCATTCATCCCTGGGAGCGGCAGCGACCACAATGCGTTCCGTTTCCACGCCCACCACGGAGGGAGCAACCGCCTTGGCCACCAGGGCAAACCGATTTTGCGGGTCCGGCAATTGGCCCAGCAATTCCTGGGCCACCTCGGCCTCCGCCCGTTGTCGGCCCCGGGTGATCGCATATTGGAGCCGTTCTACCCAATAGGGGAGAAAAAGGAGCAGGAGCAGGATGGCTAAAATCCCCAGGAGCCAGCCCAATCCGGTCCGCCGCACCCCCGTCGGGGGGACCTCCGTCGCTAAAACCACCGGAGCCGGTTGGTCCGAAGGCCTGCCCTGTCGATGGGCTACGTCAGTGTCTTCCCAAAAAGGAAATCCAGCGGCCATGGAAAAGTCCTTGTGCATCGCAGATGGTGGATATACATCGCCGATCGGCCCTCGGTTATCGGAGAGCCGAAGAGCGGGGCAGCTCCTGAATCCGCTTTCGGAGAGAATGCACCAAAGAGGTTCGGGCAACCGGCCAATGGTTCCTGGATGCCTGTCTGCTGCCTCCCGTACCCGAGCAGCTATCTCCTGTTGCTGCTTGCTTCCGATCGCCTCCCGGCTCCCCCCCACGGCGTCCCGGCTCCTTCCGCCTAGGGCATCTCTTCATGTTCCTGGGCCCTGCCTACCGGTTCCTCCCCTGCTTACCAGTTGTGTTGTTTCCTGACCACAGGCTCCTCGCTGCTGGCTACAGATTACTGGGTTTCCTGTTGGGTGAGTTGGTGGAAGCGGGCCATCAGATGGCGGGTGATGGGGCCGGGTTTGCCGTCGCCGATCAGTCGGCTATCGACCTTGACGACTGGTACCACCTCGGCGGCGGTGCCGGTCAGGAAACACTCATCGGCAATATACACGTCGTGTTTGGTAAGCGGCACCTCCAGGACTTCATAGCCGTCGGCGCGGGCCAGTTGGATAACCGCCGCCCGGGTAATGCCCTCGAGGATCCCGGCGTCGTTCGGGGGCGTAAGGAGCCGACCTTGCCGAACGAGAAAAAT
>Ga0308395_1000828_pt1 | contig 22755 bp, 24 predicted proteins | sample Hotspr20SampleP4_FD_202097 | JGI IMG/M metagenome (GOLD analysis project Ga0308395, IMG submission 202097) | Hot spring phototrophic mat microbial communities from Mushroom Spring, Yellowstone National Park, Wyoming, United States - 20050930_P4 ...
ATTAATCTATTAAAAAAGGAGTAATCATGAAAAAACTTTCTATCTCAATTTTAGGAGCAGGGGGAATGGTTGGAAGAGAATTAATAGAACTTATTTACAAAAGAAAATTTCCTTTTTCAGAGATAAAATTTTTTGGTTCAAAAGAAAAAACAATAGATGTTAATGGTAAAAAAATAAAGATAGAAAAAACTAATTTAGAAAAACTTAAAAAAAGTGAAATAATATTTTTTGTAAGCAGTGATGATGTTTCAAAAAAATATGCCAAATATTTATCTTCATCAGGTATATGGTGTATAGATGAATCATCTGCTTTTAGATTAAATAAAAATGTTCCGCTTGTAATACCTGAGATAAATTCACACTTAATAGATAAAAAACAAAAACTAATAGCAGGTCCAAATTGCACCTTAACACCGCTTGCATTAAGTTGTCATAAAATACACAAAAAATTTAGAATAAAAGAAATAAGAATTGCAACATATCAGGCTGTTTCTGGAGCAGGGAAAAAAGCAGTTGATGAGTTTTTATATGAAACTGAGAGTTTCATAAAAACCGGAAAAGTTAAAATCAAACAAAAAGTTTTACCAAGACAAATTGCATTTAATTTATTTCCTCAGGTTGGAAGTTTTGATGAGAAAGGAAATAGTGTTGAAGAAAATAAAGTTGAGTTAGAACTAAAAAAAATATGGAATGATAAAGATATAAAGATATCCTGCTATGCTGTAAGAGTGCCTGTAATTAGAGGGCATTCGCTTGCAGTATGGATTAAAACAGAAAAAAAGTGGAAAGAAGAAGAAGTAATTGATATACTTAAAAACACAGAAGGTGTGAAATTTTTTGAAGATCATAACAATTATAAAACCCCTATTGATTGTCAAAAAAAATACGAAATCTATGCATCAAGATTTAAAAGAACACCTTTTGAAAACGAATTTTCACTTTGGTTATGCGGTGATAATCTATATAAAGGAGCAGCACTTAACTCAATCCAGATAGCTGAAATAATAGTAAATAAGTATTATAAAAACTTATGAAAATTTTACTCATAGAAGATGAAGAAGATATAGCATCAGTAATTGAATTTAACTTTCGTAAAGAAGGATTTGAATTTTATCATTCAATAGATGGTGTTGACGGTCTTGAAAAAGCAAAAAAAATTAAACCTGATATAATAGTTCTTGATGTTATACTTCCATCAATGGATGGATTTAGCATTTTAAGAAAACTAAAACTAAATGAAGACACCAAAAAAATACCTGTTATAATGCTTACAGCAAGAGATACTGAAATAGATAAAATTACAGGTCTTGAACTTGGAGCAGATGATTATGTTTCAAAACCATTTTCAATAAGAGAATTATTAGCCAGGGTAAAAGCAGTCGCAAGAAGGTATAACAAAGAAGAAGATAATAAAGAATTTAAATTTAAAGATCTTTATATCAATTTTGAATCATTCGAAGTAAAAATAAGAAATGAAAAAATTTTACTTACTACAAAAGAATTTCTTTTACTAAAAGAACTTATAAATTCTAAAAACAAGGTTCTCACAAGAGAGTATCTTTTAAATACTGTATGGAACGTCTCAGATGATATTGATACAAGAACAGTTGATGTTCATATAATGACTCTTAGGAAAAAACTAAAAAAATATTCCTACCTAATAGAAACCATCAAAAACCTAGGATACAAATTTAATATAGATGAAAAAGATATTAAAGATTTTTAAAAATAGAATTCTTGCTTTTTACTTGATATCAGTACTGGTATTCTATATAACAGTTATAATATTTTCAGAAAATTATTTTCGCAAAAAAAATATATCTCTTTATATGGAAAATCTAAAACTTACAACAGAAATTGTTAGCCTTACCTTAGAAAACAAAACAATTACTCCAGAAAAACTTGATGAAATAGCAAAAATAATTTTTAATAATAAAAACATAAGATTGACATTTATCAAAGAAAATGGAAAGGTTATTGCAGATTCTATTGTGGATATTAAAAAAATCAATCTAATGGAAAATCACAAAAACAGAGAAGAAATAAAAAATGCAATAAACTACGGTGAAGGATTTTCTATAAGATTCTCAACAACAGCAAAAAAAGAACTTATCTATTACGCAATCTTTAAAAAGATTAATAACAAAGAAAGCATAATAATAAGAGCATCTATAGATTTTGAAAGATTTAAAGATGATTTAAATTTAATAAGAAAAAATATGTTTATTTTTATGAGTGTAACACTTGGAATATTTGTTATATTTGGATTTATTCTGATAAAAAAAATAACTGAACCAATTGATAAAATAATAGAAGCATCAAAGGAATATGCAAAAGGGAATTTTTCATACAAAATAAATATAGATTTCACTGGAGAAATGAAAAAACTTGCCCAAACTTTAAATAATATGGGGGAAGAAATAGAAAAATCTCTAAAAGACATAGAATATAAAAACAGAATACTTTTTCTTATATTTGAAGGTATGAAAGAAGGAATACTTATACTCTCAGAAAAAGATGAAATAGAATTATTTAACAAGAGCTTTTCTAAAATTTTATCAATTGAAGAAGATTTAAAAGGTAAAAAAATAAATGAGGTTATAAGAGAGTGGGAATTTTTAGAAGCAGTTAAGGAGACCAAAAAGAAAGAACTAAAAAAAGAAATTAAATTAAATTCTGGAAAATATATAATAATACTTGGATTTTCTATAGTTCTAAAAGATGAAAAAAAATATGCTTTTGTAATTTACGATATAGATGAAGAAAAAAAACTTGAAATTATGAAAAGGGATTTTATTGCAAATTTCTCTCACGAAATAAAAACACCACTTACCGTAATAAAAACAAACCTTGAAACAATTCTAAATGAGGAAATGAATAGCCAAGAGGTTAAAAGATTTTTATCAGCAATTGAGAAAAATGTCTTAAGAATGGAAAACATTGTTAGAGACATAATAAAACTAAGTTATATAGAAGGCAACACAAAATTAGAAACAACCAATATTAACATAAAAGAAATTATTGAAAAAACAATCTTTGCATTTGAACCAAAGATAAAAGAAAAAAATATAGATGTAAAAATTGATTTAAATCAAACTATTATTCAAGCAGATCAATCATTAATAGAATATTGTTTTTTTAATCTTATAGATAATGCAATAAAATATAACAAAACAAATGGTTGGATAAAAATATACTCTCAAAAACTTGATAATGAAATAAAAATAAGTATTGAGAACTCAGGAAATCCAATTCCAAATGAGTATCTTGAAAGGATTTTTGAGAGATTTTTTGTTGTAGATAAATCTCGTTCAAGATCTATGGGGGGAACAGGGCTTGGCTTATCAATAGTAAAACATATTGTTGAACTTCATAAAGGAAAAGTATATGCCGAAAGTTTCAAAGATTTTAACAGATTTAATATAATACTTCATTTGTAACTTTTATAAAATACTAACTATTTCCTAAAAATCAAAATCTATAATTTTACGCAGATTTTACACTGATTTTATACTCAATTCATATTCAGTTTTTAAAATTTTATTGTGGAGATAAAAAATAAAAAGGAGATTTTAATGAGAAAAATAAAGAAAGTAATCTTAGTAACGATCACCATTTTCTCACTTTCTACTTTATGGGGTGGGGAAATAGATATACTTCTCGACAAACTGGTTGATAAAAATATACTGACCGGCTCTGAAGCCCAAGAAATAAGATATGAGACACAAGAAGAGGTAAAAAAAGAAATCTCTCTTGGAACACATAAAACACTCCCTTTATGGCTTCAGAATATAACATTAGGCGGAGATATAAGAATAAGATATCAAAAAGATGATAATAAAAATCTTACATATAAAAGAGAAAGATTTAGAGAAAGGGTAAGATTATACATAAACTCAAAAGTAAATGAAAATCTTTCTGTATACACCGGAATTGCAACTAGCGAAAATACAGACCCAAGAAGCACAAACCAAACATTTAACGAAAATTTTGCTAAAAGAAATATTTATCTTGATTATGGTTATCTTGAGTATTTTTTACATCCTAACATATCATTTAATGCAGGAAGAATAAAACAAGCGATACTCTACTCAAATGATATGCTATGGGATGGGGATATAAATCAAGAAGGTTTTCTTTTGAAAACAGAAATACCAATAAATATTAACTTTTCAAATAATCTTGATGCAGGTGTTTTTGTTTTAAAAGAAAATAAGGATAAAAAAGATGTTTATTTAAATTATATATCAAACACTTTTAACTGGAAATCTGATGATAATTTGAAAAAGATAAAGATTACATCTTCTTATTATGATTTTTCAAATATAAAAGGGGAAAACACATTCTCATACAGACCATCTACAACTACACATCAAGCAGAAAATTCAACATTGGGAGGGAAATACATATATAACTATAGACCATTTGTTTTAGATTTTGAAATTTCAAAGAATATAGAAGAGCCATTAACACTTTATACCTTAAGTATAAACAATTTATCAGTATTTTCAAGCTATGTGATAAATACTGCGATATCTGGTGATAAAGAAAATAAAGGATGGATACTCGGTTTAAGATTTGGACAGGAAAAAGTAAATGGACCTGGAGATTTTCAATTTGTATACTCAAGAAGGTGGATTGAAAAAGATTCCTGGCTTGATACCTATCCAGATAATGATTTCTACGGCGGAGCAACAGATGTAAAAGGAAATAGATTTACATTATCATATGGACTTGGTAGAGATTTTTTGGTTATAGCAAATTATTTTAATTCAAAACCAATAAAAAATAATAAAAAAGAAGAAAAAATACTTCAGATTGATATAATTGCCAAATTTTAAAGGAGGTTAGATGAAAAACAAAATAATGTTAATAGTTGCGATGTTTATTCAGGCATCCTTCCTTCACTCAGAGAAAATAGTGATGGAGGGTTCAAATACAATGCTTCCAATAGCTCAGAGAGCAGCAGAAGTTTATATGAAGAAATTCCCTGGCAAAGAAGTAGTAGTTAGAGGTAGTGGAAGCGGGGTTGGTATTGCTGCAATTATTGATGGAAACTGTGATATTGCAAATGCATCAAGATCTGTAAAACAAAAAGAACTTGATCTTGCAAGAAAAAAGGGAAAAGAACTTAAGGCAAATATAATTGCAATGGATGGATTAGTAATTATTGTTCATCCTTCAAACAAGATAGAAAATATAACAAAAGAACAACTCCAAAAAATATACACTGGAAAAATTAAGAATTGGAAAGAGCTTGGTGGTGATGATAAAAAGATAGTTGTAATTTCAAGAGAAAGTTCAAGCGGAACATACGAGTTTTTCTTAGAATATGTTCTTGATAAAAAAAGAGTATTTCCTGGGGCAGTTATGCAATCAACAACTCAAGGAATTGTTAATATGGTAGCACAAACACCAGCTGGAATAGGATATATAGGACATGGGTATATATCTGATAAAGTAAAAGCTATTAAATATGAAGGTCTTGAGCCAACTGTTGAGAATATAATAAATAATAAATACAAACTTGCAAGGCCACTTTATATGTATACACTTACAAACGCATCAAAAGAAGTCCTTGATTTTATTGAGTTTGTAAAATCTCCTGAAGGGCAAAAATTAGTAGAAGAAGCAGGATATATCCCTCTAAAAAAATAAAATTAAAGAGCCCGGTCTAAGACCGGGCTCTAAAATAAAGAACTGGTCTTATGAACAATGAAAAAAATAAAATTCTAAAAGAAAAAATTATAGAGAAAATTATTTTTATATTTTCTATGTTTTCAATCTTTTCGCTTTTTTTAATAATTATGATACTTTTTAGGGAAAGTTTACCTTCAATAAAAGAAATTGGGTTAATTGAAATGATTAAAGGTAGGGAATGGTATCCAACTGATTTAGAAAATCCTTCTTTTGGTTTCTTCCCACTTATTTATTCATCAATTTATATTACAATCCTTTCGCTTATATTTTCAATACCACTTGGACTTTCGCTTGCAATCTATATAAGCGAAATCGCATCAGAAAAGATTAAATCTATACTTAAAATTATTGTAGAGCTTATATCAATGATACCATCTGTTGTATTTGGATTTGTGGGAGTTTCTATTCTTGTACCATTTATCCAAAAAACATTTAACCTCCCACTTGGATATTGTGTATTAACAGCATCAATAGTTCTTGCGCTTATGGCAACACCAATTATTGCAACATTATGCGAAGATTTTCTTAGAATGGTTCCATTAAATTTAAGAGAAGCATCAACAGCATTAGGTGCAAATAAATATCAAACAATAACAAAAATAATACTTCCAGCAGCTTCGTCTGGATTATTCACAGCAATGATACTTGGTGCTGGAAGAATAATTGGGGAGACAATGGTTGTTTTAATGCTTTCTGGTGGATCTGCAATGATACCTGAAAATGTTTTTGATCCTGCAAGACCTATAACATCTGCCATAGCAAGCGAGATGGGAGAAGCGGTTAAAGGAAGCATTCATTATAGCGCTTTATTTGCTATGGGAATGATTCTATTTATAATTTCTATAGCAACAAGTATAATTGCAGAATTTTTATCAAAGAGATACTCTCTTAAATTAGGAAAAGGAAGATGATTAAAGAAAAGATATTTCTATTTTTCATAAAAAGCATTGTTTTGATAATCACAATCATAATATTTGGAATTTTTGGATATCTTTTTTATAATGGGATTAAGGTAATAAACTTAGATTTTATATTTTCAATGCCAAGAAATTTTATGAAAGAAGGTGGGATATTTCCTGCTTTAATTGGTACATTTCTTCTTATTATCCTAAGTATAACTGTCTCACTTCCATTTGGAATTGCAACAGCAGTATATATAAGTGAATATAAACCAAAAGGATTTTTATCAGATATAATTAAAATAAGCATAAAAACGCTTAGTTCAGTTCCATCAGTTGTTTTTGGATTGTTTGGATATGGAATTTTTGTAAATGCATTTGGTTTTGGAGTTTCATTAATTTCTGGGGCACTAACACTTTCAATTCTATCGCTTCCAATAATAATCTCATCAACGCTTGAATCACTTGGAATGGTTCCACAGTCCTATAGAGAGGCATCAATGGCACTTGGAGCAACAAAATGGGAAACGATATATAAAGTTGTCATACCAGCAGCATCTCCATCTATACTTACAGCAATAATATTAAGCATTGCACGAGTTGCAGGTGAAACAGCACCAATTCTTTTTACTGCTTGCGTATTTTATCAAGAAAAATTACCATTTTCCTTATTTTCGCCAGTAATGGCTCTCCCATATCATATTTATGCTCTTATATCGGAAGGAACTGATCCACAAATACATATACCAATGGCTTATGGAACATCTGTTGTTCTTCTTATGCTTGTTATATTTTTATCATCGTATGCAATGGTATATAGAGAAAAAAGGAGAAAATATGATAAGATTAGATACTAATAAAATTGTTGATGGTAATGAAAAAAATACACCTAATACAAAAATAGAAGTTGAAAACCTTAATTTTTATTATGGAGAAAAACAAGTACTAAAAAATATCAATCTTAAAATTTTTGAAAAAAAAGTAACTGCAATAATAGGACCAAGTGGTTGTGGAAAATCAACATTTATAAGACTTCTAAATAGAATGGATGAATTTGTAAGCGATGCAAGATTTGATGGGAAAATTATTATAGATGGGATAAATATCCTGGATGAAAATATTGATAAAGTTTCTCTTAGAAGAAAAGTTGGTATGGTGTTTCAAAAACCAAATCCATTTCCAAAAAGTATAAAAGAAAATGTAGCATATGGATTAAAAATAAATAATTGGAAAGATAAATTTAAAATAGAAGCAAGAGTAATAGATTCGCTTAAAAAATCTGCCTTATGGGAAGAGGTTAAGTTTAGATTAAATGATAATGCTTTAAACCTTTCTGGGGGGCAGCAGCAAAGATTATGTATAGCAAGGTGTATCGCAGTAGAACCTGAAATAATACTTTTTGATGAACCTTGCGCAAGCCTTGATCCAATATCTACTGCAAAGATTGAAGAATTAATAGTTAATCTTAAAAAAGAATACACTATCATAATAGTTACTCACAATATGCAACAGGCATTAAGAGTTGCTGATTACACAGCATTTTTTCTTATGGGAGAAATGGTTGAATTTGGTCCTACAAAAAATTTATTTGAATCCCCAGTAGATAAAAGAACTGAAGACTATATCACAGGAAAATTTGGATAAGGAGGGAGTAATGTATAGATATTTTGAACAAGAAATTGAGGATGTAAAAAACAGAATAATAAATATGAGTATATATGTGGAAGAAATGATTTTTAACTCGATAATTTCTTTAAAAGATTTTGATAAAGAACTTGCAAGAAAAATTATAGAAAAAGATGATTTTCTTGATAAGACAGAAATAGAAATAGAAGAAAAACTTACAGAAATAATACTTAGACATCATCCTCTTGCAGGGGACCTAAGATTTGTTCTTGCATCATTAAAAATAAACAACGACCTTGAAAGAATCGGGGATCTTGCAGTTGATATATGTTGGAGAGTTGTTGAAATGAGCACAAACCCAGATATTAAAGTTATAAAAGAAATTGAGAAAATGAAGGATATGGTTGTTGAAATGCTTTCAAAATCGATAAAATCTCTTTCGGATAGAAATTATGAACTTGCAAAAGAAGTTGTTCTTGGAGATAGTAAAATTGATGAGATGAGAAATCAAATTTCAAAAATGCTATTAGAAGATGTATCAAGTGAAAATGCAAAAAACATATTTTTAACAATCTTAATTGTAAGACATCTTGAAAGAATAGCAGATCATTGTGTAAATATAGCAGAAGACATAATATATATTCTTCAATCAAAAATAATAAGACATCATAACGAAGAAATATAGATGATCAAACAAATAACTATAAATCTATCTGATAAATTTAAGGCGAATATAAATTCCAAAAATTGATAAAATTAAAGAATCCAAAAAATAGATCAAACCATATAAAAAGACATCATTATAAAAAGATATTTTTATAAAACCTGAAAAATATATCGAAAAAAAATAAAATAATAGACAAGCAGATAGAAAACTCAATGAAAAATAAGATATTATTTTTTTGGTAAAAAATTTAAAAATGCATTTTTTCTCAAAGCCATTTCTAATTAGTGTTTTTATATATTTTTGTTTTTTTGAAACCAAATTATACGCTATAAAAAATGTTATTCCAAAAAGAAAAAACTGAAAAAATATCCTTAATCTTTTTAGCTTTGGATACAAACTTGCAAACACTTCATTTACAACACAGTTCATCTCACCTTTTTCAAAATTAGATAGATTAAGATCTGGCTTAAATGAAGAATTTTTATAAACTAAAAAATTATAATTTATCTTTTCGGAAAACTTTAATAAATATATACTTTTATTTAAAAATTGCTTATCTATAAAAATACATTTGCTACATTTTTCTTTAATCTTTATTTTATCGCATAAACCATAAATTGATTTTGACAAATAGCAAAAATCTTTGTTGATTTTGTTACCAATTAAATCTGAAACTTTGCTTAATGAATACTTATCAAAATAAAATTTTTCTATTAAAATATCGTTTATATTTTCTTTGCTTTTGTTTAACGCCAAAAAATCATCATTTTTCAAATTAGCAAACTTTGATATATTAATGCTTTGATTATTGGTATATATGTAGTAAATTTTATCTTCCTTAAAATACTTTTTTGTTTTATTTTCAAATGACTTAAGCCAAAACAAAGAAAAAAACAAGAACAAAAAGATAAAAAACTGAATCAAAAAATTAATTTTAATTTTAGGTATTTCTTTTTCCAAAAACAAATTTTCCTTTTGTTTAATATTATAATTACTTTTTGCTGTAGAATTTTTAAAAATTGTTTTGCTATCATTCAAATCTATAATAACAGAATCATTTAAATTAATCTTATCAATAAAATCATTATTCATGGAAATAATAATTAACTTCTCATTTTTTATTTCATAAAGTTTTTCAATCAATTTATCAGAATAGGATTTATCTATAGAATAAAATGGCTCATCTAAAATCAAAATATCTTTTCCGCTTAATATCGCCTTAACCAAACTTACCCTTCTCTTCTCTCCACCAGATAACTCACAAACTTTTTTATCCCCATACCCTCTAAGCCCAAAATCAGCAAGTTCTCTTTCTAATTCATCTTTAGATAACTTAACTAAACTCCCAATCTCTATATTTTCTTCTACACTTAACTCTTCTATCAAATCATCTTCTTGTAAAATATAACATATGTTTTTTGAAAGATACTCAGAAGTTTCTTTATCATTTAAATCCTTTATCTCTCTATCAAAAAACTTTATGCTCCCTTCATAATCTTTTTTTATTAGCCCAAGAATATTTAAAAGACTGCTTTTCCCTGTACCTGATCTCCCTCTTACTAATACAAAATCTCCATATCCTATCTCAAAATCTGGATAGGCTATGAGGCTTTCTTTATATCTTACTGAAAGTTTATTCGTTTTGTACATGCAAATTTTTAAAATAATTTTTTTGAATAAAATAAAAGATTAAATTAAGAATTATTATTGATATAGAAAGAATGTAAAACTGGATTTTTAAAGTTAAATTTATAATAAACGAAAAACTCAATAATAAAAAATTCATAAGTAAAATATTTTTCATTATGATCCTATTTAAATTTAAACCAAGAACAATCATTTTATATAAATTTGATTTATCAAACACGATTTTAAAAATATAATTGGAGATAAAACTTAAAATCAAAATTAATGATGCTAAAAATGAAAGCAAAAAAGTTCCAAATATAGTAACTCTACTTTTAAATCTTTTTAATAATAACTTGCCAGAATATATTGAATAGTATCCTTTTGAATTTTTTTCTAATCCCTTAAATTCGTTTAGATTTATTTTTATTTTTTCTTCTAAGTTTTTAAGATATTTCAAATCTTGATTGTCCGTTTTAATTAAAATATATTTTATCTTCATATCATCAATTTTTCCAAAACTATTTATATCAACTATTATAGAATTTTGAAAAATACCTGAATTTACATATTTAAAATAATTATACTCAATCCCCTCAATAATAATTTTTTTGATCTCCTTATACTTATTTTTTAAAGTTCTATCAATAAAAATCTTATTATTACTTTGAAAAAAATCAGAAGTATCAAAGATATATAAATTTTGTTGTGCTTCAATTGAATCAATAAAAATCTTTTTTGTTTTACTATATACAGGAATTACTTTTTCAAAATCTTTTTTTAAATGAACATACTCTTTGTCCAAATTGTAATATGAAGAGATATAAATATAATTTTCATTAATTGGTTTAAAAAACCTATAATTTTTAACAAGTTCAAAATACATATAAAAAGAAATTAAAAAAAGAAAAAATAAAACTAAAATAGAAAAATACAAAGCAAGAAAATATTTTAAATTATTTTTTATTTTAAGAAGAAAAAAGCAAAACTTCTTTTTATTTAACTTTTTTTCACCAATATTTTTATTAATTTCAGAATTACAAAGAATTTGTCTATAAACATTATTTTCCACATCTATTATTTTGCTTAATTTATGAAAATTAAAGTTGCTATCTATATCGGAAATTATTAAAATCTTAGCATTGCCCAATAATTTATCTATTAATTTTTGCGCCAATTCAAAATTCAAAAACTTAAATACCTCATCTAAAATCAAAATATCTTTTCCGCTTAACACTGCCTTAACCAAACTTACCCTTCTCTTCTCTCCGCCAGATAACTCACAAACTTTTTTATCCCCATACCCTCTAAGCCCAAAATCAGCAAGTTCTCTTTCTAATTCATCTTTAGATAACTTAACTAAACTCCCAATCTCTATATTTTCTTCTACACTTAACTCTTCTATCAAATCATCTTCTTGTAAAATATAACATATGTTTTTAGAAAGATACTTAGAAGTTTCTTTATCATTTAAATCCTTTATCTCTCTATCAAAAAACTTTATGCTCCCTTCATAATCTTTTTTTTTATTAGCCCAAGAATATTTAAAAGACTGCTTTTCCCTGCCCCTGAACTTCCTTTTACTAATATAAAATCTCCATATCCTATCTCAAAATCTGGATAGATTATGAGTTTCTCTTTATATCTTACTAAAAGTTTATTTGATTTATAGACCATAAATAAAAAAGGGGGAATTAAAAAATTCCCCCTTCATACAATTATACAAAAATAACACTATTTTTATTTAATCCACTTAATTAAGTCATCCCATTTTGTTTCTTTTGCCCACATAAGTTCATCATAACTTGTGGTATAATAAGTAGGCACATATACTGCAAGACCATATGCATTCTGATATCCGCTTCTGTTATGAACTATAACCTTATTCTTAAGAAGATCAAGAAGTGCCTGCCCTTTAGATTTAACATCGCTTACCTGAGTATTATCAGTGATTAATTTCACAAAATGATAGAAGTCCTTATTTGAGGAATAGTAGAACTTCTGAGCTTTTGCTCTTGCATTTTTTGCATTATTTACATCGTTTGATGCAATTAAAGCACTTATAAAATCATCACTAACTCTTGCAAGTTCTTTAAGTGCCTTCGCATCTATAGATGACTGTGTTGTATCTCTCTCTGATTGATAATAATCCCCATAAGAATCAACCATATATTTTGAAAGTGTTCTTGCATCTGCAGTTGGATTCTTCACAAGTGGCTCAAGCCAAGTATTATATGTGTATCCATCTCCCGGCTCTACCTCTTCAGATGCAACAATATACTGAGTCCAATCCTTTACCTCATATGCAACCTCTATCATCTGCATCAAACAGGCATCCATAGCAAGTATATCTACTCCACCAATCTTCTCAAGTGCCATCCTTAACTGGGGTGTTGTTATGTGGTTTCTTGTCTCATCATCGTATGAGATCCCTTTCTCGTTTAATAAATAAGAAATATCTCCACCCTTATTCCAGCCACTTCCATGGTTCCACACAACTAAAACATACTTCTTTGCAGGATATCTCTCTTTTGTCCATTTAACAAAATCAACCATATACTCCCAACTTCCCATATCGCATTTAGGGGTCTCAAGAAGCATAGGTGATGTGATTTTTTTTGTATCGTTATCTTTTTGAATATAATACCTTCTGCATCCTGTCCAGTTGCCATCTTCTGAAGAATATCCACTTATCCTTCCAAGTTCAACAATCACATTAACTTTATCACTTGATCCAACCATTTCCATCTCATTTACATCTTTTAAGCCATAACTTTCAAGATTATTCTTTGCGTTTACAAATACCATCACCGTCCATTCTTTGATTTGAGGCTTTGGTGGTTTCTTTTCAATATTTTTTACAGATGGAACCTCTATCTCAGATGATATCTTTTTTATATTGATATCAGAGGTGCCATCGAAGTTTATCTCACTATAGCCGCTTACGGCTATGAAAGATGACAATACTAACGCTAACAACTTCATCAATACCTCCTTCAAGTATTTTAAATATTTTACCAAAATTCCTATTAAATTCAAGTAAATAGGACCTATTGACAAAAATATTTTAGACACTTGTTATGTCAAGAATGCAAGAAAACTAAAATTTCATTCCAAGTTTATATATAATATTTCTATGGACAGAGAAAAAGAAATAAAACATTATCTTGGCCACAGAAAAAGATTAAGAGAAAGATTTAAAACCATTGGTTCATCATCTCTTCAAGAATATGAAATACTTGAGTTATTACTAACTTATGTAATTCCGCAAAAAGATGTAAAACCAATAGCAAAAGAGCTGATAAACAAATTTGGATCAATTAAAAATATTATGGATGCTGATGAAAATGATCTTAAATCAGTTAAATACATAAAAGATAAATTCATTGTCTTAATAAAACTCATAAAAGAAATAAACTCTTTATACAAAAAGAAAGCACTTGAAGAAGAATCAACATCAATAGAAAAAATTGCAGAATACTGCATTGAAAAAATAGGGCACAAAAAAGATGAAGAGTTTCTTGTAATATATTTAGACAGCGGCTTTAAAGTTCAAAAAGAAGATAATTTTCCATCAAAGGAATTTTCGTTTGAGGGAACAATAAATAGAACTGCTGTATATCCAAGAAAAATAGCAGAAGAGGCGTTAAAAAGAAAATCTTATGCTATAGTAATAGTACATAATCACCCGAGTGGGATTTTAAAACCATCAGAACAAGACAAAAATCTAACAGATTTTTTAACTTATGCATTAAAACCTCTTGAAATAATCTTATATGACCATCTTATTGTTTCAGACAAAGGATATTTTAGTTTCAGAAAATCCGGACTTATTTAAATCTTCTGTAAAATAAAATGTATTAGAGCAAAAATGATTGTGCAAATTGCAAAAATTTTATGAATTTTTAAACCAAACTTTTTAATATTAAAACCTAAAATTGCAGTAATTAAAAGAGAAACCGCGGTTACAATCCCTGAGATTTCAATTAACTCACCCATATTTTCCTCCAATTATTTTATTAACTATTCTTAAATTTTTTAAATCATCTTTAAGATCTTTTTTAGGCGTTTCAAGTATTAAAGGAATTTTTCTGAATTCTTTAAATTCAAAAAAATTCTTAAAACCATCAATTCCTATCTTTCCTTTTCCAATATGAAAATGCCTATCAGTATGAGATGAGAGTTCTGTCTTTGAATCATTTAAATGAATAAGTTTAAGATTTGAGATTTCTTTCAAATCTTTGAGAATTCTTTCAACACCATCTTTAGTTCTTATATCATAACCGGCTTCATAAATATGCGCTGTATCAAGACATAAACCATAAACTGGCGAATAATCTTTTAATGAATTATAAAATTTAAAAAGATTTTTTATATCAGATGTAAGCCCCCAAGCAGAGTTTTCAAATAAAATTTTTATTGAATCGTTTAATTTAAGTTTTTTGAAAAAATTTATAAGTTTTTTTATATTTTCATCAAGAGTTTCATCTCTGTTTTCTTTTATATGAAGAACATAATAATCTGAAATACCAGCTGATTTTTTAAGTTCAGACTCTAAAAGATTCTTTGATTTTTCAACGGTTTCAATATTTTTTGATAAAGGATTTATAAGATATGATGAATGAACTACAACTGGAAAAATATCAAGTCTTTTTATACTATCTTTAAATATCTTTTTTTCATTTTCATCTATTTCTTTTATATCCCAGATTCTTGGTGAGTGAATAAAAAATTGAGTTGCATTTGTCTTTAAAAACTTAATCTCTTTTATTACATTTAATATTCCACCATTTGTTGAGTTGTGAACGCCTATTCTCATAAAAGTTTTATATAACTTATCTGAAAATTAATTGTATTTTTATGGTATCTGTATGATTGATACTCATTATTTTTGCAGTATGTGCAATCAGGATGGATAAAGATATTATTCTTTTTAATCCCATTTTCAATAAGAAGATTTTTATTTATTTCTCTTAGATCTACATAATATCTGTTTTCTTTTTTTGTGTAAAAATCATAACTTAAAATTTTCTTAAACTCGCTTATAACATCCTCACCAACATTATAACAATTACCACATATAGAAGGACCAAGCATAAACACGATATCATTTAAATTAGAATCATAAATTTCTTTCATCTTTTCAATTGTTTTAATTAAAATTTTTTTAGCACTTCCACGCCAACCGCTATGAACTGCCGCAACAACTAATTTTTGCGTATCAAATATAAGAGATGGGACACAATCTGCTGTCTTAACACCAATAGCAATACCTTTGATATTAGTTATTACTGAATCTGCAATAGGTTTTATATCAGTATCTTTTTTCTCTTTTATTACATAAATCTCATCAGTATGTTTTTGATTTAAAAGAAAAACATTTTCATTTAAATTGCTTAAAGAAGAAATTCTTTTTGAAAATAAAAAATTTATTTTATCTCTGTTTTTGAAATTAAAATCCATTAGAAAACCATCGAAGCAAATGAAACAAAACCAGCAAAAGGATCATCAGCCTGAGAGTAATCAAGAAATTTTCCTTTTGCATTTGGATTAATTGATTTTATAAACCTTAATGCTGAGTATGTTGCAGAAAGTCCACAGATATTTGTCTCATTTTCAGTTTCAGCTACATTTAAGAAAAACTCATCTGCTTTAAGTTCTAAAGCAAGGTTTAAAATTTTTTTATCATATTCCTCAATTTTTTTCTTAATCTCAGGTGTTATCTCAATATCATCGCCAAATCTTGGTCCAACATGTGAAAAATCAACACCTGCGAGAATTAAAACTTTTTTATTTTGATTTAAAAGTTCTTTTAAAATAATCTTAGCTGAATTAAAAAACTTTTCGATATATTCTATTTTTGAAGGAGGATTTTTTTTGCAAAATCTTTCAAAATCAGTTACAAGAATTGGCAGCCATTTTGGTGTTTTATCTCTCCATATATACTTTAACCAAAGCGCCTGAAATTCAAGAGAATGTTCATCTTTGTGAAAAAATTCTTCTTCATCTGGTTCATACCAAAGAACTTCTTTAAATTTCATATAAAGACCATTATCAACTTGTATGTTACCATAAGGCGTTTCATACTCTTTTTTAGTAAAAATAAAAGGGCTCACCCCTCCTTTATGTGAAACTCCAAAAGCAATAACAATATCAGGAATAACTGATTTTTGAAGCTCAGAATATGTCTTTGCATAAACATTACCACCTCTTATCAAATCTATGTGTGGGGAAATTGCGCCAATTATAGTTTGAGTTGGAAATTTTATCTCCTCTATTTTTAAAAATTTAGCCATAAAAGAACTTAGTTCAAGAATATTTTCCGGATATGAAAGCCCTTTATGAATTGCTTTTCTTATAGATGAGTTTTTAAATTCTTCATATATTTTTCTTCTAATTTCATTTACTTTTTCATTTTCAAGAAAATTTGCCTGTTCAAGTTGTTTTACAAACTCAATTATCTCATACTCTGATACAAGATGATTTGTAAGTTTCAAAATTTGATTTTGAATATCTTTTATTGAGTTCTGCCCATCAAAAAACTGAATAAGTGCTATTGTCTCAACAGGCATAACAAGAACTTGATTTGTTATCCCCTCGTTATCCTTTAAAAGAATTAACTCCCTTTCTTTATCCTTTGCTGGGAGTATCTCAACTCCCCGTTTTAGAATTGGTTTATAATCTGATGTAATCATAAATATATTTTATAAAATTAAGCGTTGCAATAAACTTTCTTACCTCTTCTATATACAAACGATGTTAGATCAAAATTCGACGTCCCTAAAGTAAAGTAATAATCGTTAGCTCAAAAAAATGTCCGCAAAATCTATGCATAAACTCTTATCAATTTTAATATTTTCTTTTACTCTCATAAGTTTTTTTGAAGATAAAATAAAACAAATCAAAATCCCCCTATCTCCCCCTTTAAAAAAGGGGGATTTAGTATTTTGAATAATTTAAATATTTTTAGGGAGATAATTTTGAACTATCCAGTTTGTCTTCAGGGACAAAAATTATTATTCAATGCGCAAACTTGACACAATAGTTTAGTATTTGCTAAACTACTAAATATGAGAATGAACAAGGAAAATCTAAAATCTGCTGCGTTTGTCTCTGATATTTTTTCACTTCTTTCTTCAAGAACAAGGTTATTGATAGTATGTTTTTTACTTGATGGCAAAAAAAATGTAAGTGAAATAATGAATTGCATTGGGACAACAAAAGGAAATATTTCACAACATCTAAACCTTCTTGAAAGAAGCAAGGTTCTTATAAGCGATAAAATTGGAAATAAAGTTTATTATGAGATAGCAGACAATAAAATTAAAAAATTAATATCTTATGTTAAAAAATTATACTGCGCGGAAATAAGATTTAATAAATAAAAAAAGGAGGAGTTATGGACTTAAATTCAATAAAACCAGCAAAAGTAGTAGACGCAAGGGCAATGGCATGCCCTGGACCGCTTCTTGAGGCAAAAAAAGGAATTGCGGCTGTTAAGGTAGGAGAAGTGCTTGAAATACAGTCTGGAGATAAGGGCTCAAGAGAAGATATTCCAGCATGGTGCAAAAAAACAGGTCATGAGTTTTTAGGATTTGTTGAAAGAGATGGCTATGATAGTTTATATGTTTTGAGAAAGAAATAAATTTATTTCTTTATTCCAATTAAAAAAACTTTAACAGGTAGGAGTTATAATGGCTAAAAAACCAAAGATTTTGATAATTACTACCAATCATAGCTCATATCCCGGAGCAAATGCTGTTGGGCAGGCAAGATTAAGTTATGATTCTAATACATATATAATAAGAGTTCCAGATCCAGTAATGTTTCCTGAGAAATTTTATATTGACGCTTTTGAAAAAGGAATAGCTGGAATAATAATAATGTCAAGCGGATCTGATTGCCCTTATGAAGGTGCGTATGAAAGATTATCAAAAAGAATACAAAATGTCTATAACATAATGAAAAACAAAGGTATTGATATAAATAGATTAAAACTAACAACTATATGCACTGTTTGCAAAGAGGCATTTTTGAAAGAAATTTCAGATATGGAAAAGGTGGTGGCAAATGTCAAATAAAAAATATGATGTTGTGGTAATAGGAGCTGGTATTGCAGGAATGCAAACTGCGCTTGATATAGCCGATCAGGGGTTAAATGTTTTAATAGTCGAGAAATCTCCTAGCATCGGCGGAAAGATGATATCTCTAAGCAAGGTTTTTCCAACTCTTGATTGCGCAAGCTGTATAACAACTCCCAAGATGGCAGCCTCTTCTCATCATCCAAGAATAGACATCTTAACTTATAGCGAGGTTAAGAAAATAACAAAAAAAGAAAAAGGATTTAGCATAGAAGTTATAAAAAAGCCAAGATATGTTATAGAAAGCGAGTGTATTTCCTGTAAAAAATGCGAAGAAGCCTGTCCTGTTTATGTTGATGACGAGTTTGAATATGGACTTGGCGTAAAAAAAGCGATATCTATTCCATTTACAAATGCAATACCACAATTTCCAGTACTTGATGATTCAAAATGCATAAGATGTGGTGCTTGTGCAAGGGCATGTCCAAAAGATTGTATAGATTATCTCCAAAAACCACAAGAAATTACATTTGAAACTGATGCAGTTGTAATTGCAACTGGTTATGAAATTACTCCCATGGATGCAAAAAAAGAATACAATGGGACAAAACTTCCAAATGTAATTTCATCGCTTCAAGCAGAGAGATTACTTGCTCCACATGGACCTTATGGCAAATTTTTAAGGCCAAGCGATGGCAAAATTCCAGATTCTATTGCTTATGTTCAATGCGCTGGATCAAGAGATGAAACAATAGGTATTCCTTACTGTTCAAGAGTATGCTGTATGTATGCAATAAAGCAAGCAATGCTTTTAGCCGGTATGCTTCCGCTTGCCGAAATAACAATTTATTATATGGATATAAGAGCTTATGGAAAAGGATATGAACAGTTTTACAACCAAGCAAAAGCTATGGGAATAAATTTTGTTAAAGCAAAAGTTGCAAAAATAACAGAAGACGAAGAACATAATCCAATAGTTAGAATAGACAGACAAGAAGATTTTTCAAAGCCACAAGAAGTAAAACACGATATAGTCATACTATCTCAAGGGCTTGTCCCTTCAAGAAAGGAATTCTTTGGTCTTGATATAGAACTTAACGATTATGGTTTTATAAAATCACCAGATCCAACATTCTCACCTGCAAAGACGAATATAGAAGGTGTTTTTGTTGCCGGTGTTACAAGAGGACCCAAAGATATTCCTGACAGTGTTGTGGAAGCAGGCTCTGCCGCTATAGAAGCGGTAAATTATATTAAATCAATAAGGAAATAGGGAGTAAAAATGAGTGAAAAAATTTCAGAAAAAAAACACACTATCAACGAAAATTATAGACAAAAACCTAAAGTGGCTGTCTATGTTTGCCACTGTGGAGGAAATATATCAGATGTAGTTGATGTAAAAAGAGTTGCTGCAGAGTTATCAAAATATCCTGATGTCGCAATTGCAAGAGAATATGCATTTATGTGTTCATCCACAGGGCAGGACATGATAATCGAAGATATTCAAAAAAATGGAATAAACAGGGTTGTTATAGCTGCTTGTTCACCAGCTCTTCATGAGCTTACTTTTAGAGGAGCTCTTCAAAGAGCCGGACTAAATCCATTTTTATACGAACATGTAAATATTAGAGAACAAGTAAGTTGGGTTCACAAAAACGATAAAGAAGGCGCCACTTTAAAAGCAATTGCCCTTATTAAAGCCGGGGTTGAAAAGATAAAAAGGCAAGATCCTTTAAATTCTATAAGGGTTGAAGCAATACATTTTGTAGCTATAATAGGCGGCGGAGTGTCAGGGATGAGAGCAGCAATTACAGCCGCTGAAAACGGACTTGGTGTGTATTTAATAGAAAAAGAAAAAGATTTAGGCGGAAGATTAAATAGAGTTGGCGATGTATATCCAACAGGAGAAAAAGCGATTGAAATAGTTGAAAAATTTAAAAAGAAGGTTTTAAGCAACGATAAAATAAAAGTATTTACCGAAGCGGAAATAACATTTGTAAGCGGATATGTAGGTAACTTCCAGTTAAACATAAAAAAATCTGACGGCAATTTTGAAAAAATAAAAGTCGGAGCTATAATAATTGCCACAGGGTTTGATAATTACAAACCTTATGAAGAAGAGTACGGCTATGGCTTAAATAAATTTGTTTTGACTATGCCTGAATTTATAGAAGTCCTTGAAAAAACTCAAGGTGCCAATTTTATTTACAATGGTAAAAAAATAAACTCTGTTACCTTCATTAACTGTGTTGGTTCAAGACAGATTGACGGAATAGATAAACCTGGTAAGAATGGGAAAGTAAATGATTACTGTTCAAGAGTGTGTTGCAGTGTAGCAATGCATCAAATGAACAAACTTAAAAATAAATTCCCATATTTAGATGTCTTTGATATTTACACCGATATAAAAACTTACGGAATGGAGCATGAATCATACTACAAAAATGCATCAAAAAACGATGTGATATTTTTTAGAAGACCGCTTGAAGAAAAACCTACGGTCGAGTTTGAAAAAGATAAGATAAAGATAAAAACAAAAGATGTTTTAACATGGAATGAGGAGTTAGAAATAGAAAGCGATATGGTTGTTCTTGTAACAGGTATAATTCCAAACGATATCTCGGATCTTGTAGAGTATATGAAACTTCCAAGAAGCGCCGAAGGTTTCTTACAGGAAGTTCATCCTAAATTAAGGCCTGTTGAAGTTGCAAATAATGGAATCTTTATATCTGGAACAGCTCAGGCGCCTATGGATATTATAGAAACAATACAATCTTCAAATACAGCAGCAGCAAAATCTGCTTCGCTTTTAGCAGAACCGGATATACCACTTGATCCATTTGTCGCTGTAGTTGATGAAGACAAATGCACAGGATGCGGACTATGTCCAAAAGAATGCTCTTATGAAGGAGCTTTAACAATGATTGAAAAAGAAGTTAATGGAAAGAAAAAGAAAGTTGCTTATGTAAATAGTGCTTTATGTAAAGGTTGTGGTGCCTGCGTAGCAGTTTGCGAACCGAGAGCTATAAATGTAAATGGATGGAGATTAGATCAGTTTGAAGCTATGGTTGAGGCAATTGCAAAGGAGTAAAATATGGATAAAAATCAAAAAATAATGGAGCAATTAAAAACTTTAAATCAGCAAAAGCCACTTTCAAAAGAACTTATGGATTATTATAAAAAAACAAATGAAAAAATGAAAAAGGTCCTTGATTCTATAAAAACAACTGAAAAGGAAATTTCTGAAATTGCTAAGGAAAATGGGATTGATTCAAAAGAAGTTTTATGGTGTTTAACTGGACTTGTTAAATATGGAAAAGCTGAACATATACCTGCAAAAACAGGTTATATGAAATACAAAGCGAAATAAGGAGTCAAAATGAAGGTAAACACAAAACTTTTAAAAGAAATAAAAGAATACGGATCTTTTGATATATCAGCCTGTTTTAATTGCGGAAACTGCACCGCGGTTTGTCCTCTATCAAAAGAAGATTCATCTTTTCCAAGAAAAATGATAAGATACGCACAAATAGGATCTGAAAAAGAGATAGAGGCATCTCTTGAACCATGGATGTGTTATTACTGCGGAGAGTGCTCTGATACCTGCCCAAGACAAGCATATCCAGGCGAATTTATGATGAGCTTGAGAAGATATTTAATCTCAAAGTATGATGTAACCGGTATATCAAGATTTTTCTATAAATTTCCCTGGGTTCAAAATCTTTTAGTTATTCTTTCTTTCGCTTTCTCGCTTATATTTTTCTTAAACTACTCTGGAGATTTTCAGGAACTTGCTGCAAAAATTGAGATGGCATTTCCTGTTTATGTAACGCTTGCGATAATAACTTATGTCTTTACGATGTATAGAAAAACCATTCTTGAAAAGGCAAAGAAATTCCTTGTTTCTTTTGATTTTTCAAATATAAAAGAAACACTGATACACGGACTTACTCAAAAAAACTTCACTGGATGTTCTGATACTGACTGGACAAGATATATAGCTCATCTTCTTGTAATGAGCGGATATACTCTGACTCTTATAATCTCAAATCTTCATCTTCTTGAGCCATTAAAAAAACAGTATAGTTTTACAAGCATAGAAACACTTCTTGTTTTCTATGCTGGATTTGCGATAATTGCTGGCGGCGCTATAATG
>Ga0308395_1000831_pt1 | contig 22727 bp, 20 predicted proteins | sample Hotspr20SampleP4_FD_202097 | JGI IMG/M metagenome (GOLD analysis project Ga0308395, IMG submission 202097) | Hot spring phototrophic mat microbial communities from Mushroom Spring, Yellowstone National Park, Wyoming, United States - 20050930_P4 ...
CAACCGGCAGGTGTTTATTATGGGCAATGGCGGTAGTGCGGCCACTGCTTCCCACTTTGCCTGCGACTTGGGCAAGGGGACGGCGGTGCCCGACCTGCCCCGCTTTCGCGTTATCGCCCTGACCGACAACACCGCTCTGTTCTCCGCCTATGCCAACGACTTCGGTTATGACTGCGTCTTCGCCGAACAGCTGGCCAACTTGCTTCAGCCAGGGGATGTGGTGATTGCCATCAGTGGCAGTGGCAATTCACCCAATGTGCTACGTGCGCTCGAGCTGGCGCGTCAGCGGCAAGCTATCACCATCGGGTTCACCGGCTTCAGCGGAGGCAAGATGAAGGACCTGGTGGATCTGTGTGTGGTGGTGCCCAGCATGTGTATGGAACAGATCGAAGACGTGCACCTGGTGCTGGAACATCTGGTATGCTCGTGTCTGCGTCAGAGCACCCAGGCCTACCCTACGTATCCCCTGCCAGAAGCGCTTGCCTCCCACTTTCACGGAGCTTCTCTCTCGGGTTCTGATGGACGTGCGCCGGGCGATATTTCTTGATCGGGATGGTGTCATCAATGAGAACCGTCCTGACTATGTAAAGTCGCTTGCCGAGTTTGTCTTCCTTCCCGGCGCCCTGGAAGCATTGCGTCGGTTGGCCGGGGTGGGAATGCCCATCGTTGTGGTCAGCAACCAATCGGCCATCCATCGTGGATTGGTCAGCCACGCCACGGTGGACGCCATCACCCAGGCGATGCAGCGGCAGGTGGAGATGGCCGGTGGGCGCATAGACGCGGTTTTCTACTGTCCGCACCGTCCGGACGAGGGATGTACCTGTCGCAAGCCGCAAACAGGGTTGTTCCATCAGGCAGCGCGTCAGCTGAATCTTCAGCTGGCGGGTTCCTACGTGATCGGCGATGCGCTGAGTGATGTCCAGGCAGCGCTGAGCATAGGCGCATACCCTCTCTTGGTGCTGACCGGCCGCGGCCGTGAACAAGTTGCGCTGCTGGACGGGACACTGCGCGATCCCGTCCCGATCTTCGACGATCTGTCCGCTGCGGCGCGCTGGATTTGGCAATGTGAGCACGGAAGTGGAAACTTTCCGCACCATAAACATCGTTGAACTGCTGCTCTGAGGGAGGCTCGCACCATCCGACACATATGGCTCATCCCGGCGCTCTTGGTGGCGGCCTTCGTGGTCAACGCCGTCCTGTTGGCCTGGCATGCCACAGCGGCGTTGAACAGCCTGAACGATGTGAAGCATCTCATCGCAGATCGGAGTGCGAAACCGGAGGGTGCGTACTCGTCGGATGTAATCAGTGCTCGTGTGGCGCTCCGTCGGGCGTCGCAGGAGCTGGATGCTGTCCATCGCCATGCAGCCCCCTTTCTTGCCCTGGCGCCCTTTCTCGAGTGGCTGCCCGGATACGGTGGCGACATTGCGGCAGCGCCCCGGCTGCTGGAGATGGGCCGTGCACTGCTCGAGGCCAGTTTGATCTTGTTGGACGGGCTGGCGCCGCTCTTGGAACAACTTTCCCAAGACGCCGCTGCGCTGCCGAATGGCCCGTTGCCGCTCATACTGACTGCGCTCTCGGATGCAGCGCCGCAGCTAACACGGGCGCAAGCACGTCTGAGTCAGGCCGAAGCGCAATGGGAGCAGATACAAGGGAAGCAGTTGTCACCCAGGCTGGTGGAACAGCTGGCGCCATTCGCGCGTTCTCTGCCGTTGTTGCGTGCTGCGGTGCAGCTTGCCTCGGTGGCGCCGCCGCTGCTGGGCATGGATGGACCACGCCATTACCTGATCCTGGCCCAAAACGAGGACGAGCTGCGTCCCACCGGCGGCTTCATCTCAGCAGCCGGGTTGCTCACGTTCGAGCATGGTCGCATTGTCACGCTCAAGTTTGACGACAGCTACACGGTGGATGATTTGAGCAAGCCCTATCCGGCGCCGCCTGATGTGTTGCAGCGCATTATGCTGGCCGATCTGTGGCTTTTTCGCGATGTCAATTGGTCGCCTGACTTTCCCACCAGCGCGCGCATCGCTGCGGATTTCTACGCCTATGGGCGGGGTGTGGCGGTGGACGGTGTCATCGCGCTCGACCAGAAGGCGTTGCAATACCTGCTTGAGGGGCTGGGCGCGGTGAAAATCGCCGAAAGCGGTGAGGTGGTGGATGCCGACAACGTGCTCGAGGTGCTCCGTGCGCATTGGGCGCCCGTCCATGGTCAGGGATTGACCGAGGAGTGGTGGAAGCAGCGCAAGTCATTCCTGGGCGATCTGGCGGAAGCGATGCGCCGCAAGTTTGAGAGCGCGCCGGGATCGCTGAATTGGTTGGCGTTGGCACAGGCAGTGGAACGCGCACTGGGTGAGAAACACATATTGCTCTACAGCACGCAACCGGAGGTGGCAGGGGTTCTGAACCGCGCCGGCTGGGACGGCAGCATCCGACCCTGGAAGGGCGATTATCTGATGATAGTGGATGCCAACGTCGGTTTCAACAAGGCCAGCGCGCTGGTCACAAAGCGGATTGAACACACGGTAACGCTGGACACTGCCGGAGGCGCAGAGGCGCAGGTGCGCTTGATATATCATCATCATGGGGATGCCAGACGTGAGTGTCGTCCGGAAATCCGCTATGACCCGGTCTATGCTCAGATGATGCAACGTTGTCTGTGGAACTACGTACGGCTGTATCTGCCGGCGGAAGCAACTCTCCTGTCGGCTCCGCGCGTGGCAGTACCGGCGGAGGAGATGCTTAGTGGGGAGGCGACGGATGGGGAGGTGGACACCGAACCGGCCGAGGGCGGCAAGCAAGCGTTCGGTCTGTTGTTTGTGTTGCCACCCCAAGAGGACGCCACACTGGAGTATCATTACCGTTTATCGGATGGCCTGGCGGCCCATCAGATCGGTGTGGACACCTGGCGTTATGGCCTCCTTGTGCAGAAACAACCCGGCAGCGCCGGAACGGTGGTGCGGATAAACGTACAATTGCCGCCAGGAGGGCGCATAGTGCACAGCATACCAACGCCAGAGGCGATCGCTGGAGATCAGATCACCTACCAAACCGAGTTGCAACGCGACTGGCAACTATCGCTGACGTATGCATTGGACAGAGGGCAGGGACAGTGAAGATATCCCGCAGCAGGATGCTGCGCCTTGTGGTCGCAACATCTTTGACATTGATGTGCCTCGTTGCGGTGCTGGTGCCAGCAGCTTGGGCAACACCCGATCAGGAGCGCGTCCAACAGACCATCCCGACGCGCACCCCGGATCGCGGCGCGCGGACACCCAAGCCCACCAAGAAACCATCGCCTACATTTACCGCAGGCACCGAAGCATCCCCTCCAACAACTCTGGTGCCATCTACACCGACACCCACCCAGACCTGGACGCCTCTGCTGCCTAATCCGACCGAAACGGAAACACCGGTTCCACCCTCGGCGACGCCAACATCATCTCCCAGGGCGACGGAGACCGCACTTCCGAGCCCGACCGCGACACCCACGCCGGTGCCACCGACTGCCACGCCGGCCTTGACACCCTCTCCAACGGCCACCCCTCCGACGATGGAGAGCGTTGAGGACATCTCCCCCGCTTCTGTGGCCGTGGAGATCCCGCCTACCACCGGCTTGGGGCCCTGGGGGCTGATCGGTGGAGCGGGGTTGGTGGTCATCGGGCTGTATCTGTTGCTCAGCCGTCCTCATGGGCGATGGTGAGCAGCTCCGTGAAGATAAGCCATCCTGCCGCCCGGTTCTGTGTATGGGCGGGTGTCTTATGGTTGGCGTTGATGGCTTGTGATGCTCGTGAAGCTTTCTTCAGCGCGGTGCGCGAAGATATCACCCCAACTGTCACGGCAACCGCTGTGCTTGAAGCTGCTACGGAGGCCGACACCACGCGGATACCTGAGCGATTGGTGCCCACCGCAGCACCTGCATCGCGTATCACGCGCTCTCTCTCAGAAAATGTCCCCTTGTCGTCGGACGGGGAAGCTATCTCTTATGAAACGGCTGCCGCAACCGGGCTATGGCAGCCTCGGCAGCGCATTGGCGTGGGAGTGCCATACCCACCCGTGAAGCATGAAACTGTAGAACAGCTGGGTATCGGCTGGTATCATGCCTGGCGCGTTCTTACGGATATGCCATCGCTACCAGGGGTGGAAACCTGGCAGATGGTGCGCATTTCAGAGGGTGGTGTCACCCCTGCGCACGATGTTATCGCTGCGGCGGCACAGGCACACCCCGGCGCGACCTGGCTGATCGGCAATGAACCCGATGTCATCTGGCAGGACAACGTCACCCCGGCACGTTATGCCCAAGCTTACCACGATGTCTATTACCTGCTGAAGAGGGTGGATGCGACCTGTCGTATAGCGGCAGGGGGCATTTCCCAGCCCACACCCTTGCGTCTAAAATATTTGGAGCAAGTGCTGCAGGCCTATCAGGAGCGCTATGGCGAGCCGATGCCGGTGGAGATGTGGCACATTCACAACTTTATCCTGCGCGAGGAACGTGGTTCATGGGGTGTCGATATCCCGCCCGGCATAGATGAGCAGATGGGTATGCTCTTTGAAGTCCAGGACAATGATAGTCTGACCCTGTTTCGGGAGCAGGTCATCACCTTTCGTCGCTGGATGGCGCAGCATGGTTGGCATAACGTGCCACTGGTTATCTCTGAATACGGCATCCCCATGCCGGAAGATTACGGGTTCGACTTCGCCCGTGTGCATCGCTTTATGACCGCCACGATGGATTTCCTGTTGACAGCGGCTGATCCCCAGCTGGGATATGCTCCCGATGCATATCGGCTGGTGCAACGCTGGGCATGGTTCAGCATGGGCGATGAGCAGTATCCGACGGGCAATCTGACCGATCCTGAGACAGGTGCGCTGACACCACTGGGCAGGGCTCTGGGTGACTACATCTACCGTCTCCCCTGATGGGCTTATCTCGGTGATCATCCCGGCGTATAATGCGACCAGGACGCTCCCCGCTTGTTTAGAGGCATTGCGGCGGCAGACGATCGGTGCCCAGCGTTATGAGGTGATCGTAGTAGACGATGGTTCCACCGATGGGAGTGCGGATATTGCGCGGCACTTTGGGGTGCGTCTCATCCGGCAGCCCCATCGCGGGGCTGCCGCGGCGCGCAATGCCGGCGTTGCAGCGGCACGCGGCCAAATCGTGCTGTTCACCGACGCCGATTGCAGCCCGGCGCCCGACTGGATCGAGCAGATGACCAGGCCACTAATGAACCCGCTGGTGGATGGTGTCAAGGGAGCTTACCGCACCCGACAGCGTAGTCTCATTGCCCGTTTCACCCAGCTGGAGTACGAGGACCGTTATGATCGGACGGCTGCGCGGGAGACGATTGACTTTGTGGACACCTATGCGGCCGCGTATCGGCGCGATGTGCTGCTTGCTGCCGGGGGCTTTGACGAAGGATTCCCAGGCGCAGCGGTTGAGGATGCTGATCTCTCCTATCGCCTGGCTGCGCAAGGACATCGCCTGATCTTTAACCCCCGCGCGATCGTCTATCATCACCATCCCACCACCCTACAAAGCTATCTCCGCCGCAAAGCGATTTACGGATACTGGCGCGTGCCCGTCTATATGCGCTATCCGGCCAAAACCGGCGGAGATGCCCATACACCGCTGGTGTTGAAATGGCAGCTGTTCCTGGCAGCGACCATGCTGGTTCTGCCCCCTTTTGCGTGGTGGCTGTCGCCTGCTCGCTGGATGTGGTTGGCAGCAAGCGCTGTTTTCATCGCTACGACGCTGCCTTTTGGGCTTAAAGCGTTGCGACGCGACCCATCTGTTGCGCTCGTGTGTATACCGATGTTATGGCTGCGTGCCGTGGCTATCGGGTTCGGCCTGGTGTATGGTCTGGTGCGGTTTGTCCTTTGGCGGTATCTTGCCGGCATTTTAAGAACCGGTGCACCTCGTCAGGAGGAAGCTCCCCATTCTTCATGATATGCCCCATGATATGCCCCGTTTTCGGGAGAAAGGAGAAACGGCTATGAAAGATTTAATGAGTGCGAAACGTGATGTCCCCGCGAGAGGATATCGGTCACGCTTACTACTCATGCTGTGCGTTATGCTTGTAGCTTCGTTATTCCTGAGCACCATACCCACAGCGTGGACGGTTGTCGAAGCGTCACCGCCCAATCAGGATGAGACAATCCCGCCACCAACACCCCCGCGTCCGCCGGAGAAAAAGAAAAAGGCTCCTGGAGCGACGCCCACACCCATCGTGGGCAACCTCGGCGTGCCGGTGGAGGTACGCCTGGGCCCGGGTGATGGCCTGTTCCATCTGCCACTGCCCAATGCCGGCTGTGTGCAGATCAATGTCCATGGGATGTCGGCCCAGCTCCTGTTCCAGATCATCCCGCTGGATCCAATGACGCTCGCCGCACCACCTTCGGAGTGTCGCCGCACCACGGCGGCTTACACGATCAAGGCGTGGGACAGTCTCACCGGCCAGGAGACATTTTCTGTGACACCCAATTATATCCATACAGTCTGCTACAACGATGCCGACTTAGCGGCGGCGAATGGGGACCCCAACCGCTTCGTCATCGCCCGCTATGACGAGGTCACACAGACGTGGATCAAGCTGGAACCGAGTATCGTAGATGTCCCCAATCGTCACGTGGTTGGCACAACCGGACAAACCGGTTGGTGGGCACTCCTGGCATGCGAGGCGGCACCGATGTTGTTGCCGGAGACCGGTCAAGCACCGGACTGGACGCCGTTTCTGGCCATCCTGGCGGTTCTGGTAGCGGGCAGCGGCCTCTGGCTCGCCTGGCGCGTTCGAAAAAACCCTCAGCATTCGAATGCATGAAATGACCGCGCACCTTATACGCACCAGGCAATGCGGCGATCAGACAAGCGCTTTACTTCGTCGGGACATAATGTCCAAGTGCTCTCCCATTGCAGGTTGGGTTGTGCTTGCCGGGGTGATGCTAATGATCGCCACATCGGCAGGCAGCTTAATGCTGGCAGACTTCTCCGTTCAAGCGGCTGCCTCACATGACCGCCGTGCTGAGCTGGCAGGTTTCGGCCCGCCGGCTCAGCCGGCCGCCATCGCGCGCACCATGGTGATGACCCAGTACTTGCCCATCATCTCCAACGATTGGCCGGGCTCGCGTAGTCAGTGGCGCTTCGGCTTTGTCGTGCACATCGGACGTGGTCAGGTGACGGATTACGAGGTCGGATTGCTGCGCGCCGGTTGGTATTACGACGTGACCATGCGATTGCACCCTGCCAAGCCTGCCGGCCTGGAATATATGCAAACCGTGCGTGTCGCCTATCCGCCTCGGTGTGTGGACCTGGAGCCTTATGTGCGAAATAACCCGGGGTCATGGTGGTTTATCGGCAATGAACCCGACCGACCAAAGTATCAGGATGCATGTCCACCGGATAGATACGCCCAGATCTACCATAATCTGTATCACTGCATCAAATCATACGATCCCAGCGCTAAGGTCGCTGCAGGGGGCATCGTGCAACCGACACCGTTGCGCTTGAAGTATCTGGATACTATTCTGACTTCTTACCGCAATCGTTATGGCTCGAAGCTGCCCACCGATGGCTGGAACATCCACAACATGATCCTGCGCGAGCGTAGCTGCAAAGACTATCCTAATGATTGCTGGGGTGCTGAGGTGCCAACCGGCCTTCCCTACAAGCAGGGCATGTTGTACACCATTCAGGACAATGACAACATGACCTACTTCAAGAAGCAGATCGAGGATATGCGGCGGTGGATGAAACAGAACGGGTATCAGAACATGCCGCTCATTATCTCGGAGTACGGTGTCAATATGCCCCCTATGTATGGCTTTGACGAGCAGCGTGTAATTAGATACATGTACAACACATTTCAGTACCTGCTGAGCGCCAAAGATCGCAACTTGGGGTATGTGCAAGACGGGTACCGTCTGGTGCAACGCTGGGCGTGGTACAGCCTTAACGACCAGATGTATGTGCCACCACCGGCCTGCACCGGTAATGATTGTGGCTTCAACGGCAACCTGTTCGATCCCAAGACACGGAAGATCACCGCTTTTGGTTTGGCGTACCGCAACCGTCCATATTATTGAGTCATCCGGTGGCCACAATGGGAAGACAGACCGGGAGGGTGGCTGCTTTGGCCGCCCTCCTCGCATTTATCCTATATCTGATGACACTAGCGCCGGGCATCACCTGGCATAACGACGGCGGCGACGGCGGCGACCTGATCACGGCAACGGTGACCGGTGGGGTGCCCCATCCCAGCGGCTATCCGACCTACTTGCTGATAGGCAGCGTGTTCGCTCGTCTGCCAATCGGGGACATTGCCTGGCGGTTCAATTTGATGTCGGCGGTGGGCGCGGCTTGTGCCGCCGGTTTCACCGTTGTGGCGACTTTAACCTCGTTGCGGAAGCTGCCCCAAGGGGAGGCGCGCATCCACTTGATGGTGGCCGGTATCGTGGGCATGACCTTCGCGTTCTCGTCGCTTCTCTGGTCGCAGGCGGTGGTGGCGGAAGTATATAGTTGGAACGCCTGTTTCGCTGCCCTCGTTTGGTACTTAATGTTGCGCGCTCATGTTTCGCACAAACTCTGGTTGTGGCCGCTGACAGCATATGTCTTCGGCCTGGGGTTGGGCAATCATTTGTCGTTGCTGGCGCTGGCGCCGGCCGTGCTGGTGTTGTTCTTTGCGTCGCTTGACGTCGCACGAGGTGGCAGCGGATTGCCCCGGCCAGTTCCGCGCTATGCCGTTTGGGTCTTCTTTACCTTGATTGCGTTTGCTGCTGGGCTGGCGGTGTATGGTGTGCTGCCGTTGCGGGCATCCCAGAAGGCGCCGGTCAATTGGGGTGGCGCGGACACATGGGAGGGGTTCGTCTGGCTCGTCACCGGGCAAGCTTATGCCCCCCTGGTTGCCGCGTTGCCACCGGCGCATCTGCCCGGCCGGATGCTGGCAGCGTTGGCGCTACTGGTGCGTCAGGCAGCCTGGTGGGGGGTGCCGGCAGCATACCTCGGCGTGCAGGTGTTGTGGCGCTACGATCGTCCTGTCGTCCTGGCGACATCTCTGAGCAGCTTGGTGCTCCTCGCTTATGCCGTCGGATACAACACTTCCGACTCGTATGTCTATCTGATACCGGTTGGGATGATGCTGATGTTGTGGATGGCATGGGGGCTTGCCGATGGTCTGCACAAAATCACCTTATGGGCCGGTGCACGCTTCGGTTCTGATCGCCCCATCGTCACCGCGGTGACCCGTTGGGGAACTCTGGTGTTAATCCTCGTCCCGCTCGTGGCCAACTATTCCATGGTTGATGCCAGCGGCGACCGCCGTGCGCACGACTTTGGCATTCAAGCATTGGAATCGGTGGAGGAGGGGGCGTTGATCATCACCGAGACGGCGATGGACACGTTCCCGCTGTGGTATTTTCACTACGCCGAGGGACATCGTCCAGACATAGTCCTGATCAATGGCAATCTGCTGGCCTATGCGTGGTATCGCGATAGCGTCAGACGTCGCTATCCCTCTATCGAATTGCCCGATACGGATGATCACCCTTTCCAGATGGTGCAGAAGCTGGTGCAAGCTCAGATCGCGCGCAGGGCGGTCTATCTGAGCACGCCCCATTGGAGCTTGCCGGATGACCTGCGCTTGGTGCCTGTCGGCGTGTTGTACCGGGTGGAGAGGACATCGTGAATCCTCTGCACTTTTGTGACCGTCCCATCGCTCGCGACCTCGTGCGTTGGCTGATCGGCTTGGCGATAGGCGTGGCGGCGGGCTGGTACATCCTGCGTGATACCGCCTGGGAGGACGTTTGGGGCAGATTAGGCCGTGCTGCAATACTACCCGTGGTGCTTGCCATTCTGCTGTTGGCAGCGACGCAGTTGCTCAAAACGCTTCGCTGGCAGACCATTTTGGGAAATCCCGGCATGTTTCCGTTTGGCCAGGCGCTGCGGGGGTTGTTGATGGGACAGGCGCTCAATTTGCTTTTCCCTTTGCGTGTCGGAGACGTGGCACGTGTCCTTTTGGTGGGAGGACAGGCGAGTCAGGGCACAGTATATGCGTTGTACACGGTTGTCCTTGAGAAAATGTGCGATATTGTGATGGTGTTGGTGAGCCTGCTCCTGCTGTTGGTATGGGGAGCCTGGCCGACCTGGCTGTCACGCGGTGGGATCATCCTGGCAGTGGTTGGTCTTTTCATCATTGTAACAGGGTGGACGGTCCTTCAAGTTTGGCGACGTCATCACAATCTGCCGGCCTGCCCTCAGGAAGTAAACGGTGTGTGGTGCGCTCGGCTGAGGCATTATCTGTTGTTGCCCGCCTTGCAGCTGGCGGATGGGATGCGCGCCGCTTACCGGGACGGTCGGCTGCTCGGGATGACAGCCTACTCGGGTGGAATATGGCTGTTGAGCTGGGCAACCAACTGGATGGTCTTCTGGGCGCTCGGGGTTTCCGTCCACTGGACGGCGGCGTTGCTCGTCCTGGTGGCGATCCACCTTGGGGTCGCTGTGCCGGCTCCGCCGACGCGTGCCGGAACCTGGCATTTCTTGGTGGTGTTGGCGCTGAGCCATTATGGAGTGGCTCACGGCGCAGCGGTGGCATGCGGTGTATTGCTGCATCTCGTGGTGGTGTTGCCGTTGTTGCTCGCCGGAGGTATCGCGTGGATTAACCCGGTGCATGTCCCAGCATCAACTGTTATCCCCCTTCCCTGGGCGGCTGTAGCCAAGTGGCACGCGAAAACACGGATACGGGATCAAAGGTAACCGAGTTGTCGGCAGTAGCTCCCTGTGCTAGCATGAGATAAAAGATAGGGGTCTTCGTGTTCTCCCTAATCGGATGCTGATGATAGTTGATTTGATGGGAGGAGATAGAATGAGCAAACCCTCGTCCAAGATGCGGATCAAGCTACACCCCGGAGAGTACAGGATGTTGCGCCATCGTGCACACATCATATTGCCGCTAGGTGTGTTGTTGGCAGTGGCGATCTTCCTGACCGTTATTCCAACCGCCTGGGCAACACCAAACGAAAGTGTGTTGTCCCAACAGCCGACGATACCCACTGTTCCGCCACCCCCACCGCCACCTCCTGGCCCGCCTGGAGGGGGCAATCCGCAGATTCCGCCGGCGCCTCCACCCCCTCCAGCACCTTATGGGGGGTTCTTGTACTACTACCATTACGGATATGGCTGGTTGCCGGGTACATATTTCCCGGGTTATACTACCGGGTATTATTACTATCCGCCCAGCTATGCCTACCCAAGCGGTTACTACTGGCCGGCATATCGGTCTTATGGACCCTATGGATTCTATTATCCGGGAGGGATGGTGTACTGGTAGCACAGGCAGTCTGATTGAGTGCTCGTAGACGATCCCGTGACAGGTGGGAGTGCAGGTGCACAGCGCTTCCACCTGTCTTTTTGTCTCCGGAGGGCGTATAATGGGTGCGAAACCGGGGAGGGAGCACGGTGAAGGCAGCAATCCTGACCTCAGAGTATCACATTGCCATCCAGGAGGTCGCCGCACCGCAATTGGGGGCAGACGACCAAGTGCTCATCCGCGTATGCACGGTAGGGATCTGCGGTTCGGAAGTGCACGCGTTTCACGGCACCCACCCTTTCCGCAAGCCACCCGCCATCCTGGGCCACGAAATGGCCGGCGACGTGGTTGCTGTCGGCAATGCCGTGACACGCGTCTCCGTGGGGGATCGTGTGACGGTGGATCCACACTGGCCGTGCGGACGATGCCACTACTGTCATACAGGGTCTATTAACCTCTGCCCCACCAAAAAGGTGTTGGGCACTCAAGAGTGGCCGGGCGCCTTCGGCGAGTACATCCTCGCGCCGGAGGAAGCGGTGTTCCGCTTGCCGGATCATCTCTCCTATGCCCAGGGCAGCTTGATCGAGCCGCTCACCATCGCCGTGCACGTGTTGCGGCGGGCAGGCTTGCAGGCAGGTGAGGCGGTGGCCGTGCTGGGCAGCGGCAGCATCGGCGGCATGTTGGTCGGGGTGAGCCATGCATGGGGCGCTTCTCCCATCATCGCAGCCGATATCCGGCAGCATTGTCTGGACGCAGCGCGGGAGCGCATGGGCGCCACCCACGACATCCTCTTGCCCCAGCAGGATCTGGTGGCGGAGGTGCTGCGCATCACCGCAGGCGCCGGTGTGGACATCGTGTGCATCGCTGCGGATGACCCGTTGCTGGTCAGCCAAGCAGTTGAGATTGTCAAGGGACACGGACGTATCGCTCTGGTGGCACTGCTGTGCACCGAACCGATCCGCCTGATGGGCTATGAGCTCATCCGCAAGGAGGTGCAGCTGTTCGGCAATACGATGAGCGTCCCGGAAGATGTGCAACAGGCGCTCCATCTGGCGGCGACAGGAAGGGTGGATGTGGAGGGCATCCTGACGCACATCCTGCCGCACCGAGAGGCGCAACGCGCCGTGCAGCTGGCAGCCAACAAAGCGGACGGCGCCGTCAAGGTTATGCTCACCTACGACTAGCCGGGAGGAACGGCGATGCACCCATCACTGCCACTTGAGCCATTCCCACGCCGGTATGAGGTGCCCTGTGCCTGATGCGCGATGGGCCGCAGTGCGGCGGCCGCTCGATGAACCTCCTGCGTCGGTGGCGGCATCAGAAAATGCCCGGCGCTGCCGCATTGTTCCTGGCAGGGGTGGCCTGGAGCTACGTGCTGCTGCCCCTGGTGCACCACGTGCTGGCAACCCCTCCGCGCTATCGTTACATCAGCGCAGCGAGCAACTTCTTTGCGTCCGACCCGCGCCTTCAGGTGCTGGTGACCGTCATAGCAATTGGGCTGGCACTTGGCGTGACCGCCATGCGCCGTCGCCGGGTGCGGAGTCCATGAGCGCGCACCGCTTGGCCGCGCTGTGGGGAACGGAGCCCCTTTCACCCCAGAGAAGGCAGGGCGCGCAGAGGTTTCTACAGTTCTCCGCGCTGCCATATTGGCGCTACAGCGGCTTCTCCGATATCGCCGGATGTGGTATCATTCAAATGAGAGGTGCTCAAGATGCATACTACTGCCGATAGCGCCGAGAATGACAAGGAACAGCTGGCGCGGCATCTCGCCGCAATTGTTGCGCGCTTGCAGCAGATCAAGCCCGCTCGCATCATCCTCTTTGGTAGCCAGGCCGTCGGCGAGGCGGACGCAAGCAGTGACGTGGACCTTATTGTGGTGCTTGATAGTGAGACAATGCCGGCCACGCATCGCGAAAAACAGGCGCTCTATCTCGAGGTTGCCCGGTTGCTGCGCGATATCCGTGGCGAGGTGGCGATGGACCTGATCGTGCATACGCGGCCGATGCACGCCCGGTTCATGGAAATGGCCGGCACCTTCGCGCGCGAGGTGCAACAGAAAGGCATCGTGCTGTATGAAAGCCATCACGCGTGAATGGCTGGCGAAGGCGGACGAAGACCTGGCAGCAGCGCAGGCCTTGCTGGCTCATCCTGAGCTCACCAACATTGTAGCCTTCCACGCCCAGCAGGCGGTTGAGAAGGCTCTCAAGGCGGCTCTTGAGGAGCTCGAGTTGGGCCCGCTCCGGACACACAGCCTGACGCGATTGTACGCATCCGTCCGGCCATACTATGCGGTGATCGCCGACTTAGACATGCTTGATCGCCTGGAGGCCATTTATATTGAAGCACGTTATCCGGGTGAGATGGGTCTGCTGCCCGGCGGCAAGCCAAGCCAGGAAGAAGCGACCGATTTCTGTCGCTTTGCCCATGATGTCCTTGAACGCCTGCGCGCCGAGCTGGAAGAGCGAGCGTAGAAAGCCTCGCTCGATTGCTCCTTTTGACATGTGCCCCACGCCTCCCTATTATTAGTGCGCGCCGCACGCACGGCGCATTGATTTGCTCCACTATGTTGGATTCATCACACACAATAAGGGGTTGCTCCGAATATGGAACGCAAGAAGGTGACCATCCACGATCTCCAGGCCAAGAAGGAGAAGGGCGAGCCCTTCACTATGGTGACGGCGTACGACTATCCCACCGCGGTCATTGTGGACAAGGCGGGCATTGACGCGATATTGGTGGGCGATTCGCTGGCCATGGTGGTGCTCGGCCTGCCCAACACCGTCTCGGTGACGATGGAAGAGATGCTGCATCACTGTCGCGCCGTCGCGCGCGGTGCGCAGTATGCTTTGCTGGTGGGAGATATGCCCTTTATGTCCTACCAGACCGGCCCGAGCGATGCGGTGCGCAATGCCGGGCGCTTCCTGAAGGAAGCGGGCATGGACGTGGTCAAGCTGGAAGGTGGCAAGAAGATGGCGCCGATCGCGCGGGCGATCGTGGACGCCGGCATCCCCGTGATGGGGCATATCGGCCTCACGCCACAGACCATCTCGGCGTTGGGTGGCTTCAAGGTGCAGGGCAAGGATGCCGCCGCCGCACAACAGGTGATTGACGATGCCCTGGCACTGGAAGACGCCGGCTGCTTCGCCATCGTGCTCGAGGCAATTCCCGACCGCGTTGCCAAGATCATCACCGAACGCCTCTCCATCCCGACCATCGGGATCGGCGCCGGCCCCCATTGCGACGGCCAGGTGCTGGTGACCCACGACATGGTGGGCCTGTTCGACCGCTTCGTGCCCAAGTTCGTCAAGCGCTACGTCAATGTGCACGATCAGATGGTGGATGCGCTGCGCCAGTTCAAGGCGGAGGTGGAGAACCGCACCTTCCCCGGGCCGGAGCACTGCTTCACCATCAAAGATGAAGTCCTGGAGCGATTGTACTGATGAAGATCGCCATCATCGGCGCCGGGGCGATGGGCAGCCTCTTCGGCGCGCGCCTGGCGCCTTTGGCCGAAGTGTGGCTGGTGGACGCCTGGCAAGAGCATGTCCAGGCGATCCAGCGCGATGGGGTGCAGCTGACCAACCTGGACGGCAGTGTGCAACGGGTGGCGGTGCGTGCTACAACCGATCCGGCAGCGGTGGGTGGTGCGGTGGACGTGGCGATCATCTTCGTGAAGTCCTATCAGACGGCGCAGGCTGCGGCCTGGGCTGCGCCCATGCTCAAGCCAGACGGCCTGGCGCTCACCATGCAGAATGGCCTGGGCAACCTTGAGGTGATGGCCGCGGTCTTGGGCGCGGAGCGTTGCGTGCAGGGCGTCACATCCCACGGTGCGACGCTGCTCGGCCCGGGTCAGGTGCGCCATGCCGGTGCAGCGGCGACCTATCTGGCCACGCGCCCGAGCATCGCCGGGCGGGTGCAGAGCATCGCCGATCTGTTCACGCGCGCCGGCTTTGAAACCCACCTCTCCGACAACCTGGACAGCTTGCTATGGGGCAAGTTGATCATCAATGTGGGCATCAATGCGCTGACGGCTATCCTGCGCGTGCGCAACGGGGTGTTGGCGGAAGTGGCGCCGGCGCGCGCGCTGATGGATGCTGCGGTGGACGAAGCGGTGGCGGTGGCGCGTGCGCGCGGTGTGACGCTGCCCTACGAGGACGCGCGTGCCCGCGTGCGTGAGGTCGCCATCGCCACGGCAGCCAATCGCTCTTCGATGCTGGCCGATGTGCTGCGCGGATTTCCCACCGAGATCGAGGTGATCAACGGCGCGATTGTGCGCGAGGGCGCCCGCCTGGGACTGCCCACGCCGGTCAATCAGACATTGGTGCAGATTGTCCAAGCGTTGGAAGCAACCTACGCGCAACGGGTGGCATAGTGCGCATGAGGAAGCGCTACGCCTTGTGCGCCCGCCGCTTCACCGAGGTCGGCGCGCGGCGGGTGCAGGCATCACAGCCCCAACTGACGGCGCACCTCGTCCAGGCGGCCGGCGCAGCCGAAACATCGGCACAGATGCGCCCACGCGTTGGGCATACACCGCCATAAACACGCGCCCTGGCTCACGCAGGTCAATGGTGGCAGGGTGATCGCGCAGGTATCCGCGCATCACGCGTGTCCACACCAGCCGGCTATCGGTATCTATGTTGATCTTGGCGATACCGCGCCGGGCCGCTTCCAGGTACATCGCTTCGGGAACGCCTTGCGCATCCGGCGCCACCGTACCACCCGCCGCGTTGATCCGCGCGATCTCCTCGGCAGGGACGGAGGAGGCGCCATGCAGCACCAGGGGGAAGCCCGGTAACCGCTGCCGGATCTGTTCCAGGCGCTCCAGGTGGAGCTGCCGGGTGACGGCGAACTCGCGCACCCCGTGGCTGGTACCCACGGCCACCGCCAGCGCGTCGCAACCGCTGCGCATCACGAATTCCGCCGCCTCGTCGGGATCGGTCAGGAACGCTGCGCCCTCCTCCACCGCGATGTCCTCCTCCTTGCCGCTCAGGCGACCAAGTTCGGCCTCCACGCTGATGCCGCGCACGTGTGCCCGCTCGACGACGCGCCGCGTGATGGCAATGTTCTCCTCCAGCGGCTGTGCCGAGGCATCAATCATCACGGAGCTGTAGAAGCCGGACTCGATGCACTCGTAGCAGGTTCGTTCATCGCCGTGGTCGAGGTGCAATGCGAAGACGAGCGTGGGGAATTGGCGCGCAGCGGCAAGCACGGCGGCTTCGAGCACACCGGGGCCGGCATATCGGCGCGCCTGATAGGAGACCTGGATGATGAGATGAGCGGCGCCGCGGCATCCGCCGCGCAATGCCCCCAAACCTGCTCGATGAAGTTAACGCTGAAAGCGCCCACGGCATAGTTTCCATATGCCAATTGCAACAGGGCTGCTGTGTTGGGGACCATCATGCTTTCGTGCCCCCGGGAAAGGATATGCTCCAAGACAAGATTATGGCGCTCGGAGGTGCGTTGCCAACGGAAGCCCGCGCGCAAAATACGACCGCACCGGTCAGGTTACTGAGGCACTGCAAAAGGAGGGATAATCCCCACACACCCGTCTGTTGAGCGGAGTGCCTCAGCACTGTGCAAGGGGGATAAACAGCACTGCTTCATTGTTCTGGCGCGCCGGCAAGTGGTGATCTTTTCCCTGTGGCGTGTGAGACAGTGCGGAATCTGCTGAATACCGGAAAATAGGACACAAGTCCCATTGTATTCTGAGAAGAATATGCTAAAATTTGTAGGTCGTAATAGGTGTTTGCTGAGCTCGGTGAATCGCCCCCTCTTTATGAGCCCAGATAATCTACAAAGACCCCACCAGGGAGAAAGCTGTGGATCACAGGTGGTTACGAGAAGAGGCTTGGAACGAAAGCTCACGACCTGAACTCAAACCAACAGCCCAAGGGAGGTCACTGAGAAGATGTCGAAAAGCGTTCGGATTACTGACAATCTTGCAAGAACACCATCAAGCCGTTCTGAACAGATCCGGGCTATAGTGAAAAAACGGGGCATCAGCACCTTGATCCATTTTACGCGCATTAATAATTTTGATAGTATACTTCACTGGGGCTTGCTTAGCAGAAGAGAGCTCGACAAATGGCCAGAGACCCGGAGACCAGATTACAACGATGTCCAACGCCATGATAAGCAACTAGATGCTGTTTGCATAAGTATCAGTTTTCCCAATTATCTGATGTTCCACAAATATTCAAAGAGAGACAAGCAAAATTGGATCATGCTTCTACTCAATCCGAGCCTTCTCTGGGAGCTTGACTGTGCTTTCTGTCGAAGGAATGCAGCGTGTAAATCTGTCACTCAGATACCTATTGAGGAGAGGAAAAGCGTCCGCGCGTTTCAATCTATGTTCGATGACTTGGAGGGTACAAAACGAGACTTGTTACAGATTCCAGACCACTATACGACAGACCCTCAGGCAGAAGTGTTGGTCTTCGAGCCGATTAAGCCTCAATATATATACGAGGTACATTTTTGTGATGATAATGTGCTCAGAAATTGGCAGGAATCAAAGCGAAAATTCAAACCCAAATACAACCCCGAGGTTCGTCCCGATAAAACATTTTTTAAGCCCAGGCGAGATTATGAATTTTGGCGCCCATCTGCTCAGCCGTTTGAGATTGAAGCCCGATATACTGCAATTTTGAATGAGATGGACATAAATTGGTAGTATATTAAGATAAAGGAGGTTCAGTGGCAAAAAGACCTGTCTTTGTTCCCGTTGGAAATCCTCCTTACGTCGAGGAGAAATTGATCGAGTTCAAGTGGTATCATGGTCGGTCCAAGGCGCAGGTGGGTAAATGCATCCTTTCATTCCATCAGGAGGCCTGCAAACTTGGCTTGTCACCAACTTTGGAAATCTCGACGCGATCACCTAACAAGCTCGGTGTTGCCCTAAGCGCTTTTAACTTGAAGTTGCGGTTAAACACTGTGGAGATGACAGTAGAATGCGCGTTCCAGGGGAGCAAGGTGTTCGAGAACGGTGGGCCTTACACTGACTTGTATTATGTTTCAAGTAGAAAGGCGAAGACTGACGAAAGACTGCGTAGTTCTGGCAGGTTGATAGCATTCCGTTTCTTTCAGGACGAATTTCCTCTTGATCCTCCACAGGCGTTCTATGACTTTCTGTATCTTACAGCACTTCAGCAACATCCCAATCTAGCCTCGATACTTCTGAGATACAACAGTTTTTCAGATATTGCTTTCAATCCCAAGCGCTCGATAAATTGTCAAGCTCGTTCAGCAGCGCTATACGTATCCTTGCACAGGAAGAACATTGACATTAGAGAGTTGCTTGAAAACAAGAGCTACTACCTGCACTTCGTGTCAGGTAAGCCGTTCAGTGAACAGGGGAAATCGTTGTTTGCTAAGCAGATGTCTCTACCCAATTTCAGCTGAGGATTTTCTTACTCAGGTTATTGGACAGAGAAGGCCATCGCATCGTTGAAGCTGTCAGCCAGCCTTTGCTGAACGAGAACGGCGATCCATCGGGCTGGCAGAATGGACAGATCATTGTCGAAGAGGGGGTGCTGCCTATGCCGGCGGACACAGCACCGGGTGAATACCATCCAGATTGGCTTTTATACCCAGGTGCCAGTGGTGACGGAAGGAGAGCTCGTGTTCGAGCTACCAGATGATGAAACTCAAGTGCAGATTCGAATGCACGCCCATTGAGCACCTCTTTCCCCGTGAACACCAACGGCACATAAACTAACAACCAATACGGCATTGTGTACAGCTTTTCACCTATGAAATAATAAACCTATGGAACTAAAGCCTACTTTGCGCATACGCGTCATAGACCTGGTTACATACATAACTTTGTTTGCGTTAGCTGTAATTCCACGTCTAAGTCAGCTTGATCATTTTTTAATGGTGGATGAGAACCTGTGGTATGAACGCTCAATAGCGTTCACAAAGGGATTGGTGCAGGGTCAATGGTCGCAGACTGCGCAGACTGGTCATCCTGGGGTCACTACAATGTGGGCAGGAGCTATCGGTCTGGCACTAAGCTACCTGCAAACTGGGATGAGTGATAGACCGTTCCAGGACTTTGTCAACCAAATGGCAACTCAAACCGCCACGCTGGAGAGGTTGCGATGGTTGCGTCTTCCACTAGCTATTCTTTCCGGGTTAATTATAGTGGTCGCTTACAGTTTAGTGCGACATTTAGTCGACACATGGCCTGCGATTCTTGGTGCAGTACTGATGGCTTTAGAGCCGTTATTTCTTGCACACTCACGTGTCCTACACCATGACTCACCTGCTGCAATCTTCTCACTGCTAGGGATATTAGGCTGGCTCTTGTACATGAAGTCCGGCCGTTTGTGGTTCATCCTGCCTGCCGGCTTTGGAATTGCGTTGGCGATCCTAAGCAAAGTATCCTCGGTCTTTTTGCTGCCACTTGTCGGTCTCACCATACTTACAAAAATTTGGAAGGAACGGAAAAACTGTTCCCAGGTGCTCAAGAAAGCTGTCACATCTTGGGCATTGCTATTGTTGATAATTTTAATCATAGTGGTTCTTAGCTGGCCGGTTCTGTGGGTGGCTCCTGGTGCCGCTATACAGGTAATTCTTAATTTCATTGAGAAAGAGAGAGATGCTCATGCTGCTGGTTCCTTCTTTCTAGGGCAACCAGTATCCGATCCGGGACCGCTTTACTATCCGCTGAGTCTGGTCTTCACTATGACACCAGTGACTTTATTGGGGCTAGCACTTGCAATTATTTGGTTCGCTGTAGGGATAAAACGCGCTCGCGACGATGTTTCATCTACAAAGGGTCTCAATTGGATCGGTTGGATGTTAACCTACATTGTGTGCGTTATTGGTTTCATGAGCCTGATCGGTAAGAAGCAAGAACGCTACGTGCTACCCGCTATGCTAGCCATAGACCTGGTGGCCGGTTGGGGATGGTGGAAGATTATCGAGGTCATCACACAAATCAGGTGGTGTTCCCCCAGTACAAAGCGGGTGGTGAGCAGACTGGCATTGGCAATCGTGACAGGTGGTCAAGTCTTCTTCGCATGGTCATCCGCACCATACTACTCAACCTTCTACAACCCACTCTTAGGTGGAGCCCCACAGGCCAGAAAAGTGATATTGATAGGCAGAGGTGAGGGACTTGACCAAGCGGTGAAGTTTATTCGTGAGCATTCCTCGACTCGCGTACCCCGTGTGGCATCCTGGTATGGAACAACTGTTAGCGTGCTCTTCGCCAGTCGAGTGGGACCAGAAGATCAGCCGGTGCGTGTGATGGACATTGCACACCCACAAAATATTGTGAGTAGTGACTATATCATCTTCTACATCAATCAGCTGCAGCGAGAGCGACCGAAACAAGCGATCATTCGCTACGTAATGCGCAAACCTCTCCTGTACACTGTCAAATTGGCTGGCGTTGATTACGCCTATGTATTTAAAGGGGATGGGATTGATCATCCAATCGATCCATTTGACAAAGCCAACCGGTTAGAAGGAAAGGCCAGTCTTGCTGGCTTTCAGATTGCTGGTACTCTGAAAGCTAGTGAATTGACACCGGTGCGCTTGTATTGGGTGAACGATGGAATTCAGCCGGGTGAACAATTCTACGTGCGCCTGATCGACGATTTGGAGCAGGAATGGGGAAAGGGCACTTGTGTGTTCGATCCAACTTTCGGTGATGTTATTACTTGGCAAAGGTATGATATTTTTGCAGTCGACTGTGAGATGATTCTACTACCTGGTACGCCTCCTGGTTTATATCTCCTACGCGCAGGTATTCGACGCAGTGATGGGACACCAATTGGCGAAGTATATCCCCCCCCCAGTCAGGGAACAGTGGAAGTGAAACGACCCATGAGATACTTTGTCGATAAAGAAGTCGTTGTTGACTATTGCGTGGATAGAAATCTCAGCGAGCAATTAGAGCTAGTCGGCTACGATTATGTTTCTGCAATCTATCGACCAAGAGAAAAAGTCGCAATCACTCTCTATTGGCGAGCGCGACAGGGAAGGCTTGGTGACTACACAATTCATATAACACTGACAGGAAGTGGTCCTGGTCAACACGCTGCTTGGACAGGCAAGCCGGTTAACGGACGTTATCCCACTTCGCTCTGGCAAGAAGGTGAACTGGTACGCGATCCATGGCTGTTAACCCTGCCACCTAATCTCCCCACAGGTAATTACAAGCTGGCTGTCTGGATGACTGATGATTACGGAATTGAGACAGAGCACTTGGTGCTTGCGGAATTGACCGTGCAAGGGCGTCAACATTCCTTCGATTTGGAGAGACCTCCAACAATATCTCAGAAGGCGATCCTGGGTGGTGTCATCCACTTGGTGGGCTATGATCTATCTGGTGCTATAGTTGGTGATAAACTTATCCCTGGCCAAGTGCTCGAGGTAACGTTGACCTGGCAAGCAAAAAGCTCGATTGACCGGGATTATGTAGTTTTTGTCCACTTACTTGACAAAGAAAACCGGATACGCGCTCAACATGATGGTCAACCGGGCAATAACGAGCTAAGCACAACTACTTGGATACCCGGTGAATATGTGCGCGACAATCATCGCCTGGTTCTACCCATAGATTTACCGTACGGAGACTATCGACTTGTAGTCGGCATGTACCTACCAGACAGGGGGGAGCGGCTGCTAGTAACCACTCCGGACAATCAGCCGATCGGAGATCATATAGTGTTGGATTCCCCGCTACGCGTGCCAATAATACAACCAAGATCTTATTAAGAATGTTCATCACATAGTTCTCTCTCCCAAGTTGCAATGTTAGACGATGATAAAAAGTAGAATGCTGGGTGTTGGACTATTAGCATTGGTGCTTCTGACTACTTTGGCACCGGTGCCTTATTTGGTGCGTATGATAGGTGCCATCCTGCTGACTTTCCTCATACCAGGTTGGGCACTTGCCAACACGATTCGCCCAAAAGCTGAAGACCTGCTTGATCGGCTGACACTGATGATTGGTCTGAGCTGTGCTTTAACAGCTTTAGCCACCTTGCTCCTGTTATATGCACTTGGAACAGTGACAAGAGTGTCCCTTGTACTCGTGTTGGGTTCAGTATGTCTAATACTATTCATCACAAACTCGTATCATAAGACCACGGATTGGCAAGGCTTTCGCTTAGATACCCGCGACCTAATCGCGACCTGCGTGTACATTACAGTGGCAGGATTTCTTGCCCTCACCAGCTTAAGCTATGCTGACTATTGGGGTGATGAAATGAACAGCTTGCTCCGTGCCCTTACAGTGATGGGAGGTCGTGGGGAGATCATTTTCAACCATACTAAGGGACCGGTCGAGATTCTCATCCCAACCGCCTTCGGTCTGCTAGTGGAACGGTGGGATTCTTATACACTGCGCTTCCCGTTCGCACTAACCTATATTGCTGGCTCAATCGCCTTTTATTCATTAGTGCGGCATATGTTCGA
>Ga0308395_1000837_pt1 | contig 22623 bp, 23 predicted proteins | sample Hotspr20SampleP4_FD_202097 | JGI IMG/M metagenome (GOLD analysis project Ga0308395, IMG submission 202097) | Hot spring phototrophic mat microbial communities from Mushroom Spring, Yellowstone National Park, Wyoming, United States - 20050930_P4 ...
TTACTGGCCAAATGGTTTCGCAAGATTCTGGCCCACACAGTATGTGTGTGGCTGAACCTCCAATACGGGAGGCCACCTTTGGATTTCGCTGGCTTGGTCGCAGTAAAATAATGTTGCACATGGCGTAACATAACGTGCCAGGCACTTTCGTAAGTGCCTGGCACGGTCGGAAGCTCATCGCCCGGACGTAAACGTCCGGGCTCATCCTACAAAGTACTTCGCTATTTTTAGCCCCCGAAGGGGGCTTTGCAGATTGAGCCCGACGGTTTACCGTCGGGCGAGAAGTGGCTGTAACAAACACAGTTGGTATAAGCCCGACGCCTCAGCATCTGGCTTTTGCTATTTCCTCTTCCGCCCCAGCCACCACGCCCCGGCGATGATCCCCGCCGCCAGGAAGGCCAGGCCCAGGGCCGCCGTCATCACCGTCCGCGGCTCCATCCCCGGCATCACCACGCCCTCGTAGCCCGCCTCGGCACCGTACTCGGTGAACAACCGCCCCCACTTCGTCTGCAAGGCCGCCTCCACCCGTTTGCGCCCCACAAAGGGATACCAGTACACATTGTGGTAAAAGTTGGAGGCAAAGTAGGACCAGGGGACCAGCGGCGTGCGAAGGAGCAGTTTCTCAAACGGCTTGAGGGGGCCGTGGTAGATCATCTTCTGCCCCCGGCTGGCGAAGGTGTCTTCCTGAACGAAGCCCCAGTTCTGGGAGAGCACCCACTCCGGGTCCTCACCGACAATCTCTATCTGGCGCGGGTCGCCCACGCCCAGCCCCATTTCGTGCGCGATGCGGATGAAGGGAATGGACAGCGGGTCAAACCCCTGCAGGTGGGCCGAAATCGCGTCTATGGCGACCTGATCGGCGGAGGCCAGAATGACATCCTTCTCGTGCCAGCGCATCGCCCTCGGGCCGGGCCCGTCCCCCGCAAAGGTCCCGTCCATCACCGCGAAGAGCCCGGGGTGGATGTCCTGCTGGATCATCAGCAGGTCCACCAGCGTCTCGTGGATGACGGAGTGGGTCCAGTGCCGTTTGGTCCCCAGCAGCCCGCCGAAGGCGTTCTTCATCGCGCCGGTGATGGTGGTGAAGACATGAGTGTTACTCAGAATCAGGCCATTGCCCACAAAGTTGGAGTAAGTGGGCATCGTGAAGTCGTACAGGTACGGTGTGTCCAACCGGACCGTCTCCACAGAAACGACATGGTCCCAGGCGATGTCCTCGCTGGCGAAAAAGGCCATTGTCTCTATTTCGTTTCTGTAGCGGCCTTCCACATCGGCTTGGCGGAAGAGGTCAACAAAATACTTCAGGACGCGTCGGGTGGGGAACGTAGCCCCGCTTTCTATATTTTGCACCCATGCGGGACGCCCGGTAGAAACTTGAGTGAAGCCCAGCCCCCGGCGAACCATCCGGAACTGTTCCCGATCTACCGGGATGGTATCCCAGTTCGTGGGCCGCTTGCCGTTTTGCCGACGCTCCACCAGCGCTTGAAGGCGCTGCTGTTTTTGCGGAGTGCGGAAGTGAACCCACCTGGCCAGGACCACCAAGTCATCGCCGTATACGGATACCAGGAAATAGCGCTGGGGTGGAGAAGACGAGTTGGTTGCGCGGGCCCAATGTTCACGGATGAAAGCGACGACGCCCAGCCTCAGGAACAGGTCCTGCAAGTCTCGGGCCAGCGTCTCGCTCTTGGTCGCCACATGAAGCCCATCTCGCGGACCTACAGAGCCATCTCCGTCCAGATACCCGCTCAGGAACGCCGCGATTTCCTCGTCTGAACACCGCAACAGGAGAGGGGGGACCCTTTTGTTCGCCGCATCCAGGGGAACAGAGAGCCCCAATTTTTCAAAGAATTCCCGGAGTTGAACGCTATCCACATAGCAATCATATCCTCGGGGACGGGGCCTCATCTCCAAGCCGAAAAGGTCCTGAGTCAGTTGGAAAAAGTCCTCCCGGATTTCCGGCGTCCCATTGGTCCACCAGAACCGACAGGTCGTGCGCATAGGCTGCACCCATCCCTCAGCCACAAAGTACCCGAACCATCGCCAGAAGTCAGGAGAGGTCTGCTCAGGGATGCGAATCCAGTGTTTCATTCGCCGCATCGGGACGCGGTACCGCCGAAGGATAGATTGCAGGCTCTGCCAGCGCACTCCGTGTCGGGCGGCAATCTGTTCCAGGGTCTCACCGGAAAGGTAAGCCCTCACTACCTCTTTCTGAAACTCCACAGAGAACTTCCGGCCCGGGCGGAACGGGATGGTCGCGATGTCCACATCGTCTATCTTCAGCGTGGCGGAGAGCCGGGGGAGGGGTTGAGGCCGGCCCTGAACCCGAATCCGCCGGGGAATCGCAATCCGGTCCCCTGAGGTGAGTTCGGATGCTTTCCGCCATCCGTGGGGGGTCAGGAAGGGATGCTCCGCCGAAACCAGGACCTCCCGTCCTGTTTTCGTGCGGACCCGCCAGAGAGGATGTCCGTTCAAAGGAGTCCGCCAGAAGAGGAGCGTCTGCTGGGAGACCGTGCTCCCATCCGGGGTAAGGCTCCACAGGGGCACGTTCCTGGAGATAAAGACATCCCCATCCTCGTCCAGCAGAGGAATCGCTCCGGCCCGCAGTTCCCCTTCTACCAGGTCCTCAATTCGCGCCAGAGTCCCGTCGGCCATCGGAATGCGGGTATCGGGGTGGACGCATTTGACCGTTGGCAGTTGAATGATATTCCGCCCGATGAGGATTTCCGGGATGTACACCCCCTCCGGATAGACCTGGTCCAGCACCAGAAACGGCCGCCTGGGCTCGTAGCGCACCCAGCGGTACTGGGGCTCGTAGAGGTGGACGTTGCGGAGACCGTATTTCTGCACCACGTAGAGATGCTTGTTATTCCGCTCCCCGACATACGCGTCCACCACCACAGTGTTGTTCTGGGCCGCGATAAGGTCGCGGTATCCCGCCGCCAGCAGCGCCCGGATGACCCCCTCCAACTGCCAGGGAGTGGTGGAGCAGGCCGGGTACCAGGTCTGCCAGGAAATGTTCACTTTCAGAATGGTTTCCTTATCCGGCGGAAGCGCCTCCCGAAATCCGGCCAGTTCCATCAAGCGCGCGTAATCCTCCAGGACCGTCTCCGGCCGCGTGCGCAGCACGGCGACCCGTCCCCATCCAGGAAATCGCTGACTCATCGGAGCACCTCCTGTCCAATGACTGATTGCTGGCAAGTATACCGCGTTCCGGGTTTGTGGTCAAATCGCTTTGTGCTATAATAAGACCGGTTGCCTGTACCATCTGGAAGGAGGATGCGGGGTGGATAAAGAAGCGCTGAACCTGCGGAATCGGATGATCGGTGTCCTGTTGCGGGACGCTAGGACGCAGGCGGGTCGGACCAAACAGGAATGCGCGGATTTCCTGGGCGTCCCCGTCAGCACCATCACGGCCTACGAAGAGGGTCGCAAACCGATTTCGCTGCCGGAATTGGAGGTCCTGGCCTTCTTCCTGGACGTGCCCATCCAGCATTTCTGGGACCGGGAGGCCCAACTTCTGAGCGAAGAATCCCCTCCGCCCGTACAGGAAATCCTGGCCCTTCGTCACCGCATCATCGGCGCCCTGTTGCAGCAGGCCCGACAGGAGGCCAGGAAGAGCCGCAAAGAACTGGCCCAACTCCTGGGCTGTTCCACCAGTCGGATTGCCGCCTACGAGTACGGCGAACGTCCCATCCCAATGGCGGAACTGGAAGTGCTGGCCCGCGCGCTGAACCGTCCCATAGAATACTTCCTGGACCCATCCGGGCCCATCGGGGAGTGGGAGGCCGAGCAGCGCGCCTTCCGCGCTTTCCGGGCACTGCCGCCGGAGATTCGGGAGTTCGTCTCCCGCCCCATCAATCGGAGTTACCTGGAGGTGGCGATGAAACTGGCGGAAATGCCCGCCAGCGCGCTGCGCCAGATCGCAGAAGGACTGTTGGAGATAACCTATTAGATCCCTTTCGGGAGGGGAGTATGTCTGCCATACGGATGCCAGAGCCTCTGGTGCGAGTGATTGACCGTTTAGAGGCCAGCGGCGAATTGGAGAGCAAACTGCGTCGGCTGGTAGAAAACGAAATCCGACGTCGCCTGGCCAGATACGAATGGATAGATCGCGTTTTTCAGAAAAAGTACGGGATGACCTTTGAGGAATTTGAGCGGAATGAAATGGTGAAAAAACTGGGCTATTCTTTTGAGGTGGAAAACGATTACCACGAATGGGATATGGCGATAGACGGCATAGAGACACTGCGGCGAGACCTGGAGGAACTCCAGGAAAGAGAAGGTATTCTGTAACCCTTAGGAGGCCCCAATGTCTTTTGTTCCACACTCTGACGAAGACCGCAAAGCCATGTTAGAAGCCATCGGCGTCCGGTCGGTGGAAGAGTTGTTCCAGGACGTGCCCGAGCGGGTCCGCTTCCCCGACCTGAATCTTCCCCCCGCCCTATCGGAAATGGAGGCCCGCTGGGAGTTGGAAGCCCTGGCGTCGGCCAACTTCACCACCGCCGACGGCCCCTGCTTCCTGGGCGCCGGTGCCTACCGCCACTACGTCCCCGCCGTGGTGGACGCCGTCCTGCGCCGCGGGGAATTCTACACCGCCTATACCCCCTACCAGCCGGAAGTCAGCCAGGGGACCCTCCAGGCCATCTTTGAGTACCAGACGATGATCTGCGAACTGACCGGCATGGAGGTCTCCAACGCGTCCCACTACGACGGCGCCACCGCCACCGCCGAGGCCGTCATCACCGCCATCAACGTCCACCGCCTGAAGCGCAAGAAAATCGTCCTCTCCCCCTGGGTCCACCCCGAATACCGGGCCGTTGTCCGCACCTACACCCAGGGCATGGGACTGAACATCGTGGGCGACGGCGGGGACATCTCCCGACCGGTGACCGACCTGCTGGATGAGGAGACCGCCTGCCTCATCGTCCAGTACCCGGACTTCCTGGGCCGGATTGAGGACCTGACCCCGTACGCGGAGGCCGCACACAGGGCCGGCGCGCTGCTGGTGGTGGTGGCGGACCCCATCGCTCTGGGGATGCTGAAGCCGCCCGGGGCCTTCGGCGCCGACATCGTCGTCGGCGAGGGGCAGAGCATGGGGGCCGGGCTCAACTTCGGCGGCCCGTACCTGGGCTTCTTCGCCACCCGTATGGAGCACGTCCGCCGCATGGCCGGGCGCCTGGTCGGGCAGACGGTGGACGCCGAGGGGAAACGGGCCTTCGTCCTCACCCTGTCCACGCGGGAACAGCACATCCGCCGGGAGAAGGCCACTTCCAACATCTGCACCAACCAGGGACTGGTCGCTCTGGCGGCAGCGGTTTATATGGCCGCGCTGGGCCGCTGCGGGATGCGCCGGGTGGCGGAACTCTGCTACCACAAGGCCCACTACGCCGCCGACCGGATTGACCAACTGGACGGGTACACCGTCCTTCGGGATAAGCCCTTCTTCAAGGAGTTCGTCGTCCGCTGCCCGAAGCCGGTACGGGAGATCAACCGCTACCTGCTGGACGAATGGGGCATCATCGGCGGATATGACCTGGGACGGGATTACCCCCATCTCCAGAACCACATGCTCCTCTGCGTGACGGAGATGAACCCGCGCCACGAGATTGACATGCTGGTGGAGGCCCTGGAGGAAGCATCGTAGGGCAACTGCTCGCAGTTGCCCTACAATTCTGGGACAATCCCCCAGTGCCTGTCTTTGACATTTATCCATAGTTGGATTACAATATTCGCTACCCTGACCCTGAAAGGAGGAACCATGAGCGAACAACTGATTGACAAACTGAATGCGGCCATCGCCCGCGAACTGCAGGTCTCCATCCAGTACATGTGGCAGCATGTCCGGATCAGCGGGCCGTATGCGGCGTCCATCGGCGGCGTCTTCAAGAAGATTGCCATCACCGAGATGAAGCACGCCGAGGCCATCGCCGAGCGGGTGGACTATCTGGGCGGTGTCCCCACCACCAAACCCGCCCCCATCACCGTGGGGAACGACTGGCGGGAGATGCTCCAACTGGACCTCAAGGCCGAGGAAGAGGCCATCGCCATGTACCGGGACATCATCGCCCTGGCCCGTCAGGAAGGCGACATCGTCACTGCCAAACTCTTTGAAGAAATCCTGATGGACGAAGAGGAGCATCACAACGAATTCCGCACGCTGCTGGAGTAGGTGACACGGCCCCCCGGCCCGCTCCTACCGTGTAGAGACCCCGTCCCGGTTGGTGAGAACAAGATGGGAAATTATGCAAACCCTCTTCTGAAGCGGATTTCTGTCGATCCCGCAGTCTGCTTCGGGAAGCCATGCATCCGCGGCACCCGAATCTGGGTCTCCCTGATTCTGGATTATCTGGCCAGCGGGATGGAAATTGAGGACATTTTGCGGGAGTATCCGCAACTCACCGAAGAAGACGTCCGGGCAGCGATTGCATACGGCGCCGAAATGTCGCGAGAGCGGTATGTCCTCCTCCCTGCCGAGTATGAAGTTCAAACTGGATGAGAATTTCGGCACCCGAGTCCAGCAGGTCTTCCGCACTGCAGGGTATGATGTTCAAACAGTCCGCGAACAACACCTGCAGGGATGTTCCGATCAGCACCTTTATGAGATTTGCTGTGCTGAAGGACGCTGCCTGGTCACCCTGGACCTGGATTTTGCCAATGTCCTCCGTTTTCCTCCGAATCAGAGCGGCGGGATCGTTGTCATTCGGCTCCCGCGAAATCCAACCCCCGAGTTGCTGGAGCGTATGGTTCGCCAGTTTCTCCGGGCCACCACCCAGATGCCCGTCCAGCAGCACCTGTGGATTGTAGAAGTAGATAGAATCCGCGTTTACTTGCCAGAGGAGCACAATCAATGAAACCTCAGGTTTCGCCCGAACCTCTAATCTTTGAAATCTCCCGCCCCGGCCGGTGCGCCGTGGCCCTGCCGGAACTGGACGTTCCGCCCGCCGACCTGCCCCAGGAGTTCCTGCGGGACGACCTGCCCCTCCCCGAAGTCAGCGAGGTGGACCTCATCCGCCACTACACCCACCTCTCCCAGATGAACTACGCAGTGGATACGGTCTTCTACCCCCTGGGCTCCTGCACGATGAAGTACAACCCCAAAATCAACGAAGAAATGGCCCGCCTGCCCGGCTTCGTCCACCTCCACCCTTACCAGGACGAGGAGACAGTGCAGGGTGCCCTGGCGTTGATGTTCTTCCTGCAGGAGTTCCTGAAAGAAATCGGGGGCTTCGCCGCCGTCAGCCTGCAACCAGCGGCGGGGGCTCATGGCGAACTGACCGGCGTGTTGATCATGCGCGCCTGGCAGTGCCACCGGGGGCAATCCCACCGCGACGTCATCCTGGTCCCCGACTCCGCCCACGGCACCAACCCGGCCAGCACGACTATGAGCGGGCTGAGAGTCGTGGAAGTCCCCTCCGACGACCGGGGCAACGTGGACCTAAAGGCCCTGGAGGCCGCCTGCCGGGAGCACGGCGACCGGCTGGTGGGCATGATGCTCACCAACCCCAACACGCTGGGGCTGTTTGACGAGCACCTGGAGGAAATCGTCGCCCTCATCCACGAGCACGGCGGCCTGATGTACGGCGACGGCGCCAACATGAACGCCCTGCTGGGCATCGCCCGCCCCGGCGACCTGGGCTTTGACGTCCTCCACTACAACCTCCACAAGACCTTCAGCACTCCCCACGGCGGGGGTGGGCCCGGTTCGGGGCCCGTCGGCGTCTCGGCGGAACTGGCCGACTTCCTCCCCGGCCCCATCGTGGTGGTGGACCAGGAGCGCTCCACCGAAAACAGCCCGTTCTTCACCTTCTACTATCCGCCCAAATCCATCGGACGGGTCAAGGCTTTCTACGGCCACTTCGGGATTATGGTGCGCGCCTATACCTACATCCGGATGATGGGGCCGGAGGGGCTGCGCCGCGTGGCGGAGGACGCCGTCCTCAACGCCAACTATCTCAAGAGCCGCATCCAGCACGTCTACCACGTCCCGTACAACCGCACCTGCATGCACGAGTTCGTCTGCGAGGGGCGCTTCCCCGATGCCCCCGACGTGCGGGCGCTGGACATCTCCAAACGGCTCATAGACTACGGCTTCCATCCGCCGACCAACTACTTCCCCCTCATCGTCCGCGAGGCGCTGATGATTGAGCCGACGGAGACGGAGAGCAAGGAGACGCTGGACGCCTTCGCCGACGCCCTCCTGCGCATCGCTGAGGAAGCGCGCACGAACCCGCAACTGCTGCACGAGGCGCCCCACAACGCGCCCGTCCGGCGGGTGGACGAAGTGCGGGCGGCGAAGGAACTGATCCTCAGATACCAGCCGTAAAATGAGGTGACAGTCACCTGCCAGGTGACTGTCACCTCATTCCCATCTGCCACGGACCCCTGCGGCCGTGAGCCTGACTTTCTGGAGAGTTGCCATGTGTCGCTTTCCCGTGCCGCTGGGATCGCCTGAGGCGACCGAGACGGCAAAAGGAAAGGACCCTGTCCCAACGGGGCTCCATCGTGTCCCCCTTTTGCCGCTCATCGCCTCTCCTCCCCACCCCCTGTATCCCCTTGTATCCTTGTATCCTTGTATCCTTGCATCCTTGCATCCTTGTATCCTTTCACCCTAAGGAGGTCGCGATGAGTCCTGAAACCCGTTCTCTCAGTGGGCGTCTGAGCACCCACGACCTGGCCGTGGCCGGCGTCTTCGGCGCGCTGGCCATCGTCCTGGCCTTCACCCCGTTGGGACTGATCCCGGTCCCCAACCTCAGCGAGGCGGCCACCAGTCTGCACCTGCCCGCCATCATCGCGGGCATCCTCTCCGGCCCCATCGTCGGCGCACTGGTTGGGCTGGTGCAGGCGGTCTCCACCTGGTACCTCTACAGCACCGCCTTCATCACCTTCGCCGGGGGGAACCTGCTGGTGGCGCTGGCGGCGGCTTTCCTGCCCCGCCTGCTCATCGGCGTCACCGCCTACTACGCCTTCCGCCCCCTGCGACGCTGGCCTGCCCTGGCCGCCGCCGTCGCCGGACTGGTCGGTACCCTGACCAATACCTTCGGCGTGCTGGGCATTCTCATCTTCCTGGGCACCCTGCCCGTGGCCCTGCTGGCGCCCGTCTTCTCTATGAATGTGCCCATTGAGATTGCCCTGGCGCTGGTGGTCACCATCCCCACCGTCGCCGTCCTGCGGGCTATGGGGAGAGGCCGCGTCGCCGCCCTGCGCGACTGATCACGTTTTACGTTTTGCGCTCCACAATGAGCATCCCGTTCATCCAGACCCGCGCCCTGGAACACGTCTACACCGCCGAGGACGGCCGTTCCATCCCGGCCCTGCGGGGGATTGACCTGACGGTCCATCGGGGGGAGTTCGTCGCTCTGATCGGGCCCAACGGGTCCGGAAAATCCACCCTGGCCCGTCACTTCAACGCGCTCCTCCTCCCGACGGCCGGGGAGGTCTGGGTGGACGGTCTCTCCACCTCCGACCCGCGCCACGTCCAGGCGGTCCGGCAGCGGGTGGGCATGGTCTTCCAGAACCCCGACAACCAGTTGGTCGCGGGGACGGTGGAGGAGGACGTGGCCTTCGGGCCGGAGAATCTGGGCATCCCCCCGACGGAAATCCGGCGGCGGGTGGACGAGGCACTGGAAGTGGTCGGGATGACCGACTACCGCCGCCACCCGCCGCACATGCTCTCCGGCGGTCAGAAGCAGCGGGTCGCCATCGCGGGCGCGCTGGCGACCCGCCCCGACTGCATCGTCTTTGACGAGCCGACATCCATGCTGGACGCCGAAGGACGCCGCCAGGTCCTGCAGACGGTCCGGCGCCTCAACGCCGAACTGGGGTTGACCGTCATCCTGATCACCCAGTCTATGGACGAGGCGGCGCTGGCCCAACGGGTGCTGGTGATGGACGGGGGCCGGGTCGTACTGGACGGCCCCCCGGAGGCCGTCCTGGAGGCGGAGGAACTGGACGGGTTGGGCCTGGGGCGCCCCTACGCGGCGGAGGTGGCCCGTCGCCTGCGGGCGCGCGGGCTTCCGCTCCCGCCCGGCCTGCTCACGGTGGAGGCCCTGGCCGCCGCGCTCCAGAACATATAACCACGAAGGACACGAAGGGCACGAAGAATTTCTCTTTCTTTCGCTCCTTTCGCGTCTTTCGTGCCTTTCGTGCCTTTCGCGTCTTTCGTGCCTTTCGCTCCTTTCGCTCCCATGCACATTCGGGTAGAAAGTCTGACCCACATCTACGCCCGAGGGACTCCGGCGGAACGGGTGGCCCTGCGGGGAATCACCCTGGAGATTGGGCCGGGGGAACGGGTGGGCATCTCCGGCCCCACCGGCTCCGGCAAGTCCACCCTGGTCCAGCACATCGCCGGCCTGCTGACGCCCACATCGGGGCAGGTGCTGCTGGACGGGGTCCCGGCCCACGCGCGCACACCCGAAGCCCGTGCCCGACGGCACCAGGTGGGCCTGGCCTTCCAGTTCCCGGAAGCGCAGATGTTTGAACTGACCGTCTCCCGGGAGGTGGCCTTTGGGCCCCGCCATCTGGGGCTCAATGCGGACGAAATCGCCGGGCGGGTCCGCTGGGCCCTGGAGATGGTCGGGCTGGACCCGGATTCCTTTGCCGAACGGGTGCCCTTCGCCCTCAGCGGCGGTGAGATGCGACGGGTGGCGCTGGCGGGCATCCTGGCCCTGAAACCGCGCGTCCTCATCCTGGATGAGCCCACTGCCGGGCTGGACCCGCGCGGGCGGGCAGACATCCTGGCCCGCCTGCGGGCCTGGCAGGCAGAGACCGGCGCCACCCTCATCCTGGTCTCCCACCACCTGGACGAGATGGCCGGTATGGTGGACCGGGTGGTCCTGCTGGCGAACGGACAGGTCGTGGCCGACGGCCCTACCCGCTCCGTCCTGGGCGATGGCTACCGGTTGCGCGCAGCGGGCCTCTCCCCACCCCCGGGCGTGGCACTGCTGGAGGCCCTGCGGGCCGCCGGATGGCCCGTCCGCACCGACGTGCTGGATATAGAAGACGTCGTCTCCGAAATTGCGCGGTGGTTTTTTAACCACAAAGACACAAAGACACGAAGTATTATTAATCATTCATTTTGATTTTTCTTCGAGTCTTCGTGGTGAGAGATTATGAACCTTCTGCTGCCAGGGATGTACTTCGCATCCGATACGGCTCTGCACCGGCTGGACCCCCGGGTGAAGATGGGGGCCGCGATGGTGCTGATGGTTTTGCCTTTTGCCGCCCGCCACCCCGTCGGGCATCTGCTGACGGTGGGACTGGTCGGCGCGGCGACCATTATTTCCCGCGCCCCGTGGCGGGCCCTGTTGGGCACCCTGCGCACCGTCTTCTGGCTCGGCCTCTTCATGTTTTTCTTCTACTTTTTCACCACCCCGGGCCGTCCGCTCATCGCGCTGGGCGGCGTGACCGTCACGCTGGAGGGGGTACTGGCGGGCGCTCTGCAGGTCTATCGCCTCTGCCTGCTGGCCGTGGTCGCCGCACTGCTCACCTACACCACGTCACCGCTGCAGTTGACCCACGGGCTGGAGGCGATGCTCTCACCGCTGGCCCGCCTGGGGTTTCCCGTGCGAGAACTGGGGATGGTGCTGACCATTGCCCTGCGCTTCGTCCCGACGTTCTTTGAGGAAATGGAAACGCTGGCCCGCGCCCAGAAGGCGCGCGGGGTTGACCTGGACTCCGGGGCGCCCTGGCAGCGAATTCGCAACACGGTGCCGATTCTGGTCCCGCTTTTCCTCTCCGCCATCCGGCGGGCTGAGGAATTGGCAGTGGCGATGGACGCCCGGGGCTTTCGCAGCCATCCCCACCGTACCCGTCTCTACCGCCTGGCCCTGAGCCGGGCCGACGGTATCGCCGCGCTGGTCGTCCTGGCCTGCGGCGTCGCCGGGATGGCCATCCGATGATCCCTGGCCCTCCCCCCCGCCTCTCCCCTCCCCCGCTCGCCCTCGGGCCGAAGGCCCTTCGGGCCGAGGCCTTCGGCGACGGGAGAAGGGAGGAGGTGAGAAGGGGGTTTTGCGGCGGGCGGCGAAGCCGCCCGCCGCAAAACCTCTTCCGCTTTCTCATCTCCCTTCTCCCCTGGCCGCAAAACCAGGGGAGCGACGATTTTGGGACACATCTGCCGGAGGATTGCCTTTGCTCTCTACACGTGGATGAAGTATAATTCCCCTGGATAACCGTCCAGAAAGCGGGGAGGAGGAAAATGGAGACCCTGATTGTGGAGCGGGAGCAGGCACTGTGGCTGGTGGCCAGGCTGCTGGCAGAATATGACCCGGGGGTGAAGATGGAAATCACCCGATCGGATGGCACAATCATTATCCGCCCTCAAGGGACCCCGTCCGAACTCCTGCAGTGGGCAGAGAGAATCAGCGACAAATACGACGACGTCTTCAAGCGACTGGCAGAAAGCTAATGATAAAGTACCTCACCCTTGAGGAAGTCCTGTACCTGCACGATTATGCCATCCATCGGTATGGCGGTTCGTACGGTATCGCCAATATGGGACAATTGCAGTCCGCACTGAACGCGCCGAAGCAGACCATGTTCGGCGAGGAACTCTACCCGGACATCTTTGCGAAGGCGGCGATTCTCGTCTATTCGCTGGTCAAAAATCACCCTTTCGTTGATGGGAACAAGCGAACCGCTCTCTATGCCCTGCTCAGGTTTCTGGAAATGAATGGCCTTACGGTGAAAGTGGCCCAAAATGACGACCTCTATCAGTTCACCATAGACATCGCCACTTCCCGGTTGGGGAAAGAACAGATAGAGACTTGGTTAAGGGAGCACGTCGTCCCACTGGCGGAGGGATAATGATCAGGGCCGCCTGCCAGCCTGGACGCGGTACAATAACCTGTGGAGGTGTCCCATGCTCCTCTGTATAGACATTGGCAACACCAACATCACCTTTGGCCTGTACGAGGGGGAGACATTGGGCCCACGCTGGCGCATCCGCACCATCCACGATAAAATGCCCGATGAGTACGGCATCCTCATGCTCCAGTTGTTCCGCCATCGGGGGTACGCGCCGGAGGACGTGACGGGGGTCTCCATCGCCAGCGTCGTCCCGCCGCTGACGCCCGTCTTTGAGGCCGTGTGCCGGGAGTACCTGGGCCTGGACCCGCTGATCGTGGATGCCGGGGTGCGGACCGGGGTCCGCATCCGCTACGACAATCCGCGTGAGGTCGGCGCCGACCGGGTGGTGGACGCCGCCGCCGTTCGGGCCCTCTACGGCATTCCGGCCTGTGTGGTGGATTTCGGCACCGCGACCACCTTTGATGCCATCTCCGCCGACGGGGACTACCTGGGCGGCGCCATCGCTCCGGGCATCGGCATCGCCGCCGAGGCACTTTTCGCCCGCACTGCCAAACTGCCGCGCGTGGAGATCACCCGTCCCCCTTCGGTCATCGGGCGCAACACTGTCCAGAGCATCCAGTCCGGGTTGCTCTTCGGCTATGTGGGACTGGTGGAGGGCATGGTCGCGCGCTTCCGGGCCGAGTTGGGACCCGATATGCGGGTCGTGGCGACGGGCGGACTGGCCGAACTGATCGCCCGCGAGACACCGGTCATCCAAATCGTGGACCCCTGGCTCACCCTGCACGGCCTGCGCATCATCTACGAACTGAACCGTCTGCCCTCGCGATTCGCGGGGGAATAAAATCCACCGGCCTGTGATGCCCAGCGACCTCTCACCCGACCTGCGGGAACGGCTGCGGCGACTGGGCGTCGTGCGGGGCGCGCGGGCCCTTCCCCCCTCCCCCCGCCGCCCCGTCGCCGTGGAGGGCGTCCTGCCGGGCGGTTTCCACGAGACCCCGGCGGGTCACTGCTGGCTCGCGCGGACCGAGCACCCCGCCGGGCATGCCCACGGCCGTCTCCCCCTGGAGTCTTTCCTGGCCCTCCCTTCCCACATCCTGGCCCTCATCAGCGGCGACCCCTCACTGGCGACCGTCCCCCTCTCCCAGACCCTCTTCCTGGATACGGAGACGACCGGCCTCTCCGGCGGCACGGGGACCATGGCCTTCCTGGTCGGCCTGGGATTTTTTGAAGAGGACCGCTTCGTCGTCCTGCAGGTGTTCCTGCGCGACCCCGGCGACGAACCGGCGATGATCCACTTCCTGGCCGGGTTTCTCCCCCGATTCCGCCTTCTGGTGACCTTCAACGGCCGGGGGTTTGACGTCCCCATCCTCCAGAACCGCTTCGTCCTGGCGCGACGGCCGTTCCCGCTGGACGGGATCCCCCACCTGGACCTGCTGGCTCCCTCCCGGCGTCTCTGGCGGGAGCGTCTGGTCTCCTGCTCCCTGACCGCGCTGGAACGGGACATTCTGGGCGTGGTGCGGGACCAGGCCGACATCCCCAGCGGGGTCATCCCCCTGGTCTATCGGGACTATCTGCGGACAGGCGACGCGCGGGAGATTCCGCGCATCCTCTACCACAACCGGATGGACATCCTGAGCATGCCGGTGCTGGCGGCCCATCTGGGGCGGGTCCTGCTCAACCCGGAAGGGGAAACCGAACTGAGTGGGGAAGAACTGGGGGCCCTGGCCCGCTGGTACGGGCAGGCAGGATGGGACGCGGAGTCGTTACTGCGGGCGGCGCTGGCCCGGACCCGACCGGGAGAGCGGCGGGCCCGCTGGCTGACCGAACTGGCCCTGAGAGCACGGCGGCGGGGAGAGTGGGCCCGGTCGGTGGAATGGTGGCAGCAACTGGCGCTGGAGGCCCCGGATTGGGTGCAGCCTGCGGTGGAACTGGCCAAAGTGTACGAATGGCATCTGGGGAATCCGGCACTGGCCCTGGGATGGGCACGAGCGGCACTGCGACGGGCCGAGAAACTCCCTCCTGGCCCCCACCGGGAGCGGGAAATCGCCGAAATCCGGCACCGCATCCGTCGCCTGGAGCGGCGGATGTTCCCTCATTTGCCCCCTCATCCCCCTTTCCCCCTTCTCCCCCGAAACGGGGGAGAAGGGGAAAAGAAGAGGGGGTTTGGGGGCGGCGGCTTCGCCGCCGCCCCCAAACCCCCATAATCTCCCCCTCCTGACTACCCACTGGTCATTGCGAGGCGTCGTCCTTTTCGTGCCCTTCGTGCCTTTCGTGCCTTTCGTGCCCTTCGCGCCTTTCGTGCCTTTCGTGCCTTTCGTGCCTTTCGCGCCTTTCGCGAACCCCTTCCGCCAGCGCGACGATGCGCGGATAGCCCGCCCGGATCAACCGCTCTATTTCGTTCGCCGTCGCCCGGTAGGTGACCGGAGAAAGGCCGTACGGGTCCGCGATGCCGTGGGACTCCCCGGCCATCTCAGCCAGCAGGTGGATGCGCTCCCGGGCCTCCGGGAAGGCCTGCTGCATCGCCTCCACATGCTGAGGCGTCATCCCCAGGATGAGGTCCGCCTCCTCCACCATCTGGGGTGTCAGACGGCGGGAACGGTGCCCGGTGAGGTCTATCCCCCGCTCCGCCATTGCCATCACCGCGCCGGTGCTGGCGGGCTCCCCGTCCTCAGCCCACAGTCCGGCAGAAAGGACCCGCCAGTCCCGCCGGGCGTCGTCCTCGTCCAGATACCGGCGCAGGAGCGCCGCCGCCATTGGCGAGCGACACAGATTGCCTGTGCAGACCAGCAGAATGGTTCGTGGGGGCTTTTCGTCGGTGGCGGACAATGAAAACCTCCAGGGTTGGCCTGTATTATGGGCGATGGGTAGCCCACCAGCGGGGGAGTACCTCCCCCGCTGGCCCCCGCAGAACCTCATCGGCCATTGAAGTGAGGGGGGTCTCGGAGACGTTCACTTCTACCAGCCGCGCACCGTTCCGATGGGCCACCACAGGAAGGGACGCGGCCGGGTGCACCAGTGCGGACGTCCCGATCACCAGCATCCACCGGCAACGGGCGGCAGCCTCCCAGGCTTCCTCCAATACCGATGAAGGGAGCGGTTCTCCGAACCACACCACGTCCGGGCGCAACAGCCCGCCACAGGCACAGTGTGGGGGAATCTCCGGAAGGGGAACCCGGCGGTCCTCCGCTTCCTGACCGCAGCGGGTACAGCGGACCCGCCAGATGTTGCCGTGGAGTTCCAGCACGCGCCGACTCCCTGCGGCCTGATGGAGTCCGTCCACGTTCTGGGTGACCAGGGTGAAGTCGGGGAGAGCGGCCTCCATCTCCGCCAGCACCCGATGGGCCGGGTTGGGCCGACAGGCGGCAATCCGTTGCTGTCGCCAGTCGTACCACTCCCACACCAACGCCGGGTCCCGGGCAAAGGCCTCCGGCGTCGCCAGGTCCTCCGGGCGAAAGCGGCGCCAGAGGCCGTCGGGCCCCCGAAACGTGGGCACCCCGCTCTCCGCTGAGACCCCGGCACCGGTCAGGACAACTACCGGCCCCTCCACTTCCGTTTCCTTCAGAAAGCAGTAATAGTGCCAGGCCCTTTGGGAAACGCTTGGCACGGGAATGGAGAGAGTTCCATCTCGCCGTAACTATTCAGCCGATTGAAATCGTCCTCCCTGGGCCCTGTGTGCCGGGTGTCGGCCTTCGCCGACACCCGTCCACGGGCATCCCAAAAGAGAGGGTCGGCGAAGGCCGACCAAAGGCCTGCAGCCCAAGAAGGGTGACTTCAGTCAGCGCCTGAACAGTTACGTCCCCCTTCGGTAACCACCTGCCAGGGGGCCTCTGGGCAGACACCGTCCAGGACCCGGCAAAGGCATACCCCCTGTAGCGCAGGCTGCCAGGCCTGCATGCAGGCTGACAGCCTGCGCTACGCTACCGGCAAACCGATTTGGTAGGTAGCTGCTCGCCTATTCAAAAATCCAGGGGTCGGTGGCGCGCTCGTAGGAGAGAATCTCGTCCTCGGTGAAGAAAAGGGGAATCTCAAAAGCGGCTGTCTCGGGACTATCGGAGCCGTGAACCAGGTTGCGGCCCACCTCCAGGCCGAAGTCGGCCCGAATCGTGCCCGGAGCGGCCTCCGCCGGATGGGTTGCTCCCATCGTCCGCCGAGCAACCTCTATGGCCCGAGGCCCCTCCAGCACCATCACCACGACGGGGGCCGAGGTGATGTAGCGGATGAGCCCCGGGTAGAAGGGCTTCCCTTGATGGACGGCGTAGTGCCGTTCCGCCAGTTGGGGGGAAATCCGCATCATCTTCATCGCCACAATCCGCAGGCCCCGCCGCTCAAGCCGGCGGATGATTTCGCCAATCAGACCTCGCTGTACGGCATCGGGTTTGATGATGATGAGGGTGCGCTCCACGATGATGCTCCTGTGGGATTACGTTATTCCAGCAACTCCAGCGCCTCCCGGTACGCGGCCAGGGCATCCGTCAGCCGGTCGGCCCGCATGTAGGCATCGCCCAGCACGCGCCGGACCGCCGGGTCGTTCGGCCTCTCGGCAACATGGGCTTCCATATCCGCCAGGACTTCATCCAGCAACCGGCCTGCCTTCAGCACCCGGGAATAAGCCTCCAGGGAGTCCGCATAGAGACCGACCTGCCAGAGGGCCCGGGCCAGATTCAGCCGGGCCTCGTGGTCCCGCGGATGGGAACGGACATAGGCCCGCAGCGCGTCTACGGAAGCCAGGGCCTCCGCCGTCGGCGGCGCGGGTGGTACAACTTCCGGTCGGGCGGGCGGCGGTACCACCACCTCCGGCAGCACGATGGGCGGCGGCACGATCTCTGGCAGTACTGGGGGTGGCGGGACCGCTTCTGGCGGCACGGTGGGTGGCGGTGCTACTTCCGCCGCAGGGATTTCGGGCTCCCGCCAGGTGGGTGCTTCCGGAGCCGCGCCCTCTTCCCCGAACGCGGTCCAGCCAAATGGTCGCTCCGGCGGGAGGACTTCCTCCAGGGGTGGAGAAGGCTGGAGAATTTCCAACTCGGCGTCAAAAGAGGTCCAGCCAAACACCTCGGGTTCGGCCGGGGGGACTTCCGCCCGCGGGACTTCCGGCGGGACGACATCTTCCAGCCATTCCGGAACCTCCAACTCCGGCACAGCGGCCTCCGGCGGGACCGCCTCCTCCAGCCACTCCGGACGTTCCTCCACCTCCGGCGCCTCGGGCATCGGCACTTCCCGCAACAATTCCCGAAGTTCCTCCTCCCATTCCGGCACTTCTAACTCCACTTCCGGCGTCTCGGGCATCGGCGCTTCCCGCAGCCATTCCGGAAGTTCTTCCTCCTCCGGCACCTCAGGCGCAACAATTTCCGGCGGTGCCAGTTCCCGCAGCCATTCCGGTATCTCTGCCGGGACCGGCACCTCGGGCGGCGCGGCTTCCCGCAACCATTCCGGTATTTCTACCGGGGCCGGCGCCTCCGGCGCGGCGGGCACTTCGGGGACTTCCGGCGCGGCCGCCGGTGGCGTCACCTCCCGGCCCATAATTTCGGCCATCCGCGCTTCCGCCTCCGCCTCGGCCGCCGCCCGCAGTTCCGCCTCCCGGCCCGCCGCCAGCGACGCCAGCCAGGCCAGCGCTTCCTCTCCCTCCGGCATCCGCCCCTCCTCCAGCCAGGACGGGACCGCCTCCGGGACCGGTGCCTCCGGCGTTGCGGGCACTTCGGGAACTTCCGGCGCGGTCGCCGGGGGTGGCATCACCTCCCGGCCCATAATTTCGGCCATCCGGACCTCCGCCTCCGCCTCGGCCGCTGACCGCAGTTCCGCCTCCCGGCCCGCCGCCAGCGATGCCAGCCAGGCCAGCGCTTCCTCTCCCTCCGGCAAGCCCCCCTCCTCCAGCCAGGACGGAACCGCCTCCGGGGCCGGCACCTCCGGCGCGGCGGGCACTTCGGGGACTTCCGGCGCGGCCGCCGGTGGCGTCACCTCCCGGCCCATAATTTCGGCCATCCGCGCTTCCGCCTTCGCCTCGGCCGCCGCCCGCAGTTCCGCCTCCCGACCCGCCGCCAGCGACGCCAGCCAGGCCAGCGCTTCCTCTCCCTCCGGCAAGCCCCCCTCCTCCAGCCAGGACGGAACCGCCTCCGGGGCCGGCGCCTCCGGCGCCCTCACCTCCGGCGGCGCCACCTCCCGCAACCACTCCGGAACCTCCGCCGGGGCCGGCGCCTCCGGCGCCCTCACCTCCGGCGGCGCGACCTCCCGCAGCCACTCCGGAATCTCCGCCGGGGCCGGCGCCTCCGGCGCCCTCACCTCCGGCGGCGCCACCTCCCGCAACCACTCCGGGATCTCCGCCGGGGCCGGCGCCTCCGGCGCCCTCACCTCCGGCGGCGCGATCTCCCGCAGCCACTCCGGAATCTCCGCCGGGGCCGGCGCCTCCGGCGCCCTCACCTCCGGCGGCGCCACCTCCCGCAACCACTCCGGGATCTCCGCCGGGGCCGGCGCCTCCGGCGCCTCCGCCTCCGGCGGCGCCACCTCCCGCAGCCACTCCGGGATCTCCGCCGGGGCCGGCGCCTCCGGCGCCTCCGCCTCCGGCGGCGCCACCTCCCGCAACCACTCCGGGATCTCCGCCGGGGCAGGCGCCTCCGGCGCCCTCACCTCCGGCGGCGCCAACTCCCGCAGCCACTCCGGTATCTCCGCCGGGGCCGGTGCCTCGGGCACTTCCGGCGCGGCTTCCTCCGGCATCAGCCAGGCCGGTACGGCAATCCCCTCTTCCTCCACCACAGAAGGAACACCCTCCTCCCCCAGGCCGATTTCCTCCAGCCACGCCGGAATCTCTATCCGAATCTCCGCGGCCCGTTCCAGGTCCACCAGCGCCCGCTCCTCAGAGACAGGAACCCCAACCCCCGGCCGCGCAACCGGGACTTCCGGAACGCCGTACTCCAGATACGGCAATCGCACTTCGCGAGGCGAGAGGGGCGAGGCATCCCCTAGAATCTCCACGGCCCGAGTGTTCTCCGGGTCCACCGCCTCCGCCCGACGGAGATGGACCTGCGCCTCGTCCCGTCCGCTCCGGGCCCAGATTTCCCCCAGAATCAGATTGGCTTTCAGGCAGTAGGGCAATTCATCCAGCACCCGCAGACATACGTCCTCGGCCTGGACCCGCTGTCCATCGTTCCAGAGGGCCTCGGCCAGTGCGACTCTCAGGTCCACCCGTTCCGGCTCCTTCGCGAGCAGGGAGCAAAGCGTCTCTATGGCCCGGGAAAAGAGCCCTCCTCGGGCATACAGGCGGGCCAGTGCACCGTGGGTCAGCATCACCCGGGGAGGAATCAATCCGTCCCTTCGGCCGTAAAGGCGCCGCAGTTCCTCCTGAATCACATCATTCTCCGGGGCCAGTTCAAAGGCCCGCTCCATGTGCCAGATGGCCCGCTGCAGGTCCCCCCGCCGATCGTGGATAACGCTCATTCCAACCCGGGCGACAAAATCCTCCGGGTCGCCGCTGAGCACCCGGAGAAACATCTCCTCCGCCACGTCATCCTGACCGGTCTCCAGCAGAATTTTGCCCAGAAGGCGATAGGCCAACAGGAACTTGGGATAGTGTTGCAGGATGTGCCGGAGATGCGCGATTGCCTCATCGTACTGTCCCTTCTCCACCATCCCATCTACCTGCTGGATGTATTCCTGGAGACGAACTTCGGCCATCTCTCACCCCCTGACTGCAGACGAAACCGCCAGGCCTCTGGTTACCAGCAGGAGTTACTCCGAACGTGCCAGGCACTTTCAGAAGTGCCTGGCACGTTCTTCTTGGCTACCAGTAGGTTCGTCGCGCGCCGAACGCCCGGGCCCCCAATCCGACCACCAGACCGGCCAGGAAGCCCCCGATGTGGGCAAACCACGCGACACCCCCCGTTGCCATCGTCGCCGCGCCCAGACTCAGGATGCCGTTGAACAACTGGATGACGAACCAGAAGCCCAGAACGATCAGCGCGGGCAGGCGCGCGATGCGCATCATATAAAAGCCGGGGACCAGGACCCGCACCGGAGCCGCGGGGTACAGAACCAGGTATACGGCCAGAACCCCGGCGACAGCCCCACTGGCCCCCACGGCAGGAATCGTAGAAGACGGCGCGACCATCACCTGGGCCAGACCCGCCACAATCCCGGCCGCCAGGTAGAAGAGCAAATAGCCCATCCGCCCCAGCGCGTCCTCAACATTATCGCCGAAAATCCACAGGTAGATCATGTTCCCGATCAGGTGCATCCAGCCCCCGTGCAGGAACATAGAGGTCAGCAGAGTGATCGGCGCCCAGGGGTAGCGGTCCGGGTTGGTGATGAACGCAGGTACCGCTCCCCACATCATGAAGAACCGGTCCAGGTCCGGCCCCATAGATAACTCTACGAAGAAGACCAGAATGTTGACCGCGATCAGCCCCCAGGTCACCAGCGGGACCCGACGGCTGGGCAGTTCATCGCCGATCGGAATCATCATCCCTCCTTATCGGCGGCGGTCGGAGGGTCGCCAGTACGCCCGCTGTACCGCCCGCGCCTCAGAGACGGTCACGATGGCCTGGGGGTCCGTCTCCTCCGCCACTTTCAGGACCGTCGGCAGACTCCGGCGGGGCACAAAGACGTCCACGATGCTCACGGAGCCCGTCCGTCCCCGCCCTTCCATCTGGGTGACGCCGAATCCGGCCGCCCGCAGGGCCGCCGCGACCGCGTCCCCGCTTTCCGTGGAGATAATCCGCACCTCCGAGAAGCCCAGCGCCATCCGCTCTTCCAGCAGCATCCCCACCCACGTGCCGACGCCGAAGCCGATCACGTAGGCCGCGACGTTCACCACGTTCCGCAAATTGGTCACCACCTGGGCAATCGCCACGACGTAGATCAGCGTGCTGAGGCTGCCGGTGAGGACCGCCAGCAGTTTGCGGCTCTGCACCGTCAAAATGGTGGCAACCGTGCTGAGCGAGATGCCGATGACCCGCAGGACGAAGATGAGCAACGCCTGGAGGACGGTCTCCATCGGCCTAATCCTCCTTCACCAGCGCCGAGAGAATCACCGAGACGATGCTGACAATCAGCGCCCCCCAGAAGGCGGGCCAGAATCCGTCCACATAGAAACCGATGCCCAACAGGTTCGCGATGCGGGCCGAGAGCCAGAAGGTAAAGCCGTTGATGACCAGGGTGAAGAGGCCCAGAGTGAGCAGAATCAGGGGGCAGGTGAGGATTTTGAGCACCGGCCGCACCAGGGCGTTGACCAGCCCCAGGATAACGGCCATCACCGCATAGGCCACCCACGCCGTGCCGGAGACCCGAATCCCCGGCACAATCAGCGCGGCCACAAAGATTGCCAGCGCCGCAATCACCCAGCGTACCAGCAGTTTGGTCATTTTGATCCTCCGAACGGTATACCACTCACCTGTGTCATTGCGAGCCGCTGAAGGCGGCGAAGCAATCTCCAGACCGATCAGGGGATTGCTTCGGCGGCTGCTGCCGCCTCGCAATGACCAATGAGCAATTGCAATTATACGCCAAAATAGGAGAAAGGCAAAGCCCGCCGCCCGGACGTAAACGTCCGGGCTCATCATACGAAGCCCTTCGGGCTATTTTTAGCCCCCGAAGGGGGCTTTGCTGTGTCAAGTCTCTTAAAATCGTACCGGGGGCAGAAGCCCAAAGTCCGGAAAAACCGTACCTCCAGAGTGCCGTAACGGCTGAGAGTGGCTGCGCTCACCGGCTTTTATTATTGATCTTCGCCTTGCCATAGTAACATCTTTTGTATAGAATATATCCCACCTATCACAGGTAGGGAGGATGGTAGGATGCGGCCCAAAGGGAGTGCAGAAGCTCTGGAAATGCGCCGGATGA
>Ga0308395_1000839_pt1 | contig 22606 bp, 17 predicted proteins | sample Hotspr20SampleP4_FD_202097 | JGI IMG/M metagenome (GOLD analysis project Ga0308395, IMG submission 202097) | Hot spring phototrophic mat microbial communities from Mushroom Spring, Yellowstone National Park, Wyoming, United States - 20050930_P4 ...
GGGTCTTCCGGGTCTTCTTTCTCCGCTTTTGCTGTTTTTGTTGCTGGGGTTGGGAATGTTTTCTCCTCTTCATAATAATCATTATACCTCAACCCTGCCCAGTTGTCCAGATTTGTGCACCAAAGCCCTTGCAAATCGCCGCTCTCTTCTCCTGCCTTTAACGCTTCATAGGCTAACTCTTTTCCCTTTTGGATTTCTCCCCGCTCAATCCAATAATCCGCAGCACGTTCTAAGGCCAACCCCAGTTCCACTTTGTTGTTATACTGCCGGGCAATGGCTTCAGCCTCTTGAAGTCGCTGCAGGCATTCTTCCCATTTACCCTGGTCCCACAGAATTAGTGCTGATCTCCGGCGGAATCGCCCTTCTATTCTTTCATCCAACTGGGAAGCGCGGATGGCAGATTCCAAAATCTCTGTGGCTTCCCCCAGCAGACCCGCCAGATAAGGATAGAACCAGAGGCCATCGGCCAGCGCCAGCAGGTCCTCCCACCGCTCGTGCTCGGCGCACCAGCGGAAAGCCAACCGCAGGTTGGGGTATTCCCTGGCAAAGATCGGTGCGTTTGTGGTGTGGATGTCCAGGTCAGCACCGTAGCGCAGTGCAAAATCCCGTGCCCAGGCCAGCCAGCGCTCCGTCAGTTCATCCCGGAAGTCCGCCCGCTCCAGTTCCGCCCGCGCATACTCTTGCACCAACGGCAGCAGCCAGAAACGGTCGCTCTCGGGCTCCCGGTTGACCAGCGAGAGCCGCAGGAGCAAGGCCAGCCCCTCATCCCGGTCCCGCAGGGGGAGGTCGGCGATGGTCCCCAGCGCCTCCCGCACCGCCCCCGCATCCCGGTCAAAGAGGGAACAGGCCAGGAGCAGACGGTACGCCTCCGGGCTCCGCCGCCGGGCCAGGTCCACCTGACCGCCCACGCAGTAGCGAACCAGGTCGCTCCCGGCGTCCCCCAGCCAGCGGCGCACCCCCTCCCAGGTCTCCCCCGCTGCCAGCCGGGCGATGCTCAACTTGATGGGCAGCGGCAGGCCGGCCGTACGCCGGTAGAGTTCCGCCTGCTGCGCCGCATCCAGGTGAACGCCCCGCGCCTCTCCTTCCGCCTCCATCAGTTGCCGCGCTTCGTCCTCCTCCATCCCCCGCAGGGTCAACACATCGGCCACGTCCAGGCGTTCGCGGGAGGTGACGATGGCCTTCGTCGGGCGCGGCAGGTTGCGCAGAAAGGCGCGCACTTCCTCCGCCCCCGGCCCCTCCAGCGTATCCAGGTTGTCCAGCACCAGCAGGGTGCGCTGGGCTGTCAGCGCCTGCTGGACCAGCCGGTCCTGCTCCTCACGGGTGGCGGCGCGGGTGATGGCTTCCCGCTCCAGCACCTGGGCGATGGCGGCGTAGATGTCGGCCAGGGTGCGGGCCACCAGTCCGGCAGGGGCCGCCCGCTCCCGGCCTGCCGCTGTCAGCACCTCCTCCTTCGCCGAGGCCCAGATGATGGCGTCAAACCGTTCCTCCGGCGGGAGTTCGTCGTACCACTGGAGGTACTCGTGCGCGATGGCCAGCGCCAGCGCGGTCTTGCCCACCCCGCCGATGCCGCTGAGGATGACCACCCAGACCGGGTCCTGGGAGGAGAGGCACCGGCGCAGCCATTCCCGCTCCTTCTCCCGGCCGACGAAGCGGGCGTAATCGGGCTGGGGAAGGTTGTGGTAGGGGCGGGGGCGGACGGGGAGGGCCGGGACGGAGGCGGCCGCCAGGGCCTGGCGGGCCAGCCCTTCCGTCAGTTGGGCCAGGGCGGCGCGCACCTCTTCCCGCAGGTCGGTGAGGGCCTGGAGTTGGGCCTGGATGAGGGCGGTCTGCTGGCGGGCCTCCTCGGCGGTGATGCGCTGGAACTGGAGGATGTAGGCCTCCCGCACCTCCTTCGCCGGCGGGAGGCTCCAGAGTTCTTCGGCGATGCAGCCCAGGAGGTAGGAGACGGCGCGGTCCACCCGCTCCCGGTTGACCCGCTGGGGGAGGACGTCGGAGAAGGAGGCCAGGAGTTGGCGGCGGGCTTCGGGGAGGTGGGCGCCGGGGCGGCTGACCAGGTCGCGCAGGGCCTTGCGGACGGTGGAGGAGCGCCAGAGGGCCGGGTCGCTGACCAGGAGGGAGACCAGGTCCTCGTCCTGGGGGGTGTACTCGTCCCGGAAGCGGCGGAGTCCCTCTTTCAGGGCCTGGTCAAAGGCGCGGAGGAAGGCGGCCTCAGAGGAGAGGCGTCGGATTTGCTCCGAGGCCTTCTCTCCGGCCAGGTGTTTGGCCTGCTCGGCCAGGAAACCGACCAGGCCGTCCAACAACTGTCGCTTCAGGTCTTCAGGGATGAGGGAGAGGAGAGCATCCATAGAGTCCTCCGGAGAATGGTGTTTGCTGTGATGGGTGTAGACCATGGAGAGAGGGTGGATTGGGGGCCCTAAAAGAGTCTTTGTTGAAATCTTAAGCCATTTGCACTTATGAACTCTTCCACCTGGGTAAAAGCATTAAAGAAGAGAGGGGTGCCTGCAAAAGAAAGGGGAGACACCGGACCTATTGTCATAAAAGAGTACTCCTTTGAGGCTTCATCGAACGAGGATTGTGGATCTCTAAAATTCTGATACAGCCTGAGGCTCTCTCTTTGTCCCCCAGCAAGGGCTGTCAACTTTTCAAACTCTGTACCCATGCTCAGACCAAAACCGAAAAAGAAAATGCGAAGTTGCTGTACGATGTCGGGGTCCAGACTGGATAGAGTCTGACTCAGGAACATCCAGCCCAGTCCATACTTGCGAGTTGTCCGGACCGCATCTTTGAGTTTGGCCCTGATACGTTCTTCACGTTCATCTTTTAAACGTCCCTCCGGAGCTAGACGGTGGGCCTCATCCAGCACTACGAGTGTATTCACACTTCGTCCTTCGTGATAGGCCCTTTCTGCTTCCCACAACAAATGATCCAAGAACCGACCAATGAGCAGTGGTTTTATCTTCTCATCCCATACACTTTGAGAGATGTCCCCAGGTCTTTGGGAGAGATCTACAACTACTAATGGCCGCTCTGTTGAAAGTGCCTCTCTGACAATCTGTTCGGGGGTTTTTGTCTGTTCGCTTGCTCTGAAAAAGCGAACCGTACGATCCCATTTCTCTTTTGCGGGATGATATCCTCCTGTTTTGACTCTTTGTCGAGCCTCGGAAACGACTTCTTGGACCCTACTAATTCCGGCGCTGCCAGCATACACACGGTGAATGCTATTGCTGATGTAATTTAACACTGCCTCAAAGGCATCATCGCCAAGTTCCGCAAGCTTATATTTGTCATGCAGGAATCCCTCAACATATTCACCAAGGATTTTTTGATAGTCGGATGCCTTGACCCCAAGATCAAAAAAGAAACCGAACTCTGTTAATAACTCTATAAAAAGTTCCCAGAGGTCTAACCGCATTTTGGTTAGATCGTAAACCACAAATTTTCTATTTAGCCCCTCAAGCAAAAGTGGGCAAAGTATTTGACCTATATGAGTGGGTGGATTTGCATTACGCAGCCCAATGGAGAACTCTCCCTGAGGATCTAGTACAAAGAGGCCCATACGCTTATGTCTCGCATAAGCCAGAAGGATCATCTTGGCCAGCACGGATTTCCCGGAGCCCGTTTTCCCAAAGATGCCCAGATGGTAGGCCTCCCCTGCTCCATCGGGACCGCTGTCAAAGTGCTTGAACCAGAGGGGCAACTTCGGCGTGGAGCCGTACACCCGGCCCAGGTAGAACAACTGCGGCCGGTAGGGAGATAGCAGGGTTCCCAGAACATCGTCCGTAACCAGATGGATAGGGGTACCTGTCGCAGGCACAGTCCCCAAAATGCTGGGGCGGTAAGTATTCCCATCCCGGCAGAAGACGGCGCTGACGGTCATTTCCCCCTGATGGGTATCCTGACGCTCGCTGACGGCATCTACCCGTCCCCGCTGGCGAATCAGGCTCCGCATCGTCGGGTCCTCGTGCCAGACGTTGCGCAGTTTCACCTCGGTAATCTGTCCCAGGGCATAGTGAGGGAGGCCATCCTGGGTGTAGCGGAAGAGGGCCAGTTCACCGACCAACTTCCGGTTGACGGCGCCGGCCAGAATGTCCAGCGCCAGTCCGCCGGTGGAGGAGGGTGACCCCACCACCGCAATGCGTTCTGCCTGGTCCACCTGTTGATCCAGATTCATCCTTCACCTCCTGATTCGGTACGGTATCCATGCAGGCTGAGAAAGACTTCTCCAATATCCCCCGGATAGTGCTCGGCCACGTGTTGGCTGGTCACCTGCCGGAAGGCGGGGATCGCTCGGGGCAGGTGTTTGACCATCCGGTCCGCCATATAGAGAGGGTAAGGCTCCAGGACGGCTGGTGCTCCGCATTGGTGTTTCACCGCCTGAAGGACGGTCGCCAGCCGAGCAGAATTCTCCACAACAGCCCGGCTCATCTCCAGCCGAAGAGCGGGGAGCCAGATGTACGGCCGATAATATATCACCTGGATTTCGTTCAGAAGGGAAATGATCCGCGTTCGGAGACCCTCGCATTTCTCCCGCGCCTCAGGAGCCAGGGGAGAGAGATTCAGATGCCAGGTATCAGAGGACTCAAGGACTCTGGGAGGGGTGAACTCTCCCGGCTCCAGAAGAAAACTCAATAGCGCCCGGTCGTCGTAGGTTTCGGGCCATCCCAGTTCTTTCCCGATCTCCCGCCGGGTCGTGTATTTCGGCACGGCCATCCAGATGCGGTCGGTGCGCGAGGAGGCCAGAATGGTGACGTAGGCTTCCAGGAAATCAGGGACCCGCTCCAGGAAGTGCTCTGTGGTTCGCCCCCGGAGATCCCGGCTTTTGTTCAACGCCTGGTTGAAGTAAATTAACGGCGTGGTCAGTGAGCCGTCTATAAACACCACTTCGTGAGGGGCCTGGGCGGCCAGTTCCAGTTCCATACCTATCATTAAGCCGCGCAGGACAGTGCCAATCTCCGCATGGTGAGGTTCTATCTCCACCCAGACCAGATGACGGGGTTCCGGCCAGTAGCGGGTTTCCGAAGGGGGCGTCAGACCTTCCACGGCGACCGCGGCCACGGCGACTAGGTCGCTGGCCAGCAGACGCTCAATGGCGTAAGAGCCATCTACGCCGCAGGTGGTAGGAATTAGCGCCGGCGAGAGTTCTCCCTCCCGCCGAAGGAGTCCGGCCTGGATCAGACCCTGCCGCCATTCCTGTCGGCGTTTCCGGGCCTGAGTCAGTTCATTCAGCATTTTCTGGCCCAGGCCCTCGGTGTGCTTCAGGACTTCCTCTACCAGAGCCGCAGGGAGATCCAAGAAGGGGCGTTCTGCGGTTTCCATGTCAGTTCATCTCCTCATCCTGCGGAATTCTAACCTCTATTGCCTGCTGGATCAGCAAGGTCTGGATGTTCTCTTTCCGCCACGCCCGCCACCCGTCCACCCGTTGGGATCGGGGCAAAAGCCATCGCTCTCTCCACCAATTCACCAGGTCTGAAAAGGGCAGGTCCCGGTACTGGGGCTCATCCGTTCGCCCCTCCATGTAGTCCTCCAGGTTGTCCACCAGCCGGAACAGGAAGACCTCGCGCCGGACGCCGTGGCGCAGAAGGTCTCCGGAGAGCCCAAGCCTCTCCAGGGCCATGACCAGAATTTGCCACTTGCGCCGGGGGCCGGTGCCGAAGCCGCCCCGGGTAGAGATGCCCTGGCTCTCCAGGAAGGTGCGGAGTAACGGGTAAAGTTCCAGAAGGTGGAAGATACCATATCCCTCGGTATAGCCAATGGATTCCGCGATCTGGATGCCGTTATACCGGAGCCGGTTGTACAGGCTGCTGCGCCCAAAGGCGCTGGTGGTTGTCAGCGCTACCAGATGGGGAGGGAGAGCCCGTTTCTCCATCTCCGTGATGCGTCCGGAGTATTTGCGCTGGTAGGCCTGCCGGACTTCGTTGGAGGCGGCGATCAATGCGATCAGTTTCCCTCCCAGGAGATGATTGTACGGGGGGACGGCGCCCAGGGTCTGGATGTCCATTGTCTGGTTGACAAGTTCCGTTTTTCTCCCTGAGGGATAGCGGAAGAGGCGGTCGCGGGCGGGAAAACTGAGAGGTGGGGACTGCAGCGCCAGAAGGCCAATCAGTTTCCCATTGGATTCGTCCATCACCAGAAATCGCAGGCGGCGGCCGTATCCTTTGGAAAATGGTATAGACCAAAGGAGGCGGGCAATCCTGAACAGATGGTGTTCGTGCTCTGTGATGACCTCTCGTAGAACGGGGTGGATTTGGTCAGGCACGACCTCCTGGCCATCGGCAAAGTACGGTAGATAATGGGGAAGATGTTTCTGGAGCCAATCCAGACGGTTGGCGATTTCCATCTGGCATGCGGGCCGGTGGATGTCGCGCAAAGTGACCTTATCTGCGGGTGGGGGGGATATGCTTCCTTCACCGACCACGAAGCCCGCTTCCTGAAGTTTGTCCAACACAACCTTTCTCAGTTCCGTGGCATCCATCTGGTCTCTAAAACCGCAGCGGCTCCCCACCTGCGCTTGACGGGAGCCGCCTTTTGAAGTAGGATACGGGCGAACTCCGCGCCGCCTGCGCCGGCGTGGAGGGGAGCCCTCTACCAGAGGTGCGGTCTCTGGGGGAGGGCTTTTAGATTGGTAAGCACGGGTTATCTTTATTATACCCTGAAAACCCGTTTGTCAAGTGGGGGTATTCTGCAGGTTGCGCGGTCAGCCGTGGTTCCCGTTTGACGTCCGGCTTCGTCAGGAGTATAATGATCTCAGAAATTCTGATGACCGGAGGGAACATGCGGACAGGTGGACCCACGGTGGTGCAGGTCCGGGAGCGCGGACAGTTCACGATTCCCGCCGAGGTGCGCCGGGAGATGGGCATCCGGGACGGCGACCTGTTTTCGCTTCTGTGGGTGGGGGAGACGCTGATCGCCACCCGTAAGCGGCTGGTCGCCCCGGAGATTGCCCGGGCGGTGGAGGCGCTGATGCAGCGGGAAGGGGTCACGCTGGAAGACCTGCTGGAGGGGCTGGAGCAGGAGCGGGAGGCCTACGTCCGGGAGCAGTATGGCCTGGGTTAGAGTCTTCGTAGATACGAGTGTGCTTCTGGCGGGGTTGGCCTCGCCCCGGGGAGCGGCAAACCTGATTCTCACCCTGGCGGAGGCGGAACTGCTCACGCTGGTCCTGTCGGAAGAGGTCCTGATAGAGGCGGAGCGCAACCTTCAGCGCAAACTTCCGGCGGCCATTCCCTACTACCGGGAGTGGCTGGCGGCCTGTCCTGTGGAGCGGGTACCCTCGCCGACTCGGGAAGAGGTTCTGCAGGCGGCGCGGATGATTCATCCCAAGGATGCGGCGATTCTGGCGGCGGCGATGAGGGCGGGGGTGGATGACCTGGTCACGCTGGACCGTCGCCATTTTCTGGACGATCCGGAGGTTGCCCGGCGTTCGGGGCTGCGCATTGGGACTCCGGGGGATTTCATTGCCTGGTTTCGGGCCCTTCTGGAACGGAAGTAGGCGGAGGGCCGGCCCTTTCGTTGGCTGTCCTCCTTGGGTGCCCCCTCATCTCTACGCTTCTGTCTCCCCTTCTCCAGCGAATTTGACATCTTCAGTGACATCTGGTAAAATGGCCATACAATGGACATTGTATTTCCAGAACCCCCCTCTGGGTGTCGTACAATGTGTCAAAAACGGGGGTCTAACGGCCCTGAAACCACGTCGTACAATGTTTTTCGTTCACCCAAAGACACCGAGACACAGTATCTTTCTCCGCGTCTTTGCGCCTTTGGGTGAGGTTCAGGAGGCGTCCAATGTGGGATGAACAGGTCCAACCGTTCCTGGAACAGCACTCCGGCATCACCCGGCGGCGCTACGGCGACGCCCTGCGAGAGTTCGCCGAATGGTACCGCACCACCTACGGCGAATCCCCCGACATCCGGTTGCTCACCCCCCAGGAGGTCCGGGAGTACATCTCCTACCTGACCACCGTCCGCCGCCTGAAGGCTGCATCGGTGAACGTGCGCCTGGCGGCGATCCGCTCCCTGGCCCGCTTCCACGAGCGGGAGTTGCGGGTGCGGGGGGTGCGCCAGGAGCGGCCCCCGGTGGAGGCGCTGGACGGGCGGGAGTTGGGGCGGCTGATGGCGGCGCTGGAGGGGGAGGACTGGATTTCCCCGCGCAACCGGGCGATGGTGGCGCTGATGGCGCGGGCGGGGCTGCGGGTGGGGGAGGTGCTGGCGCTGAAGCCGGAGGACGTGGAACTGAACGCCCGGAGCGGCTGGGTGTTGGTGCGGAAGGGGAAGGGGATGAAGGAGCGGCGGGTGCCGCTTTCGGCGGAGGCGCGGCGGGAACTGCGGGAGTATCTGGAGGTGCGACCGCAGCAGTCGGGGCCGCTGTTCTTTTCCCGCACATACCAGCCGCTGAGGGGGCGGGACGTGCAGCGGGTGGTGGCGGAGGCGGCACGGCGGGCCGGGCTGGAGAAGCGGGTGACGCCGCACACGCTGCGACACACGTTTGCCACGCGCTTTCTGCAGGCGGGGGGCGACCTGGCGACGCTGCAGACGGTGCTGGGGCACGCCAGTCTCTCCACTACGGCCCGCTATCTGCATCCGGATGCGGGGCGGGTGCAGGAGATGGTGGAGGAACTGTAGCAGGGAGCAGGGGAGCAGGGGAGCGGGGGAGCGGAGGGGCAGAGGAGCGGGGGAGCGGGGGGGCGGAGGGGCGGGGGAGCGGAGGGGCGAGGATTGTGTACATAGTTGACAGGATGTGAAGAGAGGATACAATAGAAGCAGAGTATAGACTTGTGGAGGGGAAAATGGCTCAACTGCGGATTGGGGCCCGGGAGGCCCGCAGCCGGTTCGCCGACCTGCTGGGTCGGGTCCGCTACGGCGGGGAGACGGTCATCGTGGAACGCTCCGGCAAGCCAATGGTCGCCATCATCCCGGTGGAGATGTACGAGCGGCTGATCGCGGAACGGGAGGCCCGCTTCCAGGTGCTGGACCGCATCCGGGGCCGTCTGCCGGAGGTGCCTCCGGAGGAGGTGGAACGGGATGTGGCGGAGGCCGTGGCGGCTGTGAGAGCAGGCGATGCGGAGAATCGTGCTTGACACCAACGTCCTGGTAAGCAGCCTGCTGGTCCGGGTGGGGCTTCCGGCGCGGGTTCTGGATGGTTGGCGCCAGCGGCAGTACCTGCTGGTGACCTCGCCGGCCATCATCGCCGAGGTGTGCACCGTGCTGAAATATCCCCGGATTCGGAACAAGTACGCCATTACGGATGAGGACGTGGAGGGATTGGTGGCCCTGCTGGAGGGGGAAGCGGTGGTGGTGCCGGGAGAGGTAGAGGTAGAGAACATCATCCCCGAGGACCCGGCGGACGAGCGGGTGCTGGCCTGTGCGGTGGAGGCCGGAGCCGACGGGATTGTCAGTGGGGACCGGCACCTCCTGGACCTGGGGGAGTACCGGGGCATCCGGATTCTGACGGTTCGGGAGTTTCTGGAGGAACTGGAGGGGCACAGGCCCGGAGGCGAACGCGGCTAATACCGATGGTGTTTGTTTCGGCCAGCGCCCATCGCCCGGACGTAAACGTCCGGGCTCATCCTGCGAAGCCCTGCGGGCTATCTTTAGCCCCCGAAGGGGGCTTTGCCAATTGAGCCCGACGGTTTACCGTCGGGCAAAGGGCAAAGTGGCCGTAACTTCGGCAGATGACCGTCGGGCGAATCGGCCCGGCTAACAGGGGATGGGCCGGGCGAAGTCGGGAATTGCCACCTGAATGCCCGTCCCCTTCAACTGTTCCGCCCACCAGGCAGGGTGTTCGGTGTGGATCGGGATCAGGATTTCCGGACGCGCTTCTTTCACGAGGCAGAGCAGTTCGGGCCCGGAAGCGTGTCCGGAGGCGTGGTATCCCGGCGTCACGTCCACCTCGGTCACCCGGCCCGCCGCATCCCGGGCAACGGGCTGTAATCCCACCGGCTCCATCCCGAAGTGCCCGATCCAGTTCCACAGCCGCACCAGGTCCACTTTCTGCTCCTCATCGTAGGCCTTGCTGTTGGAGTAGACGTACACGCTTCCCGGCGCTTCCCCCATCAGGTGCTCTATGTCCAGCAGGTCCGGCATATCCCACAGGCTGAAGGCCAGGATGTACTCGCCGGGATGGCGCTGAACCTCGTCCGGGCCCACCAGTTGGCTGGAATAGAAACCCCGGGTGACCTTCTCCCATTCGTCCTTTCGGCCTTTGGGGTCATCGTAGAGGGCCAGGTGGGATTCCTCTTTCAGGTTCGGCACCGATGCGGGGTCGGCCAGATACATCGCCGTCAGCAGGTAGGCGTCTTTGGGCTGGATCAGCAGGCATCGGCGGGTCTGACGGGCGATCTCCAGAAAGGTCAGCAGTCGCTCCACGTTGCGCGGGGCGAAGTCGGCAATCGCCAGTTTCCCCTCTGCCTTCCGGACGGCATCCAGACAGTTCTTGTGGACTTCCTCTTCGGCCACCGGTTGCCCTGGGGAGTCCGCGTGGGTGCCCTCGCAGAGGAGGACCCGGGGGCGGAGGGCCTGCAGGGCCTCCACGAAGCGCTGGCTGGCGTCCCGGCGGTGGCCGTGAAAGCGGATGTCTCCGGTATAGGCAATCCAGCCGGCGGAGGTCTCCAGGGCGAAGCCGGTGGCCCCGAAGACGGAGTGGTCCAGGGGCCAACACTGCAGGGGGATCGGTGGCGCTTCTCCGTGAGATTTCAGCTCCGGAGCTTCTTTGTCCGGTTTGGTGGGCCGCCAGAGCCAGAAACTCCTGGGGCTGACGAAGGGGGCGGAGGGATGGACCTCTCCTTCCGGCGCGCCGTCTATGAAGACCCATTGGCGCCAGATGTGCCCTTTGCTTCTATCCCCTTCCAGCAGGCCGTCTTCCCGCGTTTTTTGAGGGTTGATGTAGGCCACGCCGGAGGTGCTGGGCCTGCCCGTATCCTGCATGGCTTTGGCGATGAAGGCGGTCATCCGGGAGGAGGACATCGGGACTTCCGGGCGGACGAAGAGCAGGTCGCCGGTATGGTCCAGGTGGGCGTGGGAAAGGAGGATGGCGTCCACGGCCAGCCCGTCCCGTCTCAGGTCCCGATAGCCCGGTCGGCTCTGGAAGGGGGCCCAGAAGGAATCGGGGGAGCCCAGGGCGGGGATCAGGTCGTCCCGGTACAGGCCTTCCAGCGGGGGGATGAAGCCCAGCGAGAGGACGTCCAGCATCCCCCGGGCCGTCCGCTCCCGCACAAAGACGCCGTCAAAGTAGTCGCTGTAGCGGCCGAAGGCCCTGCCGAAATCCAGGAAGATGCGGGCCTCTCCGTCCTCTATCAGGATTTTGCAGCCGCCGATTTCGTTGACGCCGCCGTAGAGGGTGATGATGGTCATCGGAACCTCCGACTGCTTCAAGATGGTCAGAAACGGTTGTCTTCGTCCAATGTGTTCTCTGCCCAATGGACAATGGCTTCAAAGGGAACGTCATGGTACACAATCCCAATCAGCACACAGCGGGTGAAAGGGGCCGGGTAGATAATCAGTTCTCATTTAATCATCATCCCTTGGCCTCGCTGCCACCGTGACGGCTCTTCCGGGGACGAATCTGGGTCATGATGACTTTCTCTTGTTCGTCATCTACTACTACTGCTTCCCCTCGTCGCTGGAGTTTTCGGATAAAAGTCCGTAGTTCCCCACCCATATAATCCTGGCTAAGCGCATTTATGGCTTGAATGTCCGCGCTATTGGTCAGCTTCTGGCATAGAAGAACGTCACATTGACTCAAAACTTCACTGTCTATCGCTGAAGGCTGTTGGGAGGCAACGACCAGGGATAGGCCGGGTTGCCGACCCTCTTTTGTCCATCGGATCAGAGCCTCTTTTGCCAGGGTTGTCTTGCTAGAAGGAACAAATTGGTGCGCTTCATCAATCAGCATCCAGACCCGAGGCAATTCGCTGACCAAGCCTAGATCCTCTTTGCGGCGAGCGATGGTGCGTCGTTTGAAAATATCCCGGGCCAAGACAGATACCACCAGGTTGCGTCGGCCACGTGGTCCGGGATCCAAGGTGCTTAAATCCACAATGTTGACTGCCTGAGGGTTGAAGATTTCCCAAACCTCCTGATATCGGTGACTGAACAAGTCCCAATCTTGAGCCATTTCCAAACGGTTGATCAAGGCTTGACGAGTGCGATCATTAACCAGGCTGTCACTCTCAATCTCTTCTATTATATCTGGGATGAAGAAATGCTCTTTGCGCAGGCGGGCCAAATGCCGCACTGCGCGGAAAAGAGCGATGCCCATCACATCAGCAATACTCAGGTCGAACAAATCGCACCAAGCATCGGGAGAGAGATCTGACGGATTAATGCGAAATTCGCGGAAACGAACCCCCATTGCTTCCATAGCCTTTACGACTTCTTTCCCACCATACAGTTTTTCAGGTTCGCCGGGTACCAGGACCATTGTGGGTACTCCTATAGCATGCAGTCCCCAATCCCATAACAGCCGATCTTGTTCATGGTTGGGCTGGGCCATTGGATAGTAGATACCCATCGGGTCCACAAGAATAACCAGTACATTGCCGGTTTGGTATAGTTCTTCGGCAATGACCCCCAGGGTGTAAGACTTGCCACTTCCGCGCTTACCGCAAATCAAAACGGCTCGCGAATGTGAGGCGTCTAAGTAGACATATTCCCCTGTCTTGATATCTCGGCCGATGTTCAACATGGCAAGTTGATCTCCCATTGGATAAAGGGTACAATGGACTCTTGAAAGGAAATGCCACCATGCACACCCTGTTCGCGGCTTTTCCAGGGTCGGCCCATTTGGGGATAGTCCAGTACCCAGTATGGTTGGCCCTCTACTTCAAAAAGCCTTCCTCGGCCGGGACCGCCCCGACCCTTGATATACCGGGTTCCTGGTAGGCCAATAATTTCCACGTTATGCCCTTCATCTTTCCAGAGAATGCCGTGGTCAGCCACAGCAAACAGAATAGACGGCCCGCCTTTGTGTTCCAGTACGTCGGCTACCGCTTCCAAGTCGCGGCGGATTTGCTGCACAACGGCTTGGCGAGGGATTGAAGTGCGGTGTCCCTCGGCATACTCATCCAGTGCGGATCGGACAACCTGTACGTAAGTGTTCTCCAAGTCCTGACTGCTCAGCCAATCTACCACTTGACCAAAGGCATCCGGATGGCTGGGGTCTAATCGTCTGGTGTTCTCAATAGTATAAAACAATCTTCTTGATAAGGGTTCATCTTGTCGCTCCCAGTAAGTGAAGCCTGCCCGTCTTGTCAGACCCATTTCAAAGAGTCGGATTGCCAGAGGAGGTGTCCCAATGATTGTAGGGAAGCCAATGCGAGTAATGGTGGGAGCAGCGGCTAGACACGGTTCTACCTTGGGCCAATCCTTGCAATCCGCATAAGAGAGCCCATCCAGCAAGACCAATATTACTGTCTTCGCATTCCGGGCGGCGGCAACGATCCGATCAGCTATTTGGGCGTGGTTTAGCATAGATGCAGCGATCATTTCGTAGCGCTCAAAAAGGACGTTGTTGAGCGCAGGTGTGAACGGGTCATGTTCTACGGTTACCGTAAGGAAACGAGAGATATATTTAGCATTTGTGTCAAAAGAGAGTGCCCGGTGAGGCGAGACTACCTGAGGGGTATCCAAGACCCAGGCCAGTTCCTCCAGAGTAGGATATACTTTAACTGGTTTGCCCAAGAAGGTAAGAGAGACGGGGTGCAAGCCCTGTACTACCAGGGGTACCTGGTCCAAAAGGTGGTCTAATTCGTTCAAATTCATCTTAGCCCCGTCTCCGTACCTTTATACTGACCTGATTGCCTTGGTATAGTCCAACGAGGCCCGAGATTAATTCTGTAAGACTCAGATCTTCTCCAGCAGCCAGCACCAGTTCTGTCAGGTCCACTTCACGCTGACTGCTCAATAATGAGAGCACTTTTTGTTCCTCCGGCGTCTGAGGGGCAACCGGACGCAGAATCAGATTCCGAATTGATTCGTCTATTTCGTCCAATACTCCTTTAAGGGTGGCAATTGCTTCCGCGTGTTCGTCTAATTCTTCTTCCTGGCGCATCAGATCAACGGTGAGCAGCCACTCACGTTCCGCATTCAGGTCTTCCTGGAGATCGGCACGGCGCTTCTCCAGGTTGGCTAAAGCGGCCTGCTCTTCGGGAGTGAACTTCTGAAAGTAGATTCGGCGGGCTTTGCGCAAGTCCAGGTCCAGTGACCTGAGGCGGTCAGTCAGGTGGTCTAAATGGGCAATGGCTAATTTGCGGACTTGTTGGAACATATCTTGGTAAGACTGCTCATGCTCTACTGGGCTGTAACGAGCTGGAAAATCAGGGCGCTCAATACCCATAGCCACCAACCACTGGCGGTACCGCTGCTTCTTTTCACCGAATGCCTCATTGCCGGCTGCGATCCGAAGATCCCGTTGGTGGGCGATCTCGTTAAACCGCTCGCGGAAAAGCTCACTGTCTTCAGCCAGAGCGTCCATACCCCGCAAAACAAAGTTGCGTCCGATCTCATGCACCACTTCGTCAGTCAAGCGGGACCGCAGGTCTGGCATAGCAATCAGGGATTTGTAAAGATGATCGGAATCTCGGAGAAGTCCAAACCAGGCAACCAAGCCCTTCCGCCTTTGATTAAACTGATGTATCCTTGCATTGAGTTGGCCGATTTGAGCATTAACTTTAGAGTATTCCTGGTAGAATTCAGCGAGCGCAGAGGCTCCCATACTTGTGGTAGCTTGGTTTTGCAGGTTGGTGAGTTGATCAGATACTCTTCCCAGCTCGCCTAATAATCTTCTGCGTTCCCCGCGTAACGTCTCTTGCAGATCCATCAAATGACGGCGGAAGTCCAGGCCAGCAGGCACATCTTCTTCTAACTCGGCGGCTCGATTTAGATCCCCTATATGCTGCTGAATTTCTCGCGCATGTTGGGTCAGTTCATCCAAAAGATGCTGACGCTTACGGTTGACCAGCGTGATCAGATCTTCGTCAATCCGATTGAGCTCTATTCCCAGTTCCTCCAGTACATCCTCTTCCAGTTGGGGAGAAAAGCGCTTCAAGACGCTTTCAATGCGCTCCGCCATCGTCTCCTTTTCCCGGTCCGTTACCAGCCCCGTAGGCAGTTTGTGAACTTCGCTACGGAGTGTTTGCAGCCGTCGTTCTAATTCTTGAGGAGAAGGGCCAGCAGGGACGCGATAGATGAGATTTTTAGAGTGATCCAACCCCACCAGTTCCCGGGCAGTGAGCAATTTTATGGCCCTGTTTGTTTCTTTATCCCGATAGCCTAATGCGCTGGCCAACTGTAGCAAGCGCGGACCCTCCAATGCAGGAACCTCGCGATCGCCGACCCAGTACGTGAGATGACTCTCTGTTATCTCTTGCAAAATAGCATGCTCCAATGGATGAAGTCGCAAGCGAACCTGTGCTCGATCACCACCCAGGTCATGGTAGTGCATCAGGTAAGCATAATCGTTTTTCGCACGATTCTCGAAGGTTTTGTGGCTATCAAGCCCGAAGAGCCGTGCCAGTCTGCCCTTTTGCTGCTCGCTCAAAGGTACATCCCCGCGTTTTTCTCGCAACGGCAACTGTTTTAGGGCATCCAGATAATCACTATAGGCCCGGTCACTAATGGTGAGCAGCGTGTGATAAGTATCCGGCGGCCATGCTGCTTGACAAGCCAATGTGAAGATCTCCCGAACAATCTGCAACCCAGCGTAATGAAGCTTTTGCCCAAAGGTAGCTTTCAGTTCTTCACTAAACAATACGCGAACCGAGTAATTGATCATGTTCTCAATAATGGCGTTAACAGGTCCTCGTTCGCTTTCTAATATGCGGTTCTCTGGTTTCTTTTCCCACCTGCTGACATAATCCACGAATGCCAGCATCAATTGAGGGGTTAAAAAGTTAGGGTGAATGCTGCTCTTGAGGTTACGCAGGTCCAGGGGCAAGTTGGCTCCAGCCAGGGAGCGGTTACCTAGATTGAGATTGAAGCGTATCCATCGGTGATTGTCCGCCATATATTCAATGCGACCTGGATCATGGGCAAAGTCTGTGCCGTAGCGAGGATGTAAGACAAAGTCAAACTGAAAATCGGAGCGGGCGTCGGGACGGCGAGGCTCAATGTGGGTTGGCGATATGGCTACCTGTACATCCAAAATACGTTCCGGATATTGCTCCGAGAATGATCCAACGAGTTCCCCCCTGTAGGACTTGGATAGGGTAACAGCCAATTCCCATTTTCCCCAAGCCCTTGTCTCAAAAATGCGAGGTAAAACATATTTAATAAAGGCGCGTTGAGCACTTTCAGCCCATTGCGGATCCTGCTCTTTGTATTCTCGCCAAAAATCACGAGCAATGCGCTCCACAGCCGTGCCGCCAGGTGTGAAAGTAGCCAATTTACGCAAAGTGTAGCCCACGGATTGGTAGGTGAGCAGAGGGCCATGAAGACCATGCATCTCAGTAAGTTCGTCTGCCGCTTCCTTGACACCATAAGCGGCCAAAACCTCTTCCGGGCATCCATGCTCGGGGAAAGCGGCCCATAACATAATGGCTTGCCGGTGGGCCTCGGTGGTAATTTGGTTTTTGAGAAGGGAAAGAGCATCTTCCACTGCAAAGCGAATCGGGTTAGCCGGCATATCAAAAGCGATTTGACCGGTGAGGAAGTCGTTGATCAAGGCCAGGGGGGTGTACGTTTCACCAGTCTTGTCATAGTGACGAAATGCACATTGGAAGACATCAACTACAGTGCGTGGTCCCCGGCCCAAATCTTCTCGGGTAGCGATCTGACCCAGAGAATCCAGCAAATAGCGGTCTAATACCCGACTTGCCTCCGGCTCAGCGTGATATAGTTCCACGTAGCGATCCCACAACTGGTGAGGAAAATCAGGAGTGTAGATATTGCGCAAATTGATGTAGAGGCGATCTTCCTTAAGACGGTCCAAGATGTCCAGGCCCGGTTCGCGGATTGCGCTTTCGGTGGTATCTTGAAGGCAAAAGATGACTCCCAAGGGCAATTTGCTGTGGGCTGCTAACCACCATACGATTTCTCTCAATTGTTGTATCGTTCCTCGCAGGTCGGCCGATTTATCAATCCATTCCTGTAATTCGTCGACCAAGACTACCAGCCCTTTAAAGCCAGCCTGACAGGCTAGGTGGGTCCCATATTCCAGAAATTTCATCAGATTGATGGGGCTGATTTCAGGGGTAAAACTGCCATCCCGTATAGCAGCCTGAAGGATCACGCGCGCGTCTGCTTCGGCTACGCCGGTCTGGGCAGCATAGGCTTTTACTTTTTCTGCGAATGCAGCATTACCATGTTGAGTGTACACTTTCTCCAGTTCGGAATGATAATCTCTCCCCACCCGAAAACGTAGCCAACCGTAAACAGCATTCAGGATATCTTGAAGCGAGGAACAACTGAAAGGGGGTATTGTCAGAATTCCAGCCTCTTCGCACTTTTTCCAGATGAAGATAAGGGTGCTGGTTTTGCCGTATCCCCAGGGAGCAACCACCACCCCTTTGGATGTGCGAGCATTTGTAACCCGCTCAATGAGCCTGCGGGCAAGATCGGTGGTATCACCCAGAGGAATGTGGGTGTGGTAGTGGTGATTATAAACGCTCTCCACATCCTGAGGTTCGGTGACTAACTGTTCTGCAAACCGGGTGTGGATGACTGGTTTCTTGGCTAGAATTTCATCGCGAAGTTGTTCAATGCTCATTGCCCTTCCCTCGCTAAGTGGAGTAATCCGTACCAGAGGTTGCCCCAGTCCCCTTCGGGTGTTTTGTATCCCAGACGCTTCAAGTTCTTGCGAACGGTCTCAATGTCTTCGCTGGTCAGTTTTAACTCGGCCCGAAAGACATAATCATCAGCTGGGAGGTGGGTGACTACAATGATCCTTTCAACCCGCGCCAGTTCCAAAACCCCTAAAAGGCGGCGAAAAGCGCTTCGCTCTGCTGCTGCATTATCCACAAAGACGATAGGCGCGCCAATGAGCACAGTCTCCTCTATACGTGAGGGGTGAACTACATATACGACTTGCCCCGCCTCGGCCATTGCCCAACCCAACAGGGTTTTCCCCACACCATGAGGACCGTGGAGATTTACCACACCGGGATAAACTAGCCGCTCTTCAATCAGCCTTCGGCAAGCCAATTGGCTTGGCGTCAATGAGAGCGCAGCTATGTTAGATTTAATAGCGTTGAGAATGCGTATGTAGCGGCTCATATTATCCCAGGAAATCTTGGATCTGTGGTTGTCGGGCCAAAAGGATATATCGTCCCCAGCCGCCGCTGGTGCCCCATTTCAGAAATTCGTATTGTTCAACGGCCCATTCCAGAACGGTATCAAAGGCTGTGGGCTCCAACAAGCAGACCTTGCAAATAACTTCTTGTTTGCTCCTATCTAACAACAAGTTGGTTTGATAGCTCACCTTTTCTATCTGGTACAAATAATTCACGGCCAGCACAAAGGTCTCGGGCGGGCAGAATGTACGGCGAGAGAACATCTTTTTTGCTCTGTCCAGTACTGGAGGTTCCAGTTCGGCCAACCATTGCAATACACCGCGCACGCTGTCTTTGCTAAATGAGACCCGATTTGTGCTAAAGCGTTCCATCGCCATTTCGGATACCTGAGATGCTAATTGTCCTTGGTCAATGGGGGTTGTACCAGCTTCGTATAACCGGTCGCAAATCGTACGATAACTCCACGAAAAGCAGTATTCTGTCTCCCTGCTCGGTTTCCAGAGTGTATAATGTAGCACGTGCATGATTTCATTAAAAGTACCAGGCTTGTAGCGCAAAAGATTGACCATTTGTCGGCCCATCTCAGTCAGAGAAAACGTGCTTTCATCAATCAGGCCCAAGTCCCTGGCTGTTTGGATCGGGTTTTCTTTCAAGGATTGCCTGGATTGCACAATAGTACCAATTTGGTATCCCAGTTTTTTGCCTGTGCATAGTATATCGTCCAGAGTCATAGGCTCGCGGATATCCAGGATTTGTAAGACTTCTTTAACCAGAACCGGCCTGGCATTATGGCGAACGTGGAACAAAAGCCTTGCCATTTTAACTTCCTCCAGAATAGCGCAGGTACATTGGTGAGCCGTAATAGCGAAGATACGATGGTGAACACTGAGCAATAATCTGTATGATTTGCTCGTGGGAAAAGTTTCCCCCTTCCAAGAGATCTATCGTGTCCAACATTGAAGCCAAATTGTGCATTGCCCGATACATTCGGTTAGACGTTAGGGTTGAAAAGTCCTCACAAAAATGGCAGCGGTGCCCAGTGAGGACTTTTAAAGCCTCAAATTGTTCGCGACTAATATGGCTTCGCCCCAAAACCTGGTAAGTAGCGAGGTATCCGCGCATCAGGGGTAAAAATATGTTACCATAACCAGCGGCTTTCATCCAGGCCATACTGTCGAAACTGGAAACCCCTAATTGCTGAAAAAGGTACAAAATCGGAGGAATGCTAACCCCAAAAACGTGAACGTGGAGTCCGTTTTGCGTGGCGATATTGACTAATGCCTGCAGTATCTCTACCGATTGCCTGGTAACAATGTTTACTCCGTTTGTGCTTCCGCTGGTGCCAAAGCTGCCAAATCCGATGGATTTCGCGGCAAATTGTCGGTACGTTTCTACACAGAGTATGACTTGCTCTATCGTGTGGGCATGCACTACGGCTAATACCCGTTCCTTTAGCAGGTCAGGCAGTTCATCGTAGAAAATCTTGGCCACAGTAACAGTAGCCAGTACTTTATCTCTTACCTCTTCTGGACTGTCTCGGGAGGTGGGGACCCAATCCGGTAATACATATCCATCTGCCCATTGGTTTTTTATGTAGAAACTGAGCAGACGCTCGTATAACTCCTGATACTCTAATCGCCCTTGCTGCACATAATAGCCACCGGAGTCAAAATACACCTGACTACTTTGTTGTTCTTTGAGCTCTCGCACAATCCGCAGTGTTGCAGGTTGGGCAAACAGGGGGGAGACCAAGACATAGGCAAACGGGTTCCTTGAGTCACCATAGGTATTCCACAACCTGATGGCTTGCCGCAAGTCACCGGCGTTCATTGTGGCTGAAACAACAAATTTCATTTTGGCGCTCTCCTGCTCTTTTTTATTTTTCCAGTCGGATTTCCCACACGTTTATTGGCCGGAAACGGCCTGGCTCTGTATTAATTAATTGGAATCCTAACGCTTTATAGAATCTGTTGGCTGGTATATCCGCGGGTGTTTTCAGGCGGACGGCGGTTTGGCCCATAGAGGCTGACTCTTTCAGGAGCGTCTGCATCAATGTCCGTCCTATGCCCTGACCGCGCCATGGTTGATCCACGCAAATCTGGTAAACTGTGGTTTGAGCGTCCTTACGGTGACGATAATGGATAAAACCGATAATACGCCCATTTTGTTCTGCAACCAGCAGCCAACCTTTCTGGATGCTAATAGCTAACGATGGGCGAAGGACGAATCCCAGAGCAGTCCTGTTTGCATCTGCCAGAGATTTCACAGCATCCAGATCTTCTGTTTTGGCTTTACGCACTCGCATGTCACTGCCCACTTTCCATTCTCTTTCTGGATTGATAGATGAAGTCATCCACCCCCTCTATTGTTTTCTCCAAAGTAGGCTTGGACTTGTGAGCAGAGGAGGGATGCTCTACGTCACCGAGCACCCGCCGTAGACGATATTCCTCAGTGGCCAATTTGTCTTCCTGCCACTCCGCCAAGCCATATGTACCATCCCAAAAAGAGCGGAATCGGTTGTTGGTGCCCAGCACGATAGCTACAGAACTTTCGTCATAGTAGGGGCGTAACGCAGGTAGACGGGCCAGTATCTCCTGGAATGTTAAAGGATAACCTGCTTGTTCCAATAGTTGTGCTAGCGCCTCTTCGTAGGATAAAGCTTTGTCCAGTCCCCACTCTCGGAGGCCGTATGTGCCCCTGCGACCGACCCAGACAAAAAGGTCGGGGTTTTGCATTAACCGAATATGTACAGCGCGTGGGGTGATATGCTGCTCTTTGGGAAGCGCGGCATTGATAGCCTCGGCGATCTCAGAGTAATGAGCTGGTCGGCCAAGCCGACGCAGGGCCGCGATGATATCGTCTTGATATCGCCGGCTCCATATTTCAAGCCCGTACAGCCCCATGTCGCTACAGACGATTTTCTCGTTGATGTTGATACAGGCCAAGATAAAGGCATCGCTAATCTGGTTAGTGCGTTCCTGGTACCAGGGAGTGGCCTTAAAGCGGGCAAGCAGTTCCTCTTTAGGTAACGGGGCATACTCTGCCTCCAGAATCTCCACAGCGATCCTACCAATCTCGGCGCAGAGGTGAAGGGGTAGCTGAGCCAGTCCCCATGCTCCTCGCAGCGCTCTAATTGGCGCGAAGTCACTATGGATAGATAGCAGTAGCCGGACTACACCTCGTGGGTCAATTTTATCAGCCTTGATGACTTCCACAAGTGCTTCAGCCAGTTGAATTTCCGTGCTCACTCCCCCTGCTTCCAATAGGGCTCTCCGGAGAATTTCTACCAAAGGTTGAGCAATATAATGGTATTGCGGGCTACTACACAGCCGGTTGACTGCCTTGCGTTCAATCTGCCGCACGCGCTCACGAGAAACTCCTAATTGAGCACCAATTTCTTCCAAGGTCAAAACGTTTCCATCCAGACCATAGCGCCAGTATATGACTTGGCAATGGCGTTTTTCCAATGAGAAGAGCCATTTCTCAATAAAATTGTCTAAAGTCATCCCGGAGAGATCAATTTCAACGGGAGATTCTGCCGCTTGTAACGAATGAGGCGGAGACGCATAGATTATCAGGTATGCTCGCAATTTTTCCAAAATCTCGGATCGTGATTTGGCGCTAATGAAATAGATTTTGCGAATCTCTTGCTCGGGTGTTAAGGCCAATTGCTCTACTGTCCAAATGCCATGCCGTTTCAAGGCATTGTAGGTACGGATGGAGAGGCCTATTGCTTCTATGGGTGTCCATTCGATCAGGGCGGGGTGTTGATATAATAAAGCATATACCTGCTCCCTTATCTCTGCACGTACATCTTGATCCAAAGAAGGGGCCAATGCTATTGCCTCTCTTAGAGTTTCACATCCTATTTTCCGTAAGAGGTCTTTAAGGCGTGCAAGAGGATCAGGTGGCGAATCCGACAAAGGGGCAGTAAAAGCATCCGCTTCTACTTGCGAAGAAGCAGGGTAACTGGTTTCTACATTTTGCTTCTGGGTAGTAGTTGCTTCGGGATGTTGAGCCAGATATGTGGTTACCTTCTGCCTTATCTCAGCAAGAGAGAGTCGGCCTAACCCCCTAATAGATAGCAGATCGGTATCGCTTAACGCTAATAGCTGGTCTGCTTTGTGTATACCCGCTCTCTTAAGACAATTATACGCGCGGGCAGAGAGGTTCAAAACCTCAATCCCGGGTGAAGGCTGTTGATGAGAGTTATTGCCAGGCAGACCCATAAGCGAATGGGCGCATAACAAGGAACAGACAGGTAATTACGTTGACAATGGCACATTTTTAATTATAAAAGGAAACCGCCCCGCTGGTAGGGTCTCTGGAGCGAGGGAGAAGTTGAGATTTTTTCAGCCGGCTCCGTCGGGAACGAGTTCGGTTGAGCA
>Ga0308395_1000844_pt1 | contig 22497 bp, 23 predicted proteins | sample Hotspr20SampleP4_FD_202097 | JGI IMG/M metagenome (GOLD analysis project Ga0308395, IMG submission 202097) | Hot spring phototrophic mat microbial communities from Mushroom Spring, Yellowstone National Park, Wyoming, United States - 20050930_P4 ...
ATCAGACGCAGTGTCCGCCTCTCCCTTTTCCAGGAGCGTTCGATTGCCAGATCAAGCAACCCCACCCGCTTGCCAGGCCGAACTTCGGTGAATGCCCCCGCCGCTTCGACTCTTTTTACCCACTGCCCCTTGTCTTGCCTTCTTGGGTTCCACTTGGTGATGAAGTCAAAGGATCGCCCCAAAGCAGCCCAGCGATCCCGTTCGGCTGCCTTGGCAAACAGGAGCCGGGCACTGTCAAAGCCGCTGTCGGCGCGCAACAAGACCTTGGCGTCCTGGGGACAGAGACGCTCCAGACGGGGAAAGACCCGTTCCAGGAAATACTCGGTTTCTAACACCGAGTGCTGGGAACCTGGCCGCAACTCAAGGCCAATGTTCCAGCCTTCATTGCCCAGGTAAAGCGCAATCGGGCTGTAGCCATCTACACCCTGGTAGGTGCGGCTGACCGCTTCCTTCTTCGTGTCGGAGTTGTGTTCGGCTGCGCCGAATCCTTCGCTTCGCTCAGGACCGCCACTGCGTGGCGTCCTGCGCCCTGCGGGCTGGTCCATCACGAATGTGTCAAGGTCGGCACAGACATAGCCCTGGTACGCAGTAATCGGCGCTTGGGTGCGCTCAAGAAGCCGAAGCGTCAGTTCAATAGGAGGTGATATTGATTTTTGCAGATTGCTTGACTTCAAAGCGGGGCATGGTCAGTTGGGTGAAGAGGGATGATGCAGAATTGTAGAACAGAATCAACTGGTTGTGTTCGGTTTGGGATGCAAAGAGCACGGATTCAGGTCGATCCAGATCCACTCCCATTCCTTGCCGAAGAATGCCTTGCCGGTGTGCAGGTCCATGACCAGGTTGTGCAGGCTGATGGGCTTGCGCGCCATGGTTTCGGCAGGCATGGCGGCGAGGGCGACGCGGACGGCCGCGTCCGACGCCCAGTCGCGGCCGTTGCGGCTGGTGAAGACACCCTTATCCTTCAGGGTCACGGCGACACTGCCGTCCGGATTCAGGCTGGCATTCCAGGCATCCCCCTTCATCACCTTGCTCCAGCCTTCGGCGTCCATGAGCCAGATGCCGTTCTTGGCGGCCGCCACGAGACCGAAGGGCGCGGCCACGAGGTCGCGCACTTCGGTCGTGCCGAGATCCGCCACCTGCCTGGGCTGGCCGTCGACGACCTGATACAGCCCGCCCTTGCCGCCCAGCCAGCGCTGGCCGTCCGCCGTGGCGAGGCTGGTGCGTATTTCCGCCTTCATGGCCTGCATCTGGGCCTGACCATAGCCGGGCAGCCAGGAGACGTAGCGGGTGACGTCGATGTCCTTGGTGTTCAGGGCATGGTCATGGGCGATGAAGATGGCCGTGACGGCGACGATGAGGATGGGCACGGACAGGATGATGCTGATCCATTTGTGCCAGGCGCGGGCGTTGAATTTGAGGGTCATGGGTTTTCTCCTTGGTTACCACTTGCCTTCCAGGGCAAGAAAAACGGATCGGACGCCATCCGCGCGGTCGCTTTCGAGACGGCTGACGACCCCGGCGCTGGATTCCGTGAGATCGTCGGACTTGCCCGCGCCGGTGACGTTTTGCAGCGACAGGCGCAGGGCGAACTGCTTGTCCAGCTTCTTCAGGGCATAGAGGTCGAGCTGGGTGCGGGCGGCCTGGGTTTGTTGCAGATCGGTCTTGCGCTGGCCGTCTTTGTCCTTGGCATGCACTTCGCCGGTAAAGATGAGCGGCTGTTTCAACGGCAGGCTGACGGTGTGATGCCAGTCCGGGCCGGCCTTCACCTCGATGCGCTGGCCGGCGTCTTCCACCAGGAACTTGTTCTTGCCCTGGTCTTCGACTATGGCGGCCTTGAAGGTGACCACGGCCTTGTCGACGGGCTGGGCCAGGATGGCCTTGACCGTGGTGACGGGGGCCTTGGGGGCGCTCCAGGATAGTTCTTATTAAGCGTGTAAACCGGAAAATGAGATCCCGTGGCGGATTTGCCGGCAAGCGGTCGAGGCGGTTGGATTCGCGAGCCGGGGCCGGCTCGGTCGTCAGGGAATCGCCGTTCCCTTGCAGCCGGAGAGGCCGTCCGCGCGCGGAGCGAGGAACAGCGGCGCCATGTGCCAGGCGAACAGGCCGAAGGCCGCCGTCCACAGCAGGCCGGCGGACACCAGCAGCGCCTGCGCGTCCGCGCCCGGCCAGGCCGACAGCGCGCGCAGCAGCGCCGCCAGCGCGAGCAGCGCGGCGCCGGTCGGCTGCCAGAGGCGGGTCTCGAAGGGCGTGCCGCAATGGGCGCGGCCGGCGATGCTCATCACCGCGTAGATCGCCAGCCCGAGCGCGCCGACGGTCAGCAGGTGGCGGCCGGCGCTGAAGGCGCCGGTCTCGAACACCAGCGCGACGCCCATCGTCGCGTAGCCCGTCGCCATGAAGACGTAGACACCGTAGAGCATCAGCGGCAGGCGGCGGAACAGCACGCGGCCGATGTGCCAGTCGTTCATCAGGTTGAACAGCGCGGCGGCGGCGGCCAGCGCGAGCCAGCCGGACAGGCGCGCGCCGGGGACGAGGAATTCCGCCGCCGTGTAGAGGCCGATGCAAATGATCGCCAGATTTCTGCGCGGCGGTCGCGCGCGATATTCGGTCCCCGTAACACCAGCCTCTTCAATGGCGTGATTGACGATGCGCATCGAAATACGGCTCATGGCGACGACGATCAGCATCATGAATACACCCAACGTGGCAGTCAGCCAGCGCGCCGGATGTTCGCCGCGCAGCGCATCGACATAGAAGCCGGCAATACACAACACCAAGCCCGCCAGCGCCCAGAAGAAGGCCAGATGCTTGCGTTCTGGATCGCGCCACAGGCGTGGTGCGACCAGCCAGGCCAGTCCGCCGATCAGCACCAGATGTGCCAGTCCGGAGAGCACCAGCGCCGGTGTACCGAGCCAGCCGGACGACCAGAAGGATAGCCGGCCGACCAGCCAGGACAAGGTCAGCCAGCGCACTGGCACGGCGGCGAAATCGTCGCCGCCGGTGAATTCGGGCACGACGGTGAGCAGGAAGCCGGCCATGGCGGCGACGGCGAAGCCGAACAGCAACTCGTGCGCGTGCCAGACGAAGGGGCCGCCGGCCACCTGCGGCAGCGGCAAGCCGTGGCCGAGAAAACCCAGCCACGCCAGCATCAGCAGCGGGGCCGACAAGGTGGCCAGCAGAAAGAACGGCCGCAGGCCGCAGCTCCAGAGCGGATGGTCGATGCGCATCATGGCAAACCGAAACTGGCGCGCACGTCGGGCGCATGGAGGAATTGCGCCGTGGTGGCGTGGACGAAATCATCGTTACGCGCCGCCGCCGGCGTGTCGAGCGCGAAGCGGTGCACGATGCGGCCGGGGTCGGCGGCCATGACGAGGATGGTGTCGGCGAGGCGCACGGCTTCCATGAGGTCGTGGGTGATTATCAGGACCGCTACGTTACGCGCATTCTGGTGTTCGAGCAGCAGGCGGTAGAGCTGCGCCTTCAGACCGATGTCGAGTGCCGAAAATGGCTCGTCCATCAGCAACAAATCTGGTTCCAGCACCAACGCGCGCGCCAGCGCGGCGCGGCTCTGCATGCCGCCGGAGAGCTGGTGCGGAAACTGGTCGAGGGCCGCCGCGTCGAGGCCGACCGCATGGCCCATGGCCTGAGCGCGCAGTTGCCATTCGGCGCGCGGCAGGCCGGCCGCCTTGAGGCCGAGCGCGATGTTGTCGCGCGTCGTCTTCCAGGGGAGCAGGCGCGGCTGCTGGAACATCACCGCCGGCCGGGTGTAGCGGTTTTCCAGCGTGCCGGTCTGCAGCGTCAGCAAGCCGGCGCACAGGTGCAGCAGCGTCGTCTTGCCGCAGCCCGAGGGGCCGACCAGCGCCAGAATGCGGCCGGGTGGCAGTTCGAGCGTGATGTCTTCCAGCACCGTGCGCAGGGCGTAGGCATGGGCGACGCCCGACAAATGCAACATCAGGTCACCTCCCGCCAGCGCTCGACTTCGCGCTTGATCGGTTCCAGCAGCAGGTATTCGACCGCCAGCAGCGTCAGCACCACGGTGACCACCCAGGCCAGCGTCGCTTCCATGTCGAGATGGCTGCGCGACACGGCGAGCGCCGCGCCGATGCCGTTGGACGACGATAGCAGCTCGGCCATCACCACCACTTTCCACGAGGTGCCGAGCGCGTTGATCCATGCCGGGAACAGGTAGGAAACGACGTGTGGCAGATAAAGGTCGAACAGCTTCATGCGCCAGGGTAGGCGAAACACCGTGGCCATGTCCTTCAGATGACGATCGAGCGTGCGCGTGCCCTGCAACGCACCGACGAAGACCACCGGCAGGCAGGCGATGAAGACGGTAAACACCGGCGTACCATCGTTGGCGCCGAACCAGAGCATGGCCAGCACCAGCCAGGCGATCGGCGGCGTGCCGAGCACCACCGTGACGATCGGCCGCGCCATCATCGAGGCGGTCGGCGACAGCCCGGCCGCCATGCCGAGCGCACTGCCGACGAGGATCGCCAGCAGCAGGCCGCTCATCGCCCGTCGGGCGGTGATGGCCAGTTCCGGCCAGGCGGCACCGCTGATAAACAAGTCGAGCAATTTGCCGAAAGTCGCCGCCGGATCGGGCAGGATCAGCGCGCCGTAGGCAAGCGAAACGCCCTCCCAGGCGGCGAGCAGCAAGGCCAGGCTGGCGAGTGCGCCCCAGCCGCTCCACAGGTAGGCTGGGATGCCGGCTAGCCAGTTCTTCAGCAGCGTCATTGCGTTCCGTAATAGAAACCGGCGTCGGGCAGCTTGCCGCCGACCACCGCTGGCTGCTTGGCGTGTAGCAGCCCGAGGAAGAATTCGAGTTCCGGCCTAGCGTCCTTCGCCGTGACGAAGACGGCGTTATCGACGCGCACCGAATCGGCCACGCCTTCAGGTGTGAGCATGTCGACACGCTTGGCGACCAGCTTGCCGCACTCGTCCGGGTTCTTTTCGCACCAGTCCAGCGAAGCGGCATAAGCCCGTTGGAATTTCTCGATCAGCGCGGGATCGGCCAGTGCCTTGCCCATCGCCACAATGCCGGCTTGCGGGATGCGCGCCGGGCGTTGCATCACGCGGCCCCACTCCTGCTGCAAATCCACGCTGCGATACAGATCGGGGGCGATCACGCTGACGGGGAAGGATTGGGTCTTGCGCAGCGCCACCGAGGCCGCCGGCTCGGCGAGCAGCGCGTGGTCGGCGCGGCGCGTGATCAGCAATTGCATGGCATCGAGCGGCGTGCCGACGTAGCGCAGCTTGAAGTCGCGCTTCACATCCAGTCCCTGCTTTTCCGCGAGCACCTGGAAAACGATATCCGGCATGTCGGCGCGGAAGGGCATGAGGATCTCCTTGCCCTTGAAGTCGGCCAGCGTCTTCAGCGTCGGGTCGCGCGACACCATCCACAGCACGCCCCAGGTGGAGACGTTGAGCAGTTGCAATTTAACGCCGTGGTTGTAGAGGTTGGCGGCGACGTTGGTCGGCATGGCGACGAAGTCGGCTTCGGCCTTCGCGTCGAGGGCCAGCACGCGCAGCTGGTCGGGGTCCTTCCACGGCCGGAACTCGACCACCTCGGCGACGTCCTTGAGCGCGCCGCTTTCGACCATGTGGATCAGCGGATACGACACTGCCGCATAGGGGCCGGAGAGGACGAGCTTCGGCAGCCTGGCGTGGGCGGCCCCCATGCCAAGCGCCACAGCCAGCAGCAGGAGCAGGCTGCGCATCAGAACCTGCCCCGCCAGACGAGTTGCAGACTACGCCCCGGCGCCCTGATTTCCTGGCCGGATACGCCCTCGGCCAGATGTTCGTGATAAGACTTGTTGCCGACGTTCTTGAGCGCGACGCGCAAGCTCTGGTCTTTCGCGTAGGCCCAGGTGGCGCCGAGGTCGAGCGTGCCGAAGCCCGGCGTGGGGTTCTCCGTGCCGCGCGCGAACGCGGTGGCGACGCGATCCTGCCGGCGCACCAGGCGCAGCATCGCATCCGCCGTCCAGCCAACGCCGACTTTGCCTTCCCAGCCCAGCGAAAGTTCATCGGCGGGCATCTGGAACAGCGGCTCGTTCAGTTGCTTGTTGTCGCCGCGCACGCGCGAGTAACCGGCGGAAAGCTAGTGGCCGCTTCGCGCCTGCCAGCGTGCGCTGGCTTCGATGCCATTGATGACCACTTTGCCGAGGTTCACCGTCTGCTTTACTGGCAGGCCACCGATGGTGGCACCGGTCGGCTGGCCAGTGATGTAGTCGGAAATGCGGTTGCGATAGACGGAGGCGGCGTACCGGAAATTCGGGTTGGCGCCCTTCAGGCCCAGCTCGAACTGCGTGGCGATCTCCGGCTTGATCTGCGGATCGCCGAGGTAGTGGTAGCCGTCGCCGCGCGGCGAGGACTCGAAGCGCTCGCGCATCTCGCCGGCGCGGAAACCACGTGAGAGATTGACGAAGGGGCGCAGCAGCGGTGCAGCTTCGTAGATGAGTCCAAGGCTGCCGGACCAGGCGCCGTCCTTCCGTTTCAGGCCGGTCGTCACCGTTCCGTTATTGATCGAATCGGCGTCACCCTCGACCGTATCGTGCCTGAGGCCGGCGAGCACGTTCAGTTTGTCGAAGCGCATTTCGTCCTGAAGGTAGAAGCCAAGGGCCGAGAGGCGGCCATTCTCGAAGGGCAGATTGCGCACGAAGGGCGAGCCCGCCGGCGGATTGGCCAGATAGCGGTCCGGCGACGCGTCCGTGCGCCAGGCATTGACGCCGAAGGACAGCAGATGTTGCGCGTGGACGAGCCAGTCGGCCTTGGCCTCGAAACCGTCGGTGGCGAACGTGACTTTCGTGCGGGCCTTGTCGGCGAGCTGCTTGTCGCTCCACGACCAGATCGTGCGCTCGACATCCTGGCGATAAACCCGCACGTCAAGATTGAGCGGCGTATCGCCCGAGCCTTTGCGGTTGTAGCCGATCTCGGTCAGTGTTCGTTCCTGATGCGGCGACCGAACGATGGTATTGCCGACAACGGCGAAGTTGGGATGTGGTTTCTTCGATCCCGGATACCAGACATCCTTGTCGGTCTGTTGCTGGATGGAAACCCGCAGTTGTTGCGCAGCGTCGATACGGAACCGATATTGTGCGAGCAGCGCGTCGCTGCCGTAGCCGGTCAGGTCGACCTTGCCGGCAGGCGCACGGTAGTCGCCGATGCGGGCGACCGAGGTGCCGGCCACGAGTGCGTGGTCGCCTTGCGAAAGATTGACAATGCCAGTACTGCGGATACCGTTGCTCGCGCTGTCCCAACTCGCGGCCAGATCGAAGGCGGCGCCGGGCGAGAAGCGGGCCTGCGGCAGAATCACGTTGATCGCACCGCCAATTGCGCCAGTACCATAGAGCACCGAGGCCGGTCCTTTCACCACCTCGACGCGCTCGGCGAGGCCAAGCGTCATGAATGAAGCGATGGCGCCTTGCGGCTGGGCCGAGTTCATGCGCATGCCATCCACCAGCCGCCCTCTTTCTTCAGGCCGCGAATCGTCGGGTTTTGTCCTTGTGCGCCATCGCTGGCGACGGCCAACCCCGGTTCGCCGCGCAGCGCCTCACCGACGTTCTGCGCGTTCCTGCGCAGCAGTTCGTCGCGGTCGAGCACGGTGGTGGCGACGGGCGTTTCGAGATCGTCGGCCGCGTAGCCCTTGGCGGTGACGGAAACCGTCGAAAGCGTGGATGCCTCTTCGGCATGGACGGCGCGGGCAGTGGGAAAGGCGCACAGCAGGGCTAGGGCCAAAGGGGAAACAGCAAAACGCATAGCGCAATACCTTTTTTTCCCTCGTCGAGCCATCTCAGTCTTCCGGAACGTAGACCATCGAACCATCCTTCATGCGATAGGCCACACCCGCCTTTTTCCCCTCGCCCTGGCCGATCTGGCCGCTGGCCTTGTATTTCTCGATATTCTTGCCCTTTTTGACGATCACCTCCATCGACGGCTGGCCGGGGTCGGTGATGATTGTCACGTCCTTCCGGATAAAGGGGTCGAGCAGCGGGTTCTGCGCCACGGTGATGATCAGGGCGGCGATGATGACGAGAAAGATATCGATGAGATTCACCACCGAGAGGATCGGATCGTCGGACTCGGGCTCGTGCAGGAACTTCATTTCACTGCTCCATTGCTATCGAGACGGGCCTTCAGCCAGGCCAGTTCCTCGGCCAGCCAGCCGCGGCGCACCGAGACGATCCAGTAGTTGATGGATGCCGCGATCAGGGCGAGAATCACGGCGGAAAATGCCACGACGAGGCTGTCGGAGACCTGCGCGAGATTGCCGTCGGACAAGCCCTTGAGTGCCGGCCCCATCGGGATCATGGTGGCGACCAGGCCGAGCATCGGCGCGACACGCGTGACGATGCGCTGCAGTTCCAGCAACTTGTGGGCCTTGATGTCGAGATCGTCGTCGTTGATCGCGGTCCGGCCTCGCGCCCAGGCGACGAGCGGGTAGCCGCGCGGATCGTCGAAGGACATGACGGTGCGCCGCCGCTGCCACCACTGCACGGCAAAGGCGCCGAGCGCGTAGAAGGCATGGAAGAAGAGCAGGGCGATGACGGCGAGCGTCGGGATCAGGAAAACCTGGCCGACTTGGTACATCAAAACTTCAAGGGAATGACTCATGCTGTATGACTCCTGTAGGTGAAAAATCTGAACGTGGGCAGGCGCCCGGACTGACGCAAGGCACCGGCTGCCGTTGCCGCCGCCAGCAGCGCGAGAACCAGCAACAACAAGCGCGGCAGGTCGGCGGACGACTGCGACTCGGCCTGCTTCTCAAGCCGCTGGCCTTCAACTTGCGGCGGCTGGGCGGCCAGCTTGCCGGGCGCGGGGGCGACAAAGTCGAGGCCGTAGCCAGCGCCCTTGAGTTGATCGACGAAGGGCAGCACTTTCTCGTTCATCAGCCGGAAGTCGTGGCGGCGCATGGCGTCCGACGGCGGTGTATTTCGCCTGCTGCGACGGCTTGCCCATGATGGGCGAGAAGAACAGCACGCGCTCGGCGGCGTGGGCCGTATGAGGAATGATCGCCAGACAGACAAGAGGCGCCCAGGCAAGGATGAAGCGATGGCGCCTTGCGGCTGGGCCGAGTTCATGCGCATGCCATCCACCAGCCGCCCTCTTTCTTCAGGCCGCGAATCGTCGGGTTTTGTCCTTGTGCGCCATCGCTGGCGACGGCCAACCCCGGTTCGCCGCGCAGCGCCTCACCGACGTTCTGCGCGTTCCTGCGCAGCAGTTCGTCGCGGTCGAGCACGGTGGTGGCGACGGGCGTTTCGAGATCGTCGGCCGCGTAGCCCTTGGCGGTGACGGAAACCGTCGAAAGCGTGGATGCCTCTTCGGCATGGACGGCGCGGGCAGTGGGAAAGGCGCACAGCAGGGCTAGGGCCAAAGGGGAAACAGCAAAACGCATAGCGCAATACCTTTTCAGTAAATCGGCGTTGGCTGGCGGCGGGCTGGCTAACCGGGGAGGAGGGGGACGCCGGCTGCAGGAAGATGCGGCCGGAACACTGTGTCGACAGTTTAAGCTAAACAAGAACCATTGTCAAGGAGCTGTATGGGTCCAGTACCTTTGGCACTCGGGTTGATGTTGCAGGAGGAATGATAACGGAGATTGCTGACTGAGGGAATGGTGGGGGCGCTCGGTGTTGTAAAAGACCAGCCAGTCGGCCAGTTTGCGGTTAAAGAGCGCAAGGTCGGTAAAGAGCAACTCCTCGTGGTAGTCGACGAAGGACTCTTGGATTGTTCGGTTGAATCGTTCGGCGTGGGCGTTCATCTTCGGGGTTTTGGGGTAGGTGTACCAGCGCTTGATGCCGCGCTCCTCGAGGAGCTGGGCGAAGTCGGCCTCGAACTCACTGCCGTGGAGACACTAGGTAGTGCGATGCCATGCCTGGCGCACCAAGGGCCAAGGAGCACGTGGAGTTTGCTCTTGCCAAGATTGGGGTAGAGCGTGCGTAAGCGCCGGATCTCAGTCACCAGCCTGGGGTCGGTCTTGGGGGTTCGGCGCTTTTTGGGCGCGCAGGGCTTCCTTCAGGAATTGCCGGTCACCAACCGCGTTTAAAGCTAGAATTTTTCGCCCCGCAACACCCCAACCTCAAGCACATACGCCACCACCGCGTAGTGGCGAAAATAGTGGGCTGCCACATGGTCGATGATCGCCTGGGCAACCGGTTCATGGCAGAGGATTTCGATGCGCACCGTTTTGGCCGCTTCCCATTCTCCGCTCCGAACCCCGCGCGATCCCTGCCCGCGCACCTCGCATACCGAATAGCCGTGGGCACCTAGGCGCATGGCATCCTCAGTCAAACGCGATTCGATCGCCTCTTCGGCAATCAAGACGACAAGATGGCGGGGGGTGAGCTGGGCCATAAAGTTACTTCCAGAGGACGGTAATCACGTAATGATAGAGCGGAATGCCAATCAGCAGGTTGAACGGGAAGGTGATTACAAGCGCTGCGCAGATCGACAGTGCCGGGTTGGCTTCGGGTATGGCAATGCGCATTGCGGCAGGAGCGGCGATATAGGATGCGCTGGCCGCCAAGGTAGCTAAGAGGAGTGCCCCGCCGGCTGAAAGTTCCATCAGCGCAGCGGCTCCGATCCCAAGTAGGGACGAGATGAGTGGCATGACTATAGCAAAGGCGGCCAGAAAAGGGCCAGAAGTTTTCAGTGAGGAGATCTGGCCAGCGGCAACCAACCCCATCTCCAGAAGAAAGAGGGTGAGGGCTCCCTTGAACCCAACGAAGTAGAAGGGTTCCAGCGAAGCCATCTTGGCGTGCGCCAGCCAGCCGATCAACAATCCGCCCACCAAAAGCACTACGCTTTTGCCCAGAAAGACTTCGTGCAGCAGCTCACCCCAGCGGATGGTTCCCAGACCACCTCCCAGACGTGCAAGCAGAATCCCGACCATGATCCCTGGGATCTCTAAAAGCACCAGAAAGAGCGGCGCATAGGCTTCAAAGGCCATTTGCCGGTCACGGAGAAAGTCGAGGGCAACGGCAAAGGTGACTGCGCTGACCGAACCGTAGTGGCCGGCAATCGATGCGGCATCGGCGCGGGGGAGTCGCCCAAGGAAAAAGAGGATCGGGAAAGCAACAAGCGGAATTGTTACACCCAACGCCAGCGTGATCGCGGCTTTTGGGGCAATGACCCCAAGCGGGACTTTGGCCAATTCCATGCCTCCTTTGAGGCCGATGGCCAAAAGGAGAAAGAGGGACAAGGCTTCATAGAGCTGGCCGGGGATTTTAAGGTCCGAGCGGGCCAGACGGGCGAAAAACCCAAGCAGAAAGAAGAGCGGGATCGGGTCGATGGTCATGATGCCGGGCGGTCGATTCGATAATTCAAAATTATAACAAGCGGTTCTCCTCAAACGCCCGTCTGGAGAGCGCGCGGCGAATACCGACCCCTTTGGCGTTCGGGTAGAAGTCGGGCTTGGTAAGCGTGACTTCGGCCCAGCGGATCTTTGGGTCGCGGGTAAAAAGAGTGGTCAGCAAATCGGCGGCAAGTACTTCCAGAAGCGGCACGTGCGGGCCGTTGGCCCAGGCGGTGATGCGCTCGACAGCTAGCGAATAGTCGATGCATTCGGCTAGCGACTGCGGGGTAAGGGGCGCTTGGCCGCGGGCGCGCAGACTCACTAGGAGCCGCTGTGGCGCCAACTGTTCGTGTGCGCAGAGGCCGACAGGGACAACCACGGCCATTTCGTCGATGAAGATTTCGTACATGGGCGGAAATCGTTAGGAGTAATGCGCGCGATTGTAGCCGCTATGCGACAATTGCGGCAGCACTAGGCAGGGAGGGAAGATGGCTTTCGACGTCGTCATTTTGGCAGCCGGCAAGGGGACACGGATGCGCTCGCGGTTGCCGAAAGTATTGCAGCCGCTAGCCGGGCGGCCGCTCTTAGCTCACGTGCTTGAACGGGCGCTGGCGTTACTGCCGCAGCAGGTGGTGGTCGTTATCGGCCATGGAGCGGAGGCAGTGCAGGCGGCATTTGCCCAAAACCAGTGTTCAACGCCGCTTCGCTGGGTCATACAGGAGCCGCAGCGGGGCACAGGCGATGCGCTTCGGGTGGCTTTGCCGCTTCTTGAGGATTCGCCAGCTGACCGGGTGTTGGTTCTTTATGGCGATGTGCCGCTTATTTCGGTTGCTACGCTGCAAGGGCTGATTGCCGCTGCCGAAGGGGAGGCGCTGGCGCTTCTTACCGTTGCGCTTCCCGATCCGACCGGCTACGGACGGATCGTGCGTGGTGGTTCAGGAGAGGTGGTGGCAATCGTCGAAGAGCGCGACGCAACGGTTGCTGAGCGGGCGATTCGCGAAGTCAACACCGGGGTGATGGTGCTGCCCAAGGGGCCGTTGGCAAGGTGGCTTGCCGCGCTTTCCCCCAACAATGCCCAAGGGGAGTACTATCTGACCGATGTTGTGCGCTTGGCCGTGGCTGAGAAGGTTGCGGTGCGCGCGGTGGCTGCCCCGACAGTGACTGAGACGTTGGGGGTAAACGATAAGGCGCAGTTGGCAACGCTTGAGCGGCTGGTGCAACAGCAGCAGGCAGCAGCGCTTCTGGCGGCAGGAGTGACGCTTCTTGACCCAGAGCGGATCGATATCCGCGGCATTCTTACCTGCGGTCAAGATGTTGAGATCGACGTCGGCTGCATCTTTAGCGGCCGGGTGCACCTTGCCGACGGTGTGCGGGTAGGAGCCTATTCGGTGCTTGAAAACTGCACCGTCGGCGCGGGGACGCGGATCGAGCCATTCTGCCACCTCTCTGGCGCAACGATTGGTGCTCAGGCTGTGATCGGCCCTTATGCGCGGATTCGCCCAACCACCGAACTAGCCGATGAGGTTCATATCGGCAATTTTGTTGAGGTCAAAAATAGCGCTATTGGGCCACAGAGTAAAGCCAACCACCTCAGTTACCTGGGGGATGCTACGGTGGGGGCGCGGGTCAATATCGGGGCAGGAACGATCACCTGCAACTACGACGGGGCAAACAAATACCGCACGGTGATCGAGGATGAGGCGTTTATCGGCAGCGATTGCCAATTGGTAGCCCCGGTGCGCGTTGGGGCAGGAGCTACGCTTGGTGCGGGAACAACACTTACCAAGGATGCGCCTGCCCAGGCGCTTACCCTGTCGCGCGTGCCGCAGCGCACGATTGAGGGGTGGCAGCGGCCCCGCAAAGTCAAGGGTGAGGACAGGTAACCGAAGGAGGAATCGATGTGTGGCATCGTCGCGGCAGTTGCTGCAAGCGCAAGCGTTGTTGATTTCTTGCTCGATGGGTTGGCGCGTTTGGAGTATCGCGGCTACGATTCGGCAGGGATTGCCGTGGTGAATCATTCTGGGGTGCTGGTGCGCAAAAGGGGCACTGGCCGGGTTGCTGCGCTGGCTGACCAGGTGCGGGGCAGCGGCCTCTCCGGGCGGGGAGGGATCGCCCATACGCGTTGGGCAACGCATGGGGCTCCTTCCGAAACCAATGCCCACCCGCATGTCGTGGGAACGGTGGCGCTGGTGCATAACGGGATCATCGAAAATGCTGCGTCACTCAAGAACCAGCTTATCGAGGCAGGAGCGCAGTTTAGCTCCGAGACCGATACGGAAGTGATCGTGCATCTGGTGGCGCAGGGACGGCAACGGGGGTTATCGCTGTGGGAGGCAGTACGCCAGGCGCTGGTTCAGTTGCATGGGGCCTTTGCCATTGCCGTGATCGATTCTCAAAGCCCAGATGAAGTGATCGTGGCGCGGCGCGGTTCGCCGCTGGTACTCGGATTGGGCGAAGGGGCCAACTACGCCGCTTCAGATGTTGCGGCGCTGGTTACCCGCACGCGTGCTGTGATCTATCTGCAAGATGGCGATACTGCCCGGTTGACCCCTTCTGGTATTACCATCGTCGATTCTGCCGGGCAAGCGGTAAGTCGGCCAGTGCAGACAACGGCGCTTTCTGCTGATGCGGTGGCTTTGGGGCCCTACCGCCACTATATGCAGAAAGAGATCTTCGAGCAACCACAGGCGCTCGCTGACACCATCGGTGCAGTAGGCGGGGGAGCAGCCTTTGTACCCGAATATTTCGGGCCGAAAGCGGCGGCGTGGTTTCCAGAAATTTCCCATGTCTTGATCCTGGCTTGTGGCACCAGCTACCACGCAGGGTTGGTGGCGCGCTACTGGTTGGAGGCAGTGGCTGGCGTTCCAACCACCGTAGAGGTGGCCAGCGAATACCGTTACCGGGTGAGCGTTCCCGATCCGCAGGCGCTAGTGGTGGCGATCTCGCAATCCGGGGAGACAGCGGATACGTTGGCTGCGCTTGCCCACGCCCAGGCGTTGGGGATGACCCGGACGCTGGCGATCTGCAACGTCCCAGAGTCGGCACTTACCCGCCTTGCCGCAGCGACGTATCTTACTCACGCTGGACCGGAGATCGGGGTGGCCTCGACCAAGGCATTCACCACCCAGCTGGTTGCTTTGGCGCTGCTGACGCTGACGCTGGCTAAGGTGCGCGGCCGACTCTCGGGCGCGGCGCAGGCCGACCATCTGGCGCGGCTGCGTCATCTGCCGGTGGCAGTGCATCAGGTCTTGGCGTTAGAAGCCGAGATTGCCGAATGGGCCACGGCTTTTGCCGACAAGGCCCACGCCCTCTTCCTGGGCCGCGGGGTGCATTGGCCGATCGCGATGGAGGGGGCGCTCAAACTCAAGGAGATTAGCTACATCCACGCCGAGGCCTACCCGGCTGGGGAGCTCAAGCATGGGCCGCTGGCGCTCGTCGATAGCCGGATGCCGGTGGTGGCGGTGGCCCCCAACGACCAGCTTTTGGATAAACTTCTCTCGAACCTTGAAGAGGTGCGCGCGCGCGGCGGGCAGCTCTACGTTTTTGCCGATGAGGGGGTAGCTGTCCCTAAGCGGCCAGGGGTCCATGCGCTGACACTGCCTGCTACTTATGGTCACTATGGGTTGCTGTCGCCGATCCTTCATGTGGTGCCATTGCAGTTGCTGGCCTACCACGTTGCGCTGGTTAAGGGAACCGATGTGGACAAACCGCGCAACCTGGCCAAAAGCGTGACGGTGGAGTAGGCGTTTCCCTTACGGGATCAGGAAAACATGAACCCGCCGCGGACCGTGGGCGCCGAGCTGGATCGTCTGCTCGATGTCCCCGGTGCGTGAAGGGCCAGCGACGAAATTGACGGTGCGCGGCAGGTGTGTGCGCCAATCTTCGCTATTTGGCCCATTCTGCCCAAGTTCCTGACGCAGCATTTGCCATAGCGTTTCAAAATGGTCGACGATGCGGGCAGCGCTAAGAACCACCAGATGGTTGTCAGGCACGAAGCGGTGGGTGGTCGGGTGCGCCGGCGCGGAGAAAAAGACGAGGCTGCCGACTTCGGCAACCCCAGCCCAGGCTTCGGAAAGTGCCGTTTGGGTAGTGATGTCGGCTGGCGCGCAGCTTAGCGACCAGTCGGCAGGCCACTGGAGGTCAAGGAGCGTGGCGCTCACCACCGTTGGCGGAGCGATCTGCTCGGTCTGGCACCAGCTGGCTACTGCTGCAGGGAGCGCCGCTCGGTCGGGGAGCGCTGCCACTGTGCCGGCGCGGCTCGTCCACAACCGCTGCCACCGCTCGATCAGCGGCTCGGTAAAGGCGATGCGTGGGGCAGGGATTCCGCCTTGCGTGGGGCAAGCTGCGCGGTTCCCAGCACGAATGGCGGCGAGGATCGCGGCACGTGCGCCAGTGGGGTCAGTTGCGCTCGGTTCCATCGTCAGCAGTCCAGAGAGGCAGGTCGGCAGGGCTGCGCTTTGCTTGCCACAGTTCCAGAAAGGTGCGTCCGGCGGGGGCGGGTAGATCGCGTACCGCGCTCCAGTTGCGGGCAAAGGGGAGGTGGGCGATCGTGCGCCGACCGCGTGCCCAGAAGGAGAGGAGGCGCACCGCCAGCCGTTCGGCCAGGTGGTAGAGGCGGGGGCGGGTGGCCAGCCACCGCCAGAGGGTAAGGAGTCGCTTTTCAAGCACCGGACGAAGTTCGGCTTTGTGTTGTTCGTGCCGGAGCCGCCGCAGCAGCTCTGGCAGCGGAATCTTAACCGGACAGACTTCAGCGCACCGGCCGTTCAAAGTACAGGCGTTGGGCAGGTCGTAGGCGTTGTCCAGACCGGTAAAAAGGGGGGTGAGCACAGCACCCATCGGGCCAGGATAGACCCATCCGTAGGCATGGCCACCAATGGCGCCATAGACTGGACAGTGGTTCATGCACGCACCGCAGCGGATGCAGCGCAGCATCGCCCGGAAGGGGCCGGCGAGCATCCGGCTGCGCCCATTGTCGATGAGCACAACGTGAAACGCTTCTGGCCCATCTTGATCCCCTGGCCGGCGCGGCCCCACCGAGTAGGTGGTATAGGTTTCGCTTTCTTGCCCGGTGGCTGAGCGGGCAAGGAGCCGCAGGAAAAGGGCAACGTCTTCTAAGGTGGCCACCACCCGTTCAATTCCGGCGGTGACGATATGGACCCGCGCCAGCGACTGAGTGAGGTCGCCGTTACCTTCGTTGGTGACGATCACTGTCTGCCCCGTTTCGGCAACCAGGAAGTTGGCGCCGGTGATGCCGACGTCGGCCTGGAAGTAACGCTGGCGAAGCTGCTGGCGCGCTTCGGTCACCAACCCCTCAACGGTGGTTTGACGCGCCGTGCCGTGGGCAGCAGCAAAAAGGTCGGCGATCTGCTCCTTAGTCTTGTGGACGGCTGGTGCGATGATGTGCGAGGGCGCTTCTGCAGCCAGTTGAATGATGTATTCGCCTAGGTCGGTTTCAACGACCCTATAACCGGCTTCATGGAGCGCTTCGTTTAGTCCGATCTCTTCGCTCACCATCGACTTGCCTTTGGTGATCACCCGCGCGTTGGCCTCGCGACAAATGGCCAGAATGGTGCGCCGCGCCTCTTCCCCGTCTCGCGCCCAGTGGACAACCCCGCCGTGGCGGGTCACCTCGGCTTCGAAGGCTTCCAGGTGGCGATCAAGTTCGGCAAGGATCGCCTCTTTGCGTTGCGCCCCGGCTTCGCGCAGGGCTTCGAATTCGGGCACGAGCGCTACCGCTTTGGCCCGTTTGCCGATGAAACCATCAGCAGCACGCGATAGCGCTGCTTGTAGGTTCGGTTCGTGCAGCGCAAAAGTGGCCTGCTCGCGGAAGCGCTGCGGCGAGCGGGTTGGCCGAATCGCACAGGTAGGGACGCTCATCGTGCTCCTCCGCCAATCCCCGGGCCGTCAGCTAAGCCTGCCAGTACCTCAAGGGTGTGGTAGACGCGCACCGGTGCCGCAATGCGCGAGAGCCGCCCGCCGATGTTCATCAGACAGCCAAGGTCACCGCCAACGACCACTTCGGCCTGGGTGCGCAGGATGTTTTGAACCTTCTTTTCCACCAGCGCTTCGGAAAGTTCTGGATACTTGACGCAAAAGGTGCCGCCAAAACCGCAGCAGACCTCGCTTTCGGCCATCTCGATGAGCTGCAGTCCCGGACAGCGGGCAAGTAGCGCCCGCGGCTGCCCCTTAATGCCTAAGCTGCGTAGCCCGCTACATGAGTCGTGGTAGGTGACCCGGTGGGGATACGGAGGGAAGGTGAGCGCCCCATCGGGAACCCGTTCGGCAAGATAGGTGAGCGCTTCCCACGATTTGGCGGCAAGTGCTTCGGCCCGCTCGCGCCAGCGCGGCGAATCGGCAAATAGGGTGGGATAATCGTGGCGGATCGTCGCTAAGCACGAACCCGACGGGGCGATTAGATAGTCGTAGGGTTCAAAAGCTAGGATCGTCTGCTGGGCAAGCTGCCGGGCGCTTTCCCAGTCGCCGCTGTTGTATCCTGGCTGGCCGCAGCAGGTCTGGGCAATGGGAACTTGAACCTGGTGTCCACACTCTTCCAGAAGTCGAACCAGGGCATAGGCGATGTTGGGGCGAATGGTGTTGACCAGACAGGTGATAAAAAGGCCAACGCGGGGGGGGATAGACATGGGCGATCGACCGGCAGACAACCAAGTAAGAATACTCCATTCTAGCTGCTTGGGCAAGAAGAGCGCAAGAGGCGGCCTTTGGCGCGGTTTGATTGCTCTTTGCGCGGTGTGGGGGGGTGCAGTCGGTGTGCCGGCGTGGGCCGACTGTTCGTCAGAGGCTGTGCGCTGGCAGCGTTGGGCTGAGGTGGCCCAGCCGTTGATGCGGCAGGCGCCAGCACGGGTCGAAGCGCTGGAGACGGCAAAGGTGGCCAGCGACGTCGGCGGGCGGCTGGTGCGGTTGCCGGTTCGGGTGGGGGATCGGGTGGCTGCGGGCGCCCTCCTTGCCGAGATCGATGCGACGGGGGAAGCAGCCAACCTGCGCGAAGCCCAAGCGGCGCTTGCTTCTGCGCAGACACGGCTTCTTCAGGCGCGGCGGTTGCGCGATCAGGCTGAGCGGCTGGTGCGGGCGCGCGCCAGCAACGAAGAGGCTGTCCGGGCAGCCGAGGAGACGGTCCAGTTTGCCGAAGCTGAGGTGGCGCTGCGCACCGCACAGGTGGCCAAGGCCGAGTGGCGGCTAAGCCAGAGTGTGGTTCGCGCCCCTTTTGCGGGCGTGGTAACTGCACGCCTACAGAGCGAAGGGAGTTGGGTGGCCGCTGGGCAGCCGCTTGTGGTGCTTTTGCCAACCGCCAGCGAGATCGCCGCACGGGTGCCACTTACTTACGCCGATGAGCTGCGCCGGGCGGAAGCTGCGCCAAACTTCGTGGCACCGACAGGGGCGCCGATTCCCGTGGTTTGGGTGGGGACAAACGGCGAAGTGGACGCTGCCGCTCAGTTGGTGACGGTGCGCCTGCGCCCGGCTGCTCCGGCGCCTGTCACTCCGGGACAGGTGGGGGTGTTGCGCTGGCAGGCTCCAATTGCGGTGGTGCCACCCGCTGCGGTCACTGCTCGCGCTGGCCAGGTAGGCGTCTGGCTGCGTCAGCGCCAAGCGGAACCGCACTTCGTTTTTCTCCCAAACGCCCTTCCTGGTCGGGCAGCAGCGGTTGAGTTACCTGCTGGCTTTGCCGTTGAGGAAACTGAGGTGGCTGTTGCGGGGCAAGGGGCCCTGGCCTGGCAGGCGGTGGCCGGTGGCGCTGGGCGGGAGTGCCGCTGATGCGTCGGGCCTATGCTGCGCTTATCGGGAATGCCCCTCTTGCCAGTCTCCTCTTTTTACTGGTGCTCGTCGTTGGGGTAGTGAGCTACCTCGTGATGCCGCGGGCGCGCGACCCGGAGATTAACTTTAACTGGGTAAACGTCTGGGCCGTCTTCCCAGGGGCCAGTGCTGAGGATGTTGCCCGCAAGGTGACCGAACCGCTTGAAGAGGCGATTCGTTCGGTAGCCGACATTCGCTTTGTGGTCTCGTCGTCGCGCGAAGGGCTGGCCTCGATCCTTGTGCGCTTTCACCGGGTCGATCAGGAGACTTTCGCCCGGCGAGTCGAAGAGATACGCCGGGAGGTGCTCAACAAGGCCAACGATCTGCCCGAAGGGGTCAAAACGCCCAAGGTAATGGAGATCACCACCTCGAACGGTTTTCCCACGGCGATGATCGCCCTCTACGGTCCGGTGGGGGGCGAGGCGATGCGCTCTGAGGCTGAACGGCTCAAACGGGCACTTGAGCGGCTCCCAGGGGTGGACCGCGCGCTTGTCTTTGGCTTTCGTGAGCCTGAGCTGCAGATCCGTTTCGACCCCTTCCTGTGGGCGGCGGCCGGACTTCCGGCAACGGCGGTAGCCGACCAGTTGCGCGGTTGGCTGCGCGACCTAGCTGCCGGGCGGGTGGCAATCGCCAGCGACGAGTGGCTGGTTCGGGTAAGCGGCGAACGGATCGATGGCGAAACGCTTGCTCAGTTGCCGGTGGTTGTTTCTGGTGAAGGGGTGCCCGCTCTGGTGCCGCTTGCGGCGGTGGCCGAGGTGCGCGAAGGGGCGGAGCGGCCGCGGCAACTTGTTCGCTACCAGGATCAGCCGGCGCTCTTGGTCTCGATCACCAAGAAGGGGGATGCCAACACCCTTTCGCTGCTTGCTACCCTTAACCAGTTCATTGCCGAGCAAAACCCGGTGCTGGCTCCGCTTGGGCTGCGGCTAGCGTTGGTCGATGACCAGACACCTGCCACGCGCGCGGCAATTACTGTGATGGAGAAGAACGCGCTTGCTGGTTTTGCCCTGGTTTTGGCGATATTCGGGTTCTTTCTAGGGTGGAGGTTGGGGATACTCGTTGCTCTGGGCATGGTCTTTGCCCTTGCTGGCACCTTTGCGCTCCTTGCCGCCCAAGGTGAGACGCTTAACCTCACCGTACTTCTGGGGGTGGTGATCGCCTTGGGGATGTTGGTTGATGACGCCGTGGTGATCGTCGAAGCAATCCATCGCCGCATTGCCCAAGGCGTTGCGACCCAGCGCGCCGTCTTTGCCGGAGTGGCTGAGGTGGCCGCCCCGGTAGCCAGTTCGGTGCTTACCACGATTGCCGCCTTCTTGCCGCTAATGCTTCTACCAGGAATTCTGGGTGACTTCCTGCGCATCGTGCCGCTGGTGGTTACGGTGGCGCTTTTGGTGAGCCTAATCGAGGCCTACTGGCTGCTTCCGGCCCACATCCTGGATTGGCGCCATGCCTTTGACGCCCCGCGCGGGCGGCTGGCTCGGTGGCGTGACCGCTTTCAGCAGCGGCTGCGCAATGGCTACGGGCGGTTGCTGGTCCGAGCCCTGCGCGCGCCTTGGCAAACAACAGCCCTTTTGGTGTTGGCCTTTGCTGCGGCGATCGCGCTGGTGGCCGGCGGCTGGGTGCGGGTACAGTTCTTTGCCTTTGAGACGATCCGCCTCTTTTATATCCACGCCGATCTGCCGGTAGGGACACCGCTTGAGACGACGCTTGCCGTGGCCGACCGAATGCGCACAGCGGTCGAGACCCGCCTTAGCGCCGCGGAGCTGCGCGCAGCAGTGGCTACTGCTGGGGTGAAGTTTACCGATACCGAACCGCTTTATGCCGACCACCATGCCCAGGTAATCGTCTCGCTGCAGCCCCGCGAAGAGACAGGGCGAACCACCGAGGAGGTGATCGAAGCGCTGCGCGCCGAGGTCGAAGCTGCCGCCCGTCCCTACCGAGCCACCTTTTTGATCGTCAAGGGGGGGCCGCCAGCGCAGCGCCCGGTGAGTTTGAAGGTGCGCTCTGAAAATGACCGCGAGCGCGAGGCGGTGGTGGCGCTGGTCAAGGGGTGGCTGGCGGAGATCCCCGGGGTGCGCGACGTTACCGACGATCGGGTAGTTGGTCGCCCGACCATCGAACTGCGCTGGCGCCCAGAGCAGCTTGCTGCCGTTGGACTCGACCCGGTGACAGCGACGCGCACCGTTGCCCTCCTTGCTGATGGAGAGTATCTGGCCGAGACGCGCCGCGGCGGCGAGACCTGGCGGGTGCTTCTGCAAGCCCAGCCGCAGCCATTGGCGGTGCCCGAGGCGTGGCTGGCCTTGCCCATCCTCACCCCGAAAGGGGGAGCGGTGCCGTTGGAGCAGCTTGCTGAGGTTACGGTGCGCGAAAGCGCTGGCGTGGTGCGCCGCTACCAGTATACCCGCTCGGTGACCGTCGAAGCGGAAATCGACCGCGAAGTGGCCGAGACGCGCGCGGTCAATGCCGCGCTGCTCGCCCGCTGGCAGCAGGTGGCGCCGCGTTACCCGAGTGTCACGCTCGACTTTACCGGTGAGCTCGATGACATCAAAGAGAGTTTGAGCGCGCTGCAAAAGATATTTCTCTTGGGGGTCGGGCTCATCTACCTGATCCTTGCCACCCAGTTTCGCAGCTACCTGCAGCCGCTCATCATCCTGGTGACGGTGCCGCTTGCCTTTACCGGTGTTGTCTATGGGCTGGCCCTTTCCCACTTGCCCCTCTCCCTTTATACGATGTACGGCGTCGTGGCGCTTACCGGCATCACCGTCAATAGCGCGATCGTGCTTGTTGCGGCCTACAACGACCGCCGCCGCGCAGGAATGGGGGTGATTCATGCGGTGGTCTATTCGGCGCGACGGCGCCTGCTGCCTATCCTGATCACCAGCGGGACGACGATCGGCGGGTTGCTCTCACTCGCAACCGGCTTTGCTGGCCACTCGCTGCTCTGGGGGCCAGTGGCCACTAGCATCGTCTGGGGGCTGGGGGTGGCCACTGTGCTGACGCTCTTTGTTGTGCCGATGGTGCTGCTGCGGTTGCGTTAGCCTTGCCGCCCTCAGAATCAGGTGTTGCCTAGCCGGATGTCGGGTGCCAGCGCCAGAGTCTCTAGGATCTCAGTAGATGGGGTTCCGGGGTAGGCCGCGGCAACGCGCACGCCTGCTTCCCGAGCGCCTCGCGCCACCGCTTCGTTGCCAGAGAGCTAAGAAGCGCCGATCGTAACAAAACGGCGGGGTGCTTACTTTGCGATAGATCAAGAACAGCTGCTTAAAGGAGTCGGCAACGAAGGGTTGGGGGAGGTCGGTGCATAAGCTCAGAAACCTTTGGCACTCCTCTGAACCAGGAGGCATGCCATGCAAGTGCAACACATCGGCTACCGCATCCGGGGGTTCTACCGGGTAGCGGCTTTG
>Ga0308395_1000848_pt1 | contig 22358 bp, 16 predicted proteins | sample Hotspr20SampleP4_FD_202097 | JGI IMG/M metagenome (GOLD analysis project Ga0308395, IMG submission 202097) | Hot spring phototrophic mat microbial communities from Mushroom Spring, Yellowstone National Park, Wyoming, United States - 20050930_P4 ...
TCAATCTCAACCTGAACCTTGATTTTGTAATTGTTGGCCATTCCGCTCCTCCAGCGTACGGTTTTGCTGGATATGATACCGCAATGGCTCACAATTCAGAAGAGGCGGGTAATTGCACAGGTCGAAAATTTGTAGGACAACTGCGAGCAGTTGTCCTACAAATTACGGATTGAACCGGAAGAGACAGACGTCGCCGTCCTGGATACGGTAATCCCGACCCTCGGTGCGGATCAGCCCCTGCTCCCGGGCAGCAGCCCATCCCCCCGCCCGCACCAGTTCCTCCCAGCCAATCACCTCCGCCCGAATGAAGCCGCGCTGCATATCGCTGTGCACCCGTCCCGCCGCTTCCGGCGCCGTCGCGCCCCGGCGCACCGACCAGGCCCGCACCTCCCGCCCGCCCGCGATGGTGAAGAAAGTGATGAGGTCCAGGATCCGATAACCTGCCCAGACCAGTGCCTCCAGCCCGGATTGCGAGAGACCCATCGCCGCGCGGTACTCCGCCGCCTCGTCGGGGGGCCACGAAGCCAGGTCCGCCTCCAGTTGAGCGCAAAGGACGATGCAGGGCGCACCCTCCGCAGCCGCATATCGCGACACCGCCTCTGCCCCCTCCCCACCCCCCGGCAGGTCCTCTTCGGCCACGTTCGCCACGTAGAGGCGGGGTTTGGCCGTCAGCAGGTGAAGTTCCCGGACCAGCGCCGCGCGTTCCTCCCCGTCTTCTTTAACGAAAACAGAGGCCCGCTCCCCTCGCTGCAGGCGGGCCTCCAGTTCCTCCAGCAGCGCCAGTTCCGTCGCCAGTTCCCGGGGACGGGCACGGGCCGCCGGGCGGGTCTTTTCCAGCCGCCGCTGCACCGTCTCCAAGTCTGCCAGAATCAGTTCCAGGTCCAGGACTTCCAGGTCCCGTATCGGGTCTACGGTGCCGTCCACGTGCGCCACATCGGGGTCGGCGAAGCAGCGCGCGACGACGGCAATCGCGTCCACCTCCCGGATGTGCGCCAGGAATCGGTTACCCAACCCCTCGCCCCGGTGCGACCCCCGAACCAGACCGGCGATGTCCACAAACTCCACGGTGGCCGGCGTGACCTGCTCCGGCCCCACCAGGCGGGCCAGCGCCTCCAGCCGTCGGTCCGGGACTGCCGCAATGCCCCGGTTGGGATCAATCGTCGTGAAAGGGTACGCCCCCACCGTCGCCCCCGCCCGGGTGAGGGCATTGAAAAGGGTGGATTTTCCGACGTTGGGGAGACCCACAATGCCAACCTGAAGGGACATCCCGTTATCCCCCTACCCCACTTTGCTGTAGATAGTTGCCCCACACCGGGGAAGCCCGACGGCCTATGACTACACGAAGTAAAATAACGTTGTTTTTTTGCAAGGATTTATCCCGTTGGCGCATCGGATACCGATGGCTTACGGAAAGGAAGGGCAATAGTAAAGGTACTCCCCCGATTCAGTTGGGACTCCAACCAGACCCGCCCCCCGTGTCGCTCTACAATGGACTTGACAATCGCCAGCCCCAGGCCAGAGCCCGGAACGTCCTCCATTCCCCTGCGACGGATGCGATAGAATTTTTCAAAGAGACGGACCTGGTCCTCCGGAGCAATGCCGACACCCGTGTCGCTGATCAAAATGTGGACTTCCTGTCCCACTACCTGCAACCCCACTGTCACGGTCCCACCGGAGGGAGTGTACTTAATGGCATTATCCACCAGGTTGGCAATCGCCTGGCGGAGCAGCATAGCATCCCCCCAGATCACCGGGGCCGGCTCCGACGCTTCCAGACGAAGGGTCAACCCTTTGGCCACGGCCCGTGCCCGCATCCCGTCCACCGCCTCTACCAGCAGGGCCCCTACGTGACAGGGCCGCTCCTCCAGACCCACCCCCGCCTCAATGCGCTGGAGATTCAGCAGGTTCTCCACCAGGGTGCTCATCTGCTCAATCCCCGAGAAGATTTTATCCAGGTACTCCTGCTGTTTAGGGGTGAGGTCTCCCGCCATCGGGAGCATGCTGGCATAACCCCGGATGAAGGTCAACGGTGCGCGCAGGTCGTGGGAAACGGTCGCGACAAATTCAGACTTCATCTCATCCAGTTCTTTGAAATGCGTAATATCCCGCATCACCACGACCCGCCCCATGTTCTCCCCTTCGGCGCTGAGGATGGTGGACGCGCTGGCGTAGAAAACCCGTCCACCGGGCAGGGGGACTTCCTCCACCAGCGGCCCGCTTCGGCCCAACGGCTCGGTCAGGATGCGCACCAGAGCGGGGTCCAGAGGGGTCTCTGCGACCTTCTGGCCCACCAGTTCTTCAGCGGGGATGCCCAGGGCCCGCTCCGCAGCAGGATTGACCAGCAGGAGACAATCATCCCGGTCCGTGACCAGAATAGCATCACTCGTGCTGGAGAGGATGGCTGCCAGTCGCCGCCGCCCACTCTCCGCCAGTTGAAACAGGCGGGCATTTTCAATCAACACGGCAGTCTCGCTGGCCAGGGTGGAAAGAAGGTCCAGTTCCGTGGGCTCAATCCGACGCGGCTGATCAAACCCGACCCAAACTACGGCAACCGGTTGCCCCTTGCTCAGAACCGGCAGGGCCACAACGGCCTGGATTTCTTCCGGCAACGGGCCGGCACCGGCCAGCAGCCGGGCTCTCCGCAGATTATCCAGGACAATCGCGGTTCTGGCATCCCGGGCCGCCAGGGCCAGCACCCGGTCCAGCGTCCCCACCCGCTCCACCGGCTCTCCGCGCCCGATAACGACCTGAGGATCCCCCGACGCGGAGAGAAGAACGATTCGGGAGACGCGCGCCTGAAGGGTCTGGAGAGCACCCTCCAGAATGCGGGAGATGCCCTGGGAGAGGTCCAGCGTGGCAGAGACCTCCTGCGCCACCCGAAGAAGCAGGGAGAGGTCGTTCAACCGGTCGCGCAGGCTGACCCGCATCTTCTCAAACGACTTGCCCAGCCGGGCGATTTCGTCGTCCCCAGCCATCTGGACGGATTTCTCCAGATCGCCCCGGGCAATTTCTTCGGCCGCGCGAGCCAGTAGATTCAGTGGACGTGTCAACTGGCTCGCCGCCAGGGAAATAATCAGCCCCACGACTCCGGTCAAAACGGACAGGAGAACCAGAAGGGGAGTGGCGATATTGAGGGCCAGTTCCATACGGACTTTGTGCGGAAGCAGAATCACCACCGCCCAGGGGTACCCGCTGACCGGAAGGTAACAGGCCAGTTGGCGGGCATTGGTCCGACTATCCCGGGTCTCTCGCACCCATCCAGCCCCCACCATCGCCAGCGGAGGACGGCTCTGGTCTACCTCCCAACGATCCAACAGCCGCTGGGGGTCCTGGTGGACGACAATGCGGCCCTGATCATCCACCACAAACCCCTCCCCCTGCTGCATTGTCCACTGAAGCCCGGCCAGGACCCGTTCCAGGAGCGGATTCACCCCCATCTCCACCCGCCCAACAAGAACCCCGTAGCGCTCACCCCCGGCACCAGGCTCCAGTGAACTTAAAAAAGAAAGAATCACCGAACCATTGTGCCCCCGGTGGACCGGTGTCGCCTGCACCCCACCCGTTGCCTGAACCAGAAACAGGAATTCCTGCTCCTCAGGGGTTGGCTCCACCTCGTCCGGTGCGTAGGAGGGGTAAGAACACAGGAGATTTCCATCCGGTCCGTAGGCAGTCAGGCGACTGAAGTACGGGAGCATCTGGACAAACGTCTGCAACTGGGCCTGGCATGTCTCAATGTCGCCGCTCCGGATTTGCGGAGCGATGGAGAATTGACGGATCAGACTCTGACCGGTGGAGATGAACTCACCAATGCCATCGGCGCCGTTGCGGGCATCACGGACCATGGCATCCACAGCCAGGCGGGTGGCCGTATTCATCGCCGATACCGCGACGGCGTAGACCAGGGCGGAGAAAAAGACGATAAAGAGGGGAATAAACAAAAACAGGAATCGGCGATTCAGCGTGCGGGCATACGGTGGAGAGCGACGAGCGATCTGGACCGGACGGGTCCGAGGGAATGAGAGATAGAGAGTCTGGAAAAGCACCCCGTAGGCCAGGGCTTCTATAAAGGCCAACGGGATGGTGATGCTCATCAGGGCCAAAACGTAGTCCAGCACCACCAGCCCCTGCCCCGGCCGGTACTCGCCGACCAGTAAACCCACCAGGACGACGGGTTGAATCAGGAGAACCGCAATCAGAAACGCCCCCATGGGCTGACGAAGGAAATGGGCAAAACCACCCCGGAAGTCCTGTCTCAGGAAAAAGGCCAGGAGGGCAACTTCCAGCGCCAGGCTCAGGGGTTCAAAGAGGATATGGGTGGTAGAACGGAACAATCCCGCCACCAGGCCCAGCACTGTTGCGGGCCCGACGCCCAGCCAAATGGCTGCCGGCACCACCGGCAACAGTCCCAAAAGCGGGAAGCCCGGCACGGCAGGTTCCGCAGCCATTAGAGGAGGCGGGAGCAAGTCGGGAGCGGGAAGGCGCAGAATCAGTAACCGGTTCAGCAGTGGGGTAAGAACGAGAAGGAGGATAAAAATGAACAGCCGTCGTCCGCGCAACGCAGAGAAATCCTGCCAGGAGCGAGCCATAACGAGGAGGAGCACGGCAACATATAGCCCCAGGAGCAGGACAGATTCCCAGCGAGACGGCCATTCAAAGTACGGCAGCGATCCGGTTCCCCACAGAAGGATGTTCATAGGGCATCTATCTGATGCTGAAGGGAATATATTTTTCGTTGCGGCGGCGAGGCCGCCGCAACGAAAAATATTTTCTTTTTGTTCGTCTGGCCTCACCGAAGGTAAGTGAGGAGCCCATCAAAAGCATCAGGCAGCCAAATTATATACCAAAACTCTCATATGGCAAACCGGATGAGGCATCCTTAACGTGGCGCAGGCTGTTAACCTGCATGCAGGCCTGGCGGCCTGCGCTCCACAACGCCACTCCGCTTCTCGTCGTGGCTCTACAAGCATTCCCGGTTCAAAGGTCAGCCTGACGGCCAGCGCTACTTTCCAGTGCCATCTCCCGCAACCGGAATTTCTGCGGTTTGCCGGTAGAGGCGCGGGGGAAATCCTCCACCACCCGCACCACCTGGGGAATCTGATACGGTTCCAGCGCCCCCCGGCAGAATTCCCGTACCTCTTGAGGGGTCAGCGTGTGTCCCTCTTCGGGAATCACAAAGGCCCAGACCTCTTCATCACCGAACCGCCCAGGCACCCCCACCACTGCCGCTTCCCGAATGGCCGGATGGGCCGTCAGTCGCCGCTCTATCTCCTCAGGGTAGATGTTGCGGCCGCCCCGGATGATCATATCCTTCTTCCGGCCCACGATACGCAGGTACCCCCGCTCATCCATCACCGCCATATCGCCCGTGTGGTACCAGCCCTCCGGGTCCAGCACCTGTTCGGTCAGATCAGACGCGCCCCAGTAGCCCAGCATCACGTTCTCCCCCCGCACCCAGAGTTCCCCCACTTGGCCCGGCGGCAGAGGACGGCCCTCTTCGTCGACAATGCGGACTTCCATTCCCGGCATTGGACGGCCCACCGTCTCCGCCTGGAGGTCTGGCGAATCGCCGATGTCCGTGGCGGCGATGCCCCCGCCGATCTCCGTCGCCCCGAACCCGATGTGCAGCGCACAGCCGAAGCGACGCTGAATCTCCCGCGCCAGGTCCGGCGGGCAGGGCGCGGCGCCCGTCCCGCAAATCAGCAAAGAGGAAAGGTCGTAGCGGTCAAAGTTCTCCACCCGCAGCATCACCGCCAGCGCCGTCGGGACCGCCACCAGGACGGTCACCTTCTCCCGCTGGATCAGTTCCAGCGCTTCCACCGGATGGAAGAACGGTTGGATGACCAGCGTGTCCCCCATCAGCAGGGCCTGAAGGAAAACCTCAATGCCAGTGGTGTTGTGGTAGCCGGTGGTGGAGAGGAAAATCTGGGGGCGACCGGCGGCCCGAAGGAGACGCCGCCGATAGCGGGCCAGCGCCCGTCCCATCTTGGGCAGTTGCGCCAGCGAGGGACGTTTGATCCACAGTTCCCGCAATTTTATGCTGGCGACCACCGGGGCGATGAGGCTGCGGTGGGTGTGCATCGCCCCTTTGGGCGCGCCGGTGGTGCCAGAGGTATAGAGAATCGCCAGCAGGTCCCTCGGCGCCACTTCCGGCGGCGGGACCGGCGAGAGGGCCGGCATCCGCTCCGGATGAAATTCATCCGCCAGGTGGACTTCTATCCCCTCCGGCAACCCAGACGCGACCACCTCGGGGAGCGGCTCTGCCACTACCATCCGGGCCGGTGCGACTTGCTCCGCGATCTGGAGCACCCGTTGAGGGCGGACGGTCGGGTCTATGGGGACAACCACTGCCCCCCGCCGCGCGATGGCAAAGAACAGGGTGATGTAATCCACCCCGGGCGGCAGCATCAGGGCGACGCGGTCCCCTTTCTCAACACCCATATGGGCCAGAAAGTCGGCCGTTCGGTCTATGCGCTCCTGCAACTGACCGTAGGTCAGCCGGAGGTTCCCGCAAATCAGGGCCTCCTGAGCGGGACGGTTCTCCGTCACCCGCCGCAGGGCCTGGTCCATAGTCATCTGGAGGGTCAGAGGTGGGAGGGACATAGTTCACCGCCCGTGAAACGTGAAAAGTGAAACGTAATGGAGAGTAACTATTCAGGCTCCTCACCCCACCCCCGTCGCCTGCGGCGGGCGGCGAAGCCGCTGGGGGAGGGGTGAGGCTGAACAGTTACAAAAGTAGCGATTGATCCTCAGGCTTCAGTTCGGGGACCATACTGGTAGTAGGCCGCGCAGGCGCCTTCGGCGCTGACCATGCAGGGGCCGACGGGGTTCTGGGGGGTGCAGACTCGCGCAAAGAGGGGACACTCCACCGGCCGCAGGGTCCCCCGCAGGACGTCGCCACAGCGACAGCCCGGGGGCTCTCGGACCGGCTGGACCTCCACCGGGAGACGCCGCGCAGCATCGTAGTGGGCGTACTCCTCCCGGATGCGCAGGCCGCTGGCGGGCAACACCCCCAGCCCCCGCCACTCCACCCCGGCGACCTCAAAGACCCGCTCCATCGCCTCCAGCGCGGCAGGGTTCCCCCCGCTCCGCACACTGCGAGCGTACGCGTTGGCAACGTCCGGCCGTCCCGTCTCTATCATCTCCACCAGCGCCAGGATGGCCCACAGGATGTCCAGCGGCTCAAACCCGGCCACAGCGCAGGGAACCCCGTAGTCCTGGGGCAGGAACTGCCAGGCATCGGAGCCAATGACGGTGGTGACGTGGCCCGGCCCGATGACACCAGAAAGGCGGACCTCTCCGGCGTCCAGAATGGCCCGCATGGCAGGCGGCGTGAGTTTATGGGTACTGAAGACGGTGAAGTTGCGGATACCCTCCGCCTCTGCAGCCAGGATGGCCGACGCCACCATCGGCGCGGTGGTCTCAAAGCCCACACCCAGGAAGACCACGGTCCGGGTGGGGTTCTGCCGGGCCATTTCCAGCGCGTCCAGCGGGGAGTAGACGATGCGGACATCGGCCCCTTCGGCCCGGGCGCGGGCCAGCGAGCGCCCCCGGTCTGCAGGCACCCGCATCATATCCCCGAAGGTGGTCAGGATGACCCCAGGGATCTCCGCCAGCGCAATGGCCCGACTCAATTCCGCCGCCGAGGTGACACACACCGGGCATCCCGGCCCCGATAGGAGTTCCACCGTGGGTGGGAGCAGGTCCGGGATACCGAAGCGCAGAATGGCGTGGGTGTGTCCGCCGCAGAACTCCATCAGCCGCACCGGGCGGGTGGAGCGAACTGCAATGGTTTCGGCGACCGCGCGGGCCGCCTGTGGGTCCCGGAAATCAGAGAGGTTCATTCCTCACCCAAAGACCTATAGAGACCTGGTCAGCAAAGGCCGACCATCAGCCGCAGTCCCCAAGAGGCCGACTTCCGTCAGCGGAGAGAGCCTCAATGATGGTGCGGCAGAAGGCGGGCAGGTCGTCCGGCATCCGCGAGGTGATGAGGTTGCCATCACGCACCACTTCCGCGTCCACCCACTCCGCCCCGGCGTTCACCATGTCGTCCTTGATGGCGAAGAAACTGGTGACGCGTCGGCCCTTCAGGATGCCCGCAGAGATGGGCACCCATCCGGCATGGCAGATGGCCGCGATGACCTTCCCCTTCTGGAACGCCTCCCGCACCAGCCGGAGCACCGACTCGTACCGGCGCATCAGGTCGGGGGCGTAGCCGCCGGGGATAATGATCGCATCAAAATCATCCGCGGAAACCTGGTCGGCGGAAACGTCTACCTTCACCGGGTAGCCGTATTTGCTGGTGTAGGTGGTGGCGCTCCCGGTACCGACTACTTTGACCTCCGCTCCCTCCTCCCGCATCCGCAGGAGGGGGTACCAGAGTTCCAAATCCTGGTAGTTGTTCTCCGCCAGAACAGCAACTCGTTTTCCGATCAGTCGCATCGTCAGCCTCCTTCAGCAACAGACTGTCGTTTGGGGTAACTATTCAACCGAGGGAAATCGTCCTCCCTGGGCCCTGCGTGCCGGGTGTCGGCCTTCGCCGACACCCGTCCACGGGCATCCCAAAGAGAGAGGGTCGGCGAAGGCCGACCAAAGGCCTGCGGCCCAGGAAGGGTGACTTCAGTCAGCGCATAGTTACCGTTTGGGAATGCCCGCGACCTCGGCAACCAGGCGGGTCAATTCCTGCATGGGTTCCTCCTGGTCCTCCTCAGCCAGTTGCCGGACCCTTTCCTCCCCCACCAGTTCTACCGACCAGCGGATGACAGCGGCATTGGGCGCGTCCCGCCAGACCCGCTGACGGCAGCGCACCCCGCTCACCGCGTCCAGGGAAACCTGAAACGTCTCCATCCGGCGGGCCAGGAGATAGACCCGTTCCAGGCGACACTCGCGGGCCTCCACGTCCACCGTCAGTCGTTCCAGGCGGGGGACGAAGGCGGCAATCAGCAGCCCGAGCCCCACACCGATCACGACCAGGCTGATGGCAATCGGCACGCGGGTCCCGCCGCGCCAGGGGGTAATGGCGACAACCAGCAACAAGAACACCACCCCGACAGCAATGATGGAGATGTACGGGGTACCCGTCCGTTCCGCCACCAGCCGCCGGGCCGTCCGTTCCCGCAGGACGTATGGCCCGACGTGGCGCTCCGCCTCCCGGGCGGCCTGCTCCCCAGCCATACCTCGTTACTCTTCACAACAGGGGCATCGCCCGGAGGGGTCGCAGTCACAGGCGACGGCCACGGCCTCAATCTCCACCCGGGCGCCCATCGGTAGCGCCGCCACCTGGATCGTGGAACGGGCGGGCGGGTCCTCGGAGAAAAACTCCGCATAGACGCCATTCATTCGCCCGAATTCGCCCAGGTTCTGCAGGAAGACGGTCGTCTTCACCACGTGGCACAGGCAGGAGCCAGCGGCCTCCAGTATGGCGCGGATGTTCTCCAGGGCCTGGCGGGTCTGGGACTCCACGTCGGGCCCGGCGAACTCCTTCGTCCCGGGGATCAGGCCCAACTGCCCGGCAGTGAAAATCCAATCACCGACGCGCACCGCCTGAGAGTACGGGCCAACCGCAGCAGGAGCATTGGGGGTCTGAATGATGCGCTTTTCCACCTGCTTTCCTCCGGAGAGAAGTTGACTTCATATTACAACAGGTTGCCCGTTTCGGCAAGTGGTTCAGTACCTCAGCGCGGGATGTGGTAGAGGAGTACCTGAGAAGCCATCAGAACCTGCAGAGCCCGGTAGAGGGGCGGCTGACGTATCAATGGAAGCGGCGGTCCTGGTAGTCAGCCACAGAGCGAAGTGGAGTGGCGTCCCAACGGGCTAAAACGGCACTCCACGCCTGACGACGAACATCTGAGAGAAACAGCGGCGGCGGCCCTTCGGGCCGCCGCCGCTTCTTCTATCCGGCTATCCGGCCACCCGCCGGATTCCCAGCCGCAGCGGGTGGCCATCCACCCGGTCCTCGGCAGTCGCCATTCCGGGCTCCGGTTCGCCCGCCCGCAACTCCACGCTGAGCGTCTCCGCCGCGATGTACTCCCGCCATGCCGCGATCGCCTCCGCCAGGTCCCCTTCGGCCCCGCAGACCGTCACGATGCGGTCGTCCAGTTCAAACCCGGCGTCCTTGCGCAAGTTCTGGATGCGGCGGACCACCTCCCGCGCCAGTCCCTCCGTCCGCAGTTCGGGTGTGAGGACAACATCCACCGCGACGGTCACCCCCCGCTCCGAGGCCACCGCCAGGCCTTCTTTTGGTTTCTCCTGGACCAGCACCTCCTCCGGCGCCAGTTCTACCTTCTCGCCGTCCACCATCAGATGAACAGGGAGCCCGGCCCGCACGCGCCGGGCGACCGCCATCGGGTCCTGCGCGGCCAGCGCGGCCCGGACCGCCGGGAAGCGGGCGCCGAAGCGGGGCCCCAGCAGGGCATTGTTGGGCATCACCAGATAGGTGAGCAGGCTTTCAGCCTGCGCTACCTGTGTTACCGCTTTGACGTTCAACTCGTCCTGCACCAGCGCCCACAACTCCTCGTCCAGGGCCCCCACCGAAGGTTCCAGGTGGACCAGCGCGCGGGCCAGCGGCTGGCGGACTTTGATGTTGGCGCTGTTGCGGGCCGCGTGCCCCAGCGAGACCACCTCGCGGGCCAGGTCCATCTGGGCCAGCAACCCCTCATCTATCGCCGCCGGGTCTGTCTGAGGCCAGAGGGTATGGTGGACGCTCTCCGGCGCCTCCGGGTCCACCGCCCGGACCAGGTTCTGGTACATCGCCTCGGTCATAAACGGGATGAAGGGCGCCAGCAACCGGCAGAGGGTGGTCAGGACCTCGTAGAGGGTGGCGTAGGCCGCGTTCTTGTCCGCGTCGTGCTCGCTCTTCCAGAAGCGGCGGCGGCTCCGGCGGATGTACCAGTTGGTCAGGTCGTCCACGAAGGGCTCCAGGGCCAGCGTCGCGCCGTAGGCGTCGTAGTCATCCAGCCGCTCCGTCACCTTCGCCACCACCTGGTGCAGCCGGGCCCGAATCCAACGGTCCAGCAAACTGTAGGCCAGCGGGCCCGTCCGACCGTTTTCCAGCGTCCAGTTGTCCAGCCGCGCGTAGGTGACGAAGAAGACGTAAGCGTTCCAGAGGGGCAGGATGAACTGGCGCCGGACCTCGTTGGCCTTACCATAGCCGAAGAGCAGGTCGGCGTCGGGCTTCTGGCGGCAGTAGAGCCAGCGCATCACGTCCACGCCCATCTGGTCGGCAGCGTCGTTGAACTCAATGGCGTTGCCCCAGGACTTGTGCATCGGACGGCCGTCCTCCGCCAGAAGCGTGGCATAGCCGAAGCAGACCTTAAAGGGCGGGGATTTCTCCAGGACGGTCGCCATCGCCAGCAGACTGTAGAACCAGTTGCGGAACTGGCCGGGGAAGGACTCGCTGATGAAATCCGCCGGGTACCACTGGCGCCAGTACTCCCGGTCGGTGCGGTAGCGGAGCGTGCTGAAACTGACGATCCCGGCGTCCAGCCAGGGGTTGCCGACGTCAGGGATGCGGGAGACCTCCGCGCCGCACTTCGGGCAGGCGATGCGAACCGCATCCACCCACGGGCGGTGGGGCGTGTGACCCTCAAAGACTTCCCGGCCCGCGATCGCCCGCTCCCGCAGTTCCCGCTCGTCGCCGATGACCTCAAAGTGGCCGCACTCCCTGCACTCCCAGATGGGCAGCGCCAGCCCCCAGTACCGCTTCTTGCTGATCATCCAGTCGTGCATGTTGCGCAGCCAGTCCAGTTCCCGGTCCAGGCCGAACTCCGGAATCCAGCGAATCTGCCGGGTGACGTCCATCATGTCGTAGCGGAGTTCGTCCATAGAGATGAACCACTCATCTACCAGTCGGAAGACCAGTTCGGTGCCGCAGCGCCAGCAGACAGGGTAGCGGTGGGTGTAATCGTCCACCCGGTAGAGGAGTCCCTTCTCCCGAAGGCTCTCAAAGACCCGCGGGGCGCTTTCGGAGACGGGGGTCCCGGTCAGGAAACCGAACCCGTCCACGAAGATACCCTCTTCATCCAGCGGAGCGATGGTCGGGAGGCCGTACTGTTTGCCCAGGACGAAGTCCTCCGCGCCGCAGCCGGGGGCGATGTGGACGATGCCCGTCCCCTCCGCCTCGCCGACTTCGTCCCAGAGGATGACCCGGTGGGCCTGGGGGCCGCCCGCCTTCTGCTGGGCCGGGAGTTCGTCAAAAGGACCGTCGTACGTCCAGCCCTCCAGCGCCTTCCCCTTCATCTCCTCCAGCACCTGGTACGGGCCCTGGAGCATAGAGAGAGTGCCCTTGGAGAGGTAGAAAATCTCGTCGCCCTGGCGGACCTTGACGTAGGTCAGGTCGGGGCCGACGGCCGCGGCGACGTTGCTGGTGAGGGTCCAGGGCGTGGTGGTCCAGACCAGCAAACTCTCCCCCGGACGGCCGCGCAGAGGGAAGCGCAGAGTGACGCCGGGGTGGGTCAGTTCCTGATAGCCCTCGGTGACAATCTCGTGCTGGCTGATGCCGGTAGCGCAGCGGGGACACCAGGGCATGACGTCGGTGCCCTTGTAGAGCCAGCCCCGCTCCCAGCACCGCTTCAGGAAGGTCCAGATCATGTAGTTGTTCTCATTGGAGAAGGTGAAGTAAGAGCCGCCCAGTTCGGGCATACCCAACCGTCCCACAATCTGCTCCACCGTGTCGGTCACGGGGCCGTGGGGGCCGGGGACGGTGATGACCTCCTGGGGGTTCTCCATGATCCGGCGGGCCAGGTCCCGCAGGAACTCCGGGTCGTTCCAGTCCATCCAGTAGCCCAGGCGGACCGACTGCTCGGTCTGGACGGCGGCGAAGCGCAGGACCCGCTCCTTGCACTTACGGACAAAGCGCTCAATCCCGTAGTTCTCAATGTCCCGCTTGGAGCGGAAGCCCAACTCCTTCTCCACCTCCACCTCCACCCAGAGCCCCTGGCAGTCAAAGCCGTTCTGGTAGCGGGTCTGGTAGCCCTTCATGGCCCAGAAGCGGTGGAAGAGGTCCTTGTAGGTGCGCCCCCAGCCGTGGTGGACACCCATCGGGTTGTTGGCGGTGATAGGGCCGTCAATGAACGACCAGCGGGGGCCGTCCTTGCGGAGTTCCACCAGTTTCTGGAAGGCCTGAGTGCGCTTCCAGAAATCCAGAATCTGGTGCTCCTGCTGGATGAAGTCTACTTTGGAAGGGACGGGTTGGAACATGGACACCTCCTGAAAACTGTGTAATTACCTACCACGAAGGGCACAAAGTACTCGCAAAGGACACAAAGGGATAAAGAAAAACTATCCTTCGTGCCCTTCGTGTGGCCTTCGTGTCCTTCGTGGTTTTTACGAAACGATTCAGGTAGGCAGTTACAAAACTGTTGACAAAATGGGCAGTCCTGCTACAATGAGAAGCAATCCTGCTACTTTGGAGTGAAAGATGTTCTGGACAGCAGTAGAGTCCTGAGCACCCTCCAGCCACTCAGACTGCGTCCCTCTCGCTCACGGTTTCATCCTCACTGCCCCCAACACGATACGGCGGGCCTCGGGGTCGGCGCCGTCGCCGGAGACGGGCAGCCGCTCCCCCGTATCCCAGCGGTACATCCCCACCTCCAGCACGTACTCCCCGGCGGGGGTCCCTGCGGGCAGGGCCAGTTCGTACCGGTCCCGGAGCAGACGGCCCGGGAGCCACAGGGAGGTCGGGCATCCGCCCCGCAGGGGCTCGTGGTCATCCTGCGCCCAGACCGGGTTGCCCGTCGCCGGGTTCCAGGCGGTCCCCACCAGGTGGGTGAAGACGACGTAGTTCTCCCCTACCGGCCCGTCGGTCTGCCAGTAGAGGTCCAGAAAGAGACGCTCCCCCGGACGGACCGTCGCGCCGGGTGAGAGGACCTGCTTCCCCAGAATTCCCCGGTCCCGATACAGCCCGTACCCCGCCAACCGGACCGACTCCCCCAGCCGTGTCGTCATCGGATAGGAAATCTCCGCCAGAGAAGGCTCCGGCTGAGTATGTGTGACCTGCACTTCCCCGAAGGGGACCGGTTCTCCATCGGGCGCGCGCAGTTCAAAATGATACCATCCGGCGGGCAAGCAGGCCGTCACCGGGAACTCCAGCAACTGATAGGTGACCCGGTCAGGCGGACAAAGGGTCAGCAGGGTCGCCCACACCTCTCCCGATGGCCCCACCAGCACCACTCCTGGCAGAGACGACCGCGTCATCCAGTACCAGTAGCACTTCTCCCCGGTCAGTCCTGTCGGGACCAGCGGCGGCCCGACCCGCAGATAGAGCCCCAACCGCAACGGGTCACCCGGTCGGACCTCCCGGACCGGCAGATCGTACCCCAGCACCTCCAGTCCGGCAACGGGCGCAGCGGAGAGGGAATACTGGGGTCCGGCCCCTTCGGCGGTCACCTCCTCCCCGACGGGCCCGAAGAGGTACAGGCGGTTATAGCCGAACTCCAGTGTGAGCAGGCGGGCATATCGTTCAGCCAGCCAAGCCTCTGCAACCCCTTCGGGGTCCTGCAGATGTCGCTCCACCTCCGCCAGCCAGATGCGGGGATGCGCTCCGGCGACCGGCGCCAGTTCGGCATCCGCTCCCGACGCATCCAGAACCGGCGACCGCTGCGGGACCAGATAGACCGGCGGGCGGTCGGCGGGGGCAGGGGCCCGGTCGTAGTAGTACAGAAAGACCGGGTAGCGGTCGCCGGAGACCAGGACGACGGCGTCCCCCGGCCGCGCCTGGGCCCAGATCGCCCGTACCATGCTCTGCAGGTCATCCCGCAGACGGCGGTCGGCGTAGTGGCCGGGGAGGGCCCAGAGCATCAGGGCCAGCACCAGCGCGGCCCTCACCCCACCCCCGGCGGCTACGCCGCCACCCCCTCCCCTCTCCTGACCTTTGGTCAGGAGAGGGGAGGGGGTCAGGGGGAGGGGTGAGGTCACCGCCCACGCCAGCCAGACGTAGAAGAGCGGCGCGAAGGAGAGAAAGTAGCGCGCCTCCACCCGCGGGGTGTAAAAGAGCATCCGCGGCTGGGTGACCAGCCAGACCATCAGCGGCGGGATCAACGTCCCCAGCAGGAGTAGCCATAACCCCTCAGCCGTCCGGCGCGCGGTTCCCGCCCGCCGCGCCTCAACGACCAGATTGACCGTCCCCCAGAGAAGGACCGCCCCCATGGCCAGGACCGCGCCCAGGTAGCGCTCCACGTAGGTGGAGATGCCCAGCGTCAAAAGTACCCCGTCCAGCAGATAGACAAATCCCAGGGACGCCGGCTCCTGTACCACCGACCAGGAGCGCATGCGGGGGAGGGCCAGGGCCAGCCAGGGAGCCCAGAGGGCCAGCGCCGCGCCCTGGGCCAGCAGCCACCGCCGCCACAGCGCCCACCGGTCCGCCCGCCGCAGGCCCACGACCAGGACGTAGAGATTCTGCACGACCAGCAGCAGGGCCGAGAAGTAGATAGTGTAGAGCGCCGCGACGGTTGCCAAGACCCACCCCATGTAGGGGCAACCCTTGCGGTTGCCCCCTACCGGTCGCCCCGATGGGGCAGGCGCAAGGCCTGCCCCTACAACGATTCGGGCCAGGAAGTAGAACGACAGGGTCGCGCCCAGCGCGGCCAGCGCGTACATCCGCATCTCCTGCGACCACCAGACGTGGAAGCGGGAGAGGGTCAGCAGCCAGAGCGCGGCCACGCCGACGGCCCGTCCCCCCAACCGATGGCCCAGCGGGGCCATCGCGGCGACGGTGAGCATACTCACCAGAACGGTCAGGTAGCGGGCAGCGAACTCGCTCTCCCCGACCAGCCGTACCCAGGGCCAGAGCAACCAGAAGTAGAGGGGCGGATGGACGTCCCCCGCCGTCCATAGCGTCGTCTCCACGAAACTGTGGCGGACGGCCCAGACCGCCAGTCCCTCATCCCACCAGACGTTCTGGTCGCCCAGACGATGGGCGCGCAGGGCAAAGGCGATCAGGAGACCCACCAGCAGCAAAAACCGGTAGAGCCGTTGGGACGAAAAGGAGAATGCGGAGTTTTGCGGGCGGGCGCAGCCTGCCTGGAGAGCCCCGTATCTTGCCTCTTCTATAGGTGCGCCGTTCTCTGCAAAAGATTGACTGCACCGGTCCTGTTTCGGGTCGGTTTGCGTTTTACCGCGCCCTGGTTTATAATCCATTCTAATCTTACCCTCAGGAGGTGAAACGATGTTAAAGCCCTTCGAGCCCACTCTTCCTCTTCCACCCCAGGCCCCCAACTGGGATGAGAATCTCCGTTTTGCGTATTCGGAGGTGGACGCTTTCTGGCTGACCCGCTGGACCTCCGAGGCCGGTTGGGAGCCCGGACGTCTGTACGAACATCGGGGGGCCACTCTGGAACTCTCTCCCGCTGCTGCTGTCCTGTATTACGGGGAGGGAGTTTTTGAGGGCCTGAAGGCGTATCGGACCCGGAAAGGGAACATCGTTCTTTTCCGCCCTCAGGACAATGCCCGCCGTCTTCGGGCTTCGGCGGCTCGCCTGGCCCTGCCGGCCCCCAGTGTGGATATGTTTTTAGAGGCGGTGACCGCCGTTGCCCGCGCGAATGCCCGCTGGGTTCCTGCTCCGGAGAAGGGAAGTTTTTACCTCCGGCCTGTTCTCATCGGCAGTGGAGCGATACTGGGGGTCGCTCCGGCCCCGGAATTCCTGTTCTACGTATTTGGTTGCCCGGTGGGGCTGTATATGGGCGGAGACCGGCTGATCGTGCTTTCCTCCGTCCATCGGGCGGCCCCGTACGGGACCGGTGCGGCCAAGGCCGCCGGTAATTATGCCGGTTGTCTTCGCCCCCAGAAGATCGCCAAAGAGATGGGCTATGTGGACGTCCTGTATCTGGACGCCCGCGAAGACCGGTATATTGAAGAATTGAGCGGGGCGAACTTCTTTGCAATTCTGTATGACGGCACTGTGGTAACACCGGCTCTGGGCTCTATTCTACCCGGTATCACCCGGGATTCCATTCTCACCATTGCCCGGGAGGTCTTCGGCTGGATCGCCGTGGAACGGCCTCTATCTTTGGAAGAAGTCCTCTCCGATGCGGTGGAGGCCTTCTACGTCGGGACTGCAGCGGTCCTCTCCCCGGTCACCGTGATCAATCATAAAGGCAAGGATTATCCTATCGGTGACGGCCGTCCCGGCCCCCGGAGCCAGATGCTTCGCCAGGCCCTGGTGGAGATCCAACTCCAGGAACGGCCCGACCTCTGGGGCTGGGTGGTGGAGGTGGCCTGAACGAAAAACTCCCGTCCCCGAAGGGACGGGAGTTCTTTTCTCCCGCGGTACCACCCTTCTTGCCCCGCAAAGGCGGGACCTCTCCGTCGGCGACCCACGATCGCCGCGTCCCGATAACGGAGGACGACTCCGGCCGAGTCTACTGGATGCCCACAGGCTAAAGCCTACGCCCCATCGGCTGAAGCCTGTGCCACATCGTTCGGTCGGCGGCTCCGGAGGGATTTTCGGCCCGGTTCCCGCGCCCGGCTCTCACCTCTCCCGGGCTCTCTGGAGCGGTAGCCCGTGCCTACTCGTCTCCATCGTTGCCTTTTCCCAAATACATTCCTTACTATACCATAACCGGCCCGGTTTGTCAACCCGCGAAAAAAGCGGTATACTTCCCTGCAGGTAACGATTCAGGCTTCCTCACCCCACCTCCGCCGCCTGCGGCGGGCGGCGAAGCCGCTGGGGGAGAGGTGAGGCTGAACAGTTACCCCTGCAGCATTCCTGTGCTACACTACCACCCGGAGGCAGTATGGCTCAAGTCTACTTCTCTGCCCATCCCTTAGTCCAGCACAAACTGGCACTTCTGCGGGACGAGCGCACCGACCCGAAGAAGTTTCGCGAACTGGTGCGGGAAATTTCCATTCTCCTGGTTTACGAGGCGACCGCCGACCTGAAAACCGAGCCCATCCTGGTCCAGACCCCCCTGGGCCGCGCGGAGGGACGGCGGCTGCTGGAGAAAGTTGGACTGGTGCCCATTCTGCGGGCGGGCCTGGTCATGGTGGAGGGCGCCTGGCAAATGTTGCCCGGGGCCGAGGTCTGGCACATTGGCCTCTCCCGCGATGAGCGAACTCTGCAACCCGTGGAATACTACTCTCGCCTCCCCGTCAGCCCGACGGTGGACGTCTGCCTGGTGCTGGACCCAATGCTGGCGACGGGCGGGTCGGCGGTGGCGGCAGTGGACATCCTGAAGCGGTGGGGCGCCCGCCGGATCAAATTCGTGGGCGTCATCGCCGCCTGGCCCGGCCTGAACCGCTTCACCCAGGCTCACCCCGACGTCCCCGTCTACCTGGCGGCGGTGGATGACCATCTCAACGAGGCCGGCTACATCGTCCCCGGCCTGGGCGACGCCGGAGACCGGATGTTTGGAACCGGATAATGCAAACCGTTCTGGTCGTAGACGACGAGCCGCAAATCCTGCGCCTGGTACGGGCCTATCTGGAAGAGGCCGGATTCCGCGTCGTCACCGCCTCCGACGGAGAACAGGCCCTCTACGTCGCCCGTCATGAACAGCCCGATCTCATCATTCTGGACATCCTGATGCCGAAGATGGACGGGCTGGAGTTCACCCGCCGCATCCGGCGGGAGCGGGATGTCCCCATCATCATGCTCACCGCCCGCGTGGAGGAGACGGACCGCATCGTGGGCCTGGAACTGGGCGCCGACGACTACATCACCAAACCCTTCAGCCCCCGGGAACTGGTGGCCCGGGTCCGGGCGGTCCTTCGCCGCGTTCAGGGTCCCCCTGCGCCGCCTCCGGTTCTCCAGTTCGGCCCCCTCTCCCTGGACCGCGCCACCCACACGGTAACCGTCTACGGGAAACCGGTGGACCTCACCCCGACGGAGTTCGGCATCCTGGAGACGATGATGCGCGCGCCGGGACAGGTCTTCCGTCGCGCCGACCTGCTGGAAGCCGTCCAGGGAATCGCCTTTGAGGGATACGAGCGGACGGTGGACGCCCACATCAAGAACCTGCGGCGTAAGATAGAGCCGGACCCTGCCAATCCCCGCTTCCTTCTGACCGTCTGGGAGGTGGGGTATCGGCTGAATCCCGAGATGGGCGATGCGTAGTCTGTTCTGGAAGGGAATGCTGGCTTTTCTGGCCGTCGTCGTGGTCGCCATCGGCGGAGTGGCGGCGCTGATGGGTTGGGCGACGGAGCAGGAATTTCGCCGCTACGCGCTGGCCCGGGGCGGGCCGTGGGAGCGGCTGGCGGTCGCGCTGGCGGAATACTACACCGTCTACGGCTCGTGGGACGGTCTGCGGGAGGCGCTGTCGGTCCTCCCACGGGCCCGGATGATGCGCCCGGGGATGGGGCCCGCGGGCGGCCCGTGGATGATGGATTTCCAGGTGGCAGACGCATCGGGCCGGATTGTCGCGGATACGCGCGGGGAGCCCCGGGGGACCGCCACCCGCCGGGACCTGCAGGCCGGGATTCAGATACTGGTCAACGGGGAGTTGGTGGGGTACATCCTCCCGAATGCCGTCCCTCCGGTACCTGTTCTGAGTGTAGAGCAGCAGGCATTCCTCGCCCGGGTCCGCGCGGCGCTGCTGGCCGCCACTCTGGCCGCCCTTGCCGTGGCCCTGGTCGTGGGCGGCCTGCTCTTCCGCTCCATCATCCACCCGCTCCGGCAACTCACCCAGGCCAGCCAGGCCATCGCGCGCGGCGACCTTTCCGCCCGGGCCCCCGTCCGCGGCGCCGACGAAGTGGCCCAACTGGCCCACGCCTTCAACCGGATGGCGGAGAGTCTGGCCCGCGCCCAGGAGGCCCGCCGAAACCAGACCGCCGACCTGGCCCACGAACTGCGCACCCCCCTCACCGTCCTCCAGGGGACGCTGGAAGCAATGGTGGACGGCGTGTATCCCCCCAACCCGGAGAACCTGCTGGCCGCGCTGGCCCAGGTCCGCACCCTCTCCCGGCTGGTGGAGGACCTCCGCCTGCTCTCCCAGGCCGACGCCGGAGAACTGACCCTCCACAAAGCGCCACTGGACCTGGGTGGGTTTCTGGAGGAGGTGGTGGAAGCCCACCGGTCCGCCGCGCAGGAGCGCCGCATCTCCCTGATGCTGGAACGGCCGGCCGCCATCCCGCTGGTCCTGGCGGACCGGGACCGGCTGGCCCAGGTGATGGGGAATCTGCTGAGCAACGCGCTCCGGCACACTCCGCCGGAGGGCCGCATCACAGTCCGGCTGACCGACCGGGGGCGGGAGGTGGTGGTCGCCGTCGCCGACACCGGGCCGGGCGTGCCCCCGGAGGACCTCCCGCATCTCTTTGAGTGCTTCTGGCGGCGGGACCCCTCCCGCCAGCGGGCCACGGGGGGCAGTGGCCTGGGCCTGAGCATCGCCCGCCACATTGTGGAGGCCCACGGCGGCCACATCTGGGCCGAACCGACCCCCGGCGGCGGCCTGACCGTCGCCTTTACCCTGCCCACCGCGTCCATCGCGTAGCACCCTGTGCCGATACCATATCATTACTGTAGGGGCAACCCTGGCGGTTGCCCGCACCCCTTGCTGTTGCCCCACCGGGGGCAAGCCCTATGCCCGGCACATCACCGCGAAGGAGGAAAGGATGCCCAAACTCTGCCTCCAGAGTCTGCCAACAGGCCGGACGGGGAGCGTGGTCGTTCTGGTCGGAGCCAACCTGCTCTTCAACGTCATCGCCAACGCCAGTTTCCGCATTTCCGCCCACAGTCCGGACTGGCGCCGATTCCTCCTCTGGCAGATCATCGGCAACCTATCCGGGTTCATCACCGTCCTGACGCTCACGGGCCTCCTGCGCTACATCCCCCTCTCGGTGGCCTTTCCTGTAACCACGGGGCTGGCGGTCATCGGCGTGCAGGTGCTGGCTGCCGTCTGGCTTTTCCGGGAGACCGTCTCCCCGGCCCAGTGGCTGGGCACGCTGCTGGTGGTGCTGGGCATCCTGCTCATCGGTGGTCGGTGATGCGGGCCCTGGTGCGGGCATTTGACCGGTTTCTCTGCCGGGCCACCGGGGTCTTTGAGTTCTGCAACGACCCAGAGTGCCTGCTCCGGCTGCAATGGGCGCGGGCGCCGCGCGACCTTTCCCTCTCCGACGGGACGCAGGTACGCGCCGGCGCGCCCGTGCTGATGCTCCACCTCTGGAACGAGCACCTCCCCCACCCCAGCGCAAACGGCCCGGACCTGCGGTGGGCTGCCAGGGTCCACCGGATGCTGACGCGCTCGCTGGAAGAGGTCGCCCGCTGGCTGGCGGCGCACCCCCAGGGCGAACGGGTGGAGGCGGTCGGCGGGATCACCGTCCTGGCCCTCTCCGCCGACGGCCGCCCCACTCCACTGATCCAGCGTCTGGGGTTTGACGTCTTCCCTTACCGGCGCGCGCTGGGGCGGTTCGGGGAGTTCTGGGAGAACTTCTACACGTGGGCCATCATGTGGACGTTCAACCCGGTCAGTTTGCAGGGCCGTTCTCTCCTCCGCCTCCGGCGGGCGGAAATCTGGATGTCCCGGGACGGGTTCCTGCGCCGATATGGGACTGGCCGTGGAGAAGAAACACCGCAAAGACACGAAGACACAAAGGATTAACAATTAACAATTAAAAAATTAACAATAGAACTTCGTGCCTTCGTGTCTTGGTGGTTATATTCACATTCTGGGGTTGGTGCGATGGGCGAGCGAGAAGAGGCCACTTACCGTCCGACCATCAAGGAGTTACCGACCACGGAGCGGCCGCGGGAGCGGCTGGCCCGGCTGGGCCCGGGGGCCCTCTCCACCGCCGAGTTGCTGGCGATTATCCTGCGCACGGGCGTGGGCGGCGAGAGCGTGCTGGATGTGGCGACGCGCCTGCTGGCCCGCTACGGGGGACTGGCGGGATTGGCCCGGGCCAGTTTCTCTGAACTGGTGGCGGAGCGGGGGATGGGGGTCGCCAAGGCGGCCCAACTCCAGGCCGCGCTGGAACTGGGGCGGCGGATGACGCTGGCCGCGCCGGAAGAGCGCCCCACCCTCTACACCCCCACCGACGCCGCCGCGCTCCTGATGGCCGAAATCGGCCACCTGGAGCAGGAGCACTTCTGCGTCCTCTTCCTGGACGCCCGCTACCGGGTCCTGGGCCTCCAGACCCTCTACCGGGGAAACCTGACGCTGACCCAGATTCGGGTGGGGGAAGTGTTCCGGGAGGCCATCCGGCGCAACTGTGCCCACATCGTCGTCGCCCACAACCATCCCTCCGGCGACCCCACCCCCTCCCCCGACGACATCGCCGTCACCCGGCAACTGGTGGAGGCGGGCCGTCTGCTGGGGATTGAGGTGCTGGACCACCTGATCATCGGCCAGCAGCGCTGGCTCAGTATGCGGGACCGGCGGCTGGGGTTTGAGGCATAAAGGGGAGGGGTTTTGCGGCGGGCGGCTTCGCCGCCCGCC